>Ga0187893_10008296_pt1 | contig 16455 bp, 5 predicted proteins | sample MA1701074metaG_FD_139574 | JGI IMG/M metagenome (GOLD analysis project Ga0187893, IMG submission 139574) | White microbial mat communities from a basaltic lava cave in the Kipuka Kanohina Cave System on the Island of Hawaii, USA - MA170107-4 metaG ...
GCCTCGCCCCAGCCGTGGCCGTCCATGTGGGCGCCGATGAGGTACATCTCGTCGGGACGCGTCGCGCCGATTTTCGTGCAGTACACCTGCTGGCGCGGCCCGTTGGTGGCGGGCTCGCGATTCAGCTCGCGGAGCGCCTCGTCGGGCTGGGCGAGCGGATCGGTATTGACGCCGGTCCGCGCGCGATAACCGAAGATCGAGGCGCCGCCGGGCCCCGAGCCGTTTCGTCCGATGCGCCCGCCCGTCGGCGTGGCGCCGGATGGGTTCAGCTCTCCTGGAGGACGCGGGGAACCGCCTGTGGGCGGGGCGGGGTCGAACACGTAATCGAGCCTCTCGGTCGTCGTGCACCCGACGGCCTTCAGCTGCCCTTCGATCCAGTCGACCGCGTCCCGGTTTCGCTTCGTGCCTTGCCTTCGATCCCCGAACCGGGTCAAACCGCGAAGGGTCGCCTTGTACTGCTCGAGGTCGAGGCGGCTCACAAGAGTCCTCACGTCGTCGACAGGCTCCGAGGGCGGCTGCGCCAGCACGCTCAGCACGAGCACTCCGGTCAGAATCACGGTTTGACCTCCTCCCAGCGACCGACGAGGAAGCGAAGTCGCTCCTCGAGCGTTGCCACCGCATCCAGCGCCTGGGTCGTGGGGCGGGCGTCCGCCTGCTGCAGGAGCTTCAGCATGTAGAGAAACTTCTGCTGCAGGCTCAGGGCGGTCTCCTTCTCTTCAGGGCTCTCGGTGATGCTTCCGTAAAGCGTGTCCGGCTCCTCGGGCTCACCCTCCCCCACCTCCCTCAGCTTCTGCGCCTCCAGATAGCCGCGGTAGCACGCGAGGGAGGCCTCGGTCTGGAGATTCACGTCCTCCACGCTCATCCGAACGCGTGGATCCAGGCGGACGTCGACGCGGCGCTCGAAGACGGCGCCGTCGACGGTGAGCCGCACCGTGTATTCCCCCGGCGCGACGAATGGCCCCAGAGGAGCGGTGGGAGTCTTCTGGAACACGGCCGCGATGGTGAGCTCCCGCTTCGTCCCCGGCGGAGGCGGATAGCGCAGGTCCCAGACGAACCGGTGATGGCCGGGCTCCCTCGAGAGTGTCTGGGGAGGCCGGATCCAGTACGTCGGATACGGCAGGGAATCCGGGTCCACACGTTCCGGCGGTTCGGCGCTCGAGAACGTGCGAACGACTTCTCCGCCGTCGAGAATCTGGAGCGTCACCTCGGAGGCGCGGCCCTTCAGGAAGTAGTCCAGGATCGCGCCGTCGGGCGGGTTCTGGCCCGCGGGCTCCTCCGGGGGAAGGGGCGTGTCGAGGAACATGTTCCACCGCACGCGCGTCGCGAGGGGTGGTGTGAAGAGGTGCGCGCGCTCGGAGGCGGCGGCGCGCGCCAGCTCGCGCAGCGGAGCGATGTCGTCGAGCACCCAGATCGATCGCCCGTGGGTCCCGACGACGAGGTCGTCCTCGTGGATCACGAGATCGCGGATCGAAGACGCGGGCATGTTCTGGCGGAGCGGCTGCCAACTCTCTCCGTCGTCGGTGGAGAAGTAGACCCCGCGCTCCGTGCCCGCAAAGAGGAGGCCCGGCGCCTTCGGATCTTCGCGGAGGACGTTCGTCGGGCCCGCGCCTTCGAGGCCGCGCACGATCGCAGTCCACGTGGCGCCCCCGTCGTGGGTCTTGTAAAGATGAGGCCGCTGGTCGTCCCGGCGGATGGCGTTCACCGCGATGTAGGCCGTCGCGGCGTCGAAGTGCCCCGCGTCGATCTGCGAAACCTTGTCCCAGGAGCGCAGCTCCTTCGGGGTCACGTCCCGCCAGCTCTTACCGCCGTCGCGAGTGACGTGGACGAGCCCGTCGTCCGTTCCCGCCCAGATCGTATCGACGGCGAGTGGCGAGGGGCCGAGGGCGTAGATGACGCCGCGGCGCGGCATCCTCTCGAGCTCCGCGGTCGCGAAATCCCCGATGTTCTCGGGTACTTCGGGATGCACGCGCGAGAGGTCCGGGCTCATGACCTCCCACGACTCGCCTCCGGTCGTCGTCATCCACAGAACGTTCGTCGCGAAGAGCAGCATCGTCGGATCTGCCGGGTGAAAGAGAAGGGGCAGCGTCCGGAGCATTCGGTAATTCCCCGACCGGAGGGCTTCCGGGGCGACGTTCTGCGTCTGTCCCGTCCTCTTGTTGAAGCGGACGACGCGGCCGCCGTAGACGACGTCGGGATTCAAAGGATCGGGGGCGACGTAGGCGTACTCGTCGGCTCCCACTCCCATCCAGTCGCGAAACGAGATTTGCCCGCCGTTTCCCCGGCTCGCCGTTCCAATCGCACCGCTCTCCTGCTGGCCGCCGTAGATCCAGTAGGGGAACTGGTTGTCGGTCGCGACGTGATAGAGCTGGGCCGTCGGCTGGTTGTACCAGGAGCTCCACGTCCTTCCGCCGTTGACGGTGATGGTCGCCCCCTGATCGGCGGTGAACAGCATGATGTCCGGCTTCTCGGGGTTGATCCAGATGCGCTGATAGTCGTCACCGCCTGGAGCGCCCTTGATCGAGGTCCAGCTCCTCCCGCCGTCGTCAGAGCGATAGGAAGCAATCGTACCGACGAACACCACGTCGGGATTCTCGGGATGCACCCGCACGTCCCCGCCGAGGCGCGGATCGCTCGAAACCAAGGACCAGCGCTCCCCTCCGTCGTCGGAGCGATAGAGCCCGCCCCCTCCGCGGGCGTTCACCGTCAGGTACAAGCGCTTCGAGTCGCCGGGCGCGATTCCGACGAAGAGCGGCCCCCAGTCGCCCTCGGGGAGACCGCGCGCGATCCTCCGCCACGTCGACCCTCCGTCCGTCGACTTGTAGAGCCCCGTGCCCTTGCCGGAAAAGCTCCCGTTCTCCCAAGGCCCTTCGCGATGCTCCCAGAGGCCGGCGAAGAGGGTTCGCGGATCGGAAGGATCTAGCTCTACCGTGCACGCTCCCGTGTTGCGATCGACGTAGAGGACTTTCTCCCAGGTCCGTCCCCCGTTCGTCGTGCGGAAGACTCCGCGTTCCTCGTTCGCCCCATAGGGATGGCCCATGCCCGCCACGAGGACGATGTCGGGGTCCTCCGGATGGACGACGATCCTCCCCACCTGCTGCACGTCCCCGAGACCGACGTGGACCCAGGTCTTTCCACCATCGATCGACTTGAAGATGCCGTCGCCCACGCTGAGGTCGGGACGGTGGAGACCCTCGCCCGTCCCGACGTAGAGAACGTTCGGATGCGAGGGAGATACCGCCACGTCCCCCACCGATCCCGTGGGCGCGCCGTCGAAGATCGGCGTCCACGTCCTGCCGTAGTCGTCCGTCTTCCAGACGCCTCCGTTGTTGACGCCCGTGTAGAAGACGTTCGGCTGACTCGGGACGCCAACGCCTCCCACCGTTCTGCTCGCGCGGAAGGGTCCAACGAGCCGGTATCGAAGCTCCTGAGTGAGCGGGGACCCGTAGCGGCAGCTCGCGAGGTCGGACTTCTCGAAGTACGTTTTGTAGTTGAACGCTTTCGGATCGGTGCAGCCTTCGAGGTTCAGAAGCTCCACCTTGCGGAATTCGAGGGCGTGGCTCTCCGCCTGGAGCGAGATGGTTCCACTCGAAAGGAGCAATCCGTCCTTCTTCACGGAAGGATCGTAATGCGCGACCTCGCCGCCGCCGACCTGGGGCTTCTCGTAGCGCAGAACTTCCTCTCCGTTCACCCGGTGAACGATGAGGTCCGCGCCATGCACCTCCGCCTCGACGCGCACCCACTGGTCGCCGTGGTAGGTCTTCGAGCGCGAGTCGATGCAGTGCTCCGTCTCGAGCTTTCCGGCCATGACCACGTGCGTCCCCGGCGTACAGAGGTTCGCCGTCGAGCGCTCCGAAGAGCCGCCACCTCCGAGGAGCTGGACTTCGATCGAGATCGGGAAGTCCTGGTCCTTCGGCATGCTCTCGGGCGTCTGGCCGTGGACCATGATCCCGCTGTTGCGAAAGGCCCAATCCGGCGCGCCGGGTGTCGGCGGGCCGAGGAACCGGTACTCGACGGCGACGACGTAGTGGGAGAAAGGAGTTTCGTAGAACAGGTGCCCGAACTGGTTCTCGAACCGATCGTACCGGTCGTAGGAGACCTTCAGGACTCCGTTCTCCACCCGGAACGTATCCCGGAAGTTGACGCCCGCTTCATAGCCAGCGAACTTCGGCGTCCATCCCCGAAGGCTCTTCCCGTCGAAGAGCTGGATCCACTCCCGATCGTCCGGGCTGGCCTGGGCGAGAGTTGCGGAAAGAAGGAGGAAGACGAGGTGCTTCATGGGCCGCGAGCCTATAGCCTCCGGGATGGGTCTTCAAGGGGCGGCTGCTCTTGACAGTAGTAGGGCCGAGCCGATATAGTCCCCCGACCCAACCGCTTATAGGCGACGAAGTCTGCTTGTTCCAGAGGGGTGCCGAGGCAGCTAAATCATTGACAGAAATTGGGGTTTCCGTGTGTTCGCGGAAAACCCGGCTCTGGGGCCGTCCATATTCTCGCCGGAGTACGAGCTAGGAAAATGAAGTGCACCATGGCTAGATTGTGCCGAATCAGCCAGACTCAGACTCTAATTGTCGCGCTCGCCCTTGCGGCGGGAGCCGGAGTCGCAAGCGCCCAACAGCCTGCGAGCGACGGGGCGATCGCGACTCTCGAGGCCGTCCGGGGCGGCGTCACCGTCATCCGCCTGGGGCTTTCTCAGTCCCCATCGCCCTCGATGCCTCTTCAGAGAAACGACGTCGTGGTCACGCGGCAGGGCCGGGCCACGGTGCGGTTCCACTCCGACGGATCGATCATCCGCATCGGTCCCGACTCGCGCGTCCAGATCGACGAGAGCGCCTCCGAGAGAGACGTCACGGTGTTCTTCGGACGCCTCTGGGCGCACGTCGTGCGCGCGCAGGAGCGGCTCTCCCGATTCCGGAGCGGGAGCACCATCGCCGCGATCCGTGGAACCGAGGTGAGCCTCGGCGTCGCCGCCGACGGTGACGAAACACAGTTCTCCGTCCTCGATGGGCAGGTGGAGGCCGAGACCGATGCCGGAAGCCTCATGCTCACCAGCGGCCAGTCCGCCGTAGGGAGGAAGGGAAGCGCGCCGAGACTTGGCGTTCGTGTGCGCCCTCAGGATGCCGTCCAGTGGGCGCTCTACTACGTCCCGGTCCTCTCCGCGAAGCCCGGCGAGCTCGGCGAAGGACCCTGGCAGACGATCTTGGGCGAATCCGCAGCCGCTTACTCGAAGGGCGACCTTCAGGGTGCGATCGACGCTCTCGCGAGAGCGGACGTCGCTTCGATCCGCGACGCGCGGTTCTTTACGTACCGGGCTTCGCTCCTGCTCGCTACGGGAGGCGTCGAGGCCGCGGCAAAGGACATCGAGCACGCTCTCGCGCTCGCGGCGAACGACAGCGGGGCGCTCGCGCTCCAGACGATCGTCGCCGTCGCGAACAACGACACGGGCAAGGCTCTTGCGACGGGACAGAGAGCGGTCGATGCCAGCCCGAAGTCCGCAGCGGCCCACATCGCGCTCTCGTACGCGCGCCAGGCGGCGTTCGACCTCGACTCTGCCCGCGCGAGCCTCGAGACTGCCGTCCAGCTCGATCCCAACGACGCACTGGCGTGGGCGCGCCTCGCGGAGATTCGGTCCTCACAGGGATACCTGGATGAGGCGCTCGAGGCGGCGCAGAAGGCGGTCGCGATCGAGCCGAATCTCTCACGGACGCAGACCGTCCTCGGCTTTGCGTACCTGACGCGCGTCCAGACCGCGGAAGCCCGTGCGGCGTTCGAGCAGGCGATCGGGTTCGATCAGGACGATCCGCTCCCCAAGCTCGGAATCGGTCTCGCGAAAATCCGCGACGGCGAGCTCGACGAGGGAAGCCGCGACATCGAAGTCGCGGTGAGCCTGGATCCTGGCGCGTCCGTCGTGCGGAGCTACCTCGGGAAGGCGTACTTCGAGGCGAAGCGCAAGGGACTCGACACGAGGGAGTACGACGTCGCGAAGGAGGCGGATCCCAACGATCCCACCCCCTGGTTCTACGACGCGATCACCCAGCAGACCACGAACCGGCCTGTGGAAGCGCTCGAAAGCTTGAACGAAGCCATCGAGCGCAACGATAACCGGGCGGTGTACCGCTCGCGGTTGCTCCTCGACTCCGACCTGGCCGCGCGGAGCGCCAGCCTCGGCCGCATCTACACCGACCTCGGCTTCCAGCAGACCGCTCTCGTCGAGGGATGGAACTCGGTCAACACGGATCCGAGCAACTTCTCAGCCCACAGGTTGCTTGCCGACTCGTACGCTGCCCGTCCCCGCCACGAGATCGCCCGTGTGAGCGAGCTCTTCCAGTCGCAGATGCTGCAACCGCTCAACACGACGCCGATCCAGCCGAGCCTCGGCGAGAGCAACCTGTTGCTCATCAGCTCGCAAGGTCCCGCTGCGCTTTCGTTCAACGAGTTCAATCCCCTGTTCAATCGGGACCAGGTGGCCGCGCAGGGCAGCGTGTTTTTCGGTGAGGACGACACACTGGCGGGTGAGGGGATTCTGTCGGGCATCTACAAGAAGTTCTCGTTCAGCGCGGGCTACAGCGGCTTCACGACCGACGGCTTTCGCGAGAACAACGACCAGGACGACAAGATCGGGAACGCCTTCGTCCAGGCCGAGCTCCGGCCCGGCACGAGCGTCCAAGCGGAAGTCCGTCATCGCGAACGTGAGAACGGAGATTTGGAGCTGACGTTCTACGGCGACTACAGCCCGTTCCAGCGGGAGAACCTCAACCGAACCAGCGAGCGCATCGGTCTGCGACACGACGTCGGTCCGAAAACCACCCTGCTCGCATCCTACATGCACTCCGACGAGGACTTCGACTTCGACCTTCCGGACCCGGACTTCGGGATCAACTACAACGTGGACCAGAAACAGCGGGCCGACAGTCTCGAAGGGCAGTTTCTGTTTCGCTCCTCCTCATACAAAGTCGTCGCCGGAGGAGGCTACTTCGATATCGACACCGACGAGGACTCGACCCTCGAATTCACGGACCCGGAGTTCGCTTTGACGGACGTCACGGTCAGCGACACCAAGGTAGAGCACACCAACCTGTACACCTACGCCTACCTGTCTCTGCCGGCGGACGTGACTCTCACCCTGGGTCTGAGCGGTGACGTATTCGACCAGAGCGGCACGGCCACCTCGAGCACGGCGTTTCCCGAATTCCCGGCCGGCGAGCCCGTCGAGATTCCGGCCCCGGTTCTCGGGAGCGAGAACCAGTTCAATCCCAAATTCGGGCTCACCTGGAGCCTGAAGTCCGGCACAACATTGCGGGCGGCCGCCTTCCGAGCCTTCAAGCGAACTCTCATCACGGACCAGACTCTGGAGCCTACACAGGTGGCCGGATTCAATCAGTTCTTTGACGACGTCAACGCGACCGAGTCGAAGGTCTACGGCGTCGCCGTGGACCAGAAGTTCGGCAAGAAGGTGTTCGGGGGTGTCGAGGTCTCGGGAAGAGACCTCACGATACCCTTCTTCCAGCTCCAACCGGATGCCCCGCCTTCGGTCGCAGAGACGGATGGCAACGAGAAGGCGTTTCGTGGTTACCTTTTCTCCATCCCGCGTAACTGGCTGGCAATCGGCGTGGAGTACCAGTACGACGATTTCGAGCGAAATCCCGAGCTCTTCCTTCCCTACCAGAGGCTCAAGACCCATCGGGTGCCGCTCTCCGCACGCTTCTTCCATCCGTCCGGTTTAAGCGCGTTCGTGGGCGTGACCTTCCTGAAGCAGGAGGGGGAATTCCTGACGTTCGATGAGCTGGGCGAGCAGGTGTACGCCGACGGAACGAAGGACTTCGCGGTGGTGGACGCAGGCCTGCGCTACCGTCTTCCCCGGCGGTACGGTTTCCTCGTCGTCGGAGCGAACAACCTCACCGACGAAACGCAAACGTACCAGGCGACGGATCCGAGGAACCTCAGTATTCGACCGGGACGGCTCATCTACGGTCGGGTGGTTTTGGCCTTCCCGTAATCACGTCGGAGAGAATCCCCCCCCTTGAAGGAGAAAAAAGAAGTCATGCGAAACGGAAATGCGCTTCTCAACCTCGTCGTGGTGGGAGCCGCGGCACTGCTCGTGGCGATGCCGGCCGCGGCCGCAGACCCGGTGCCAGCGATGGCGTGTACCACTCCGAACGGCTGGAGGTTTACCACGGATGGGCCCACCCCCTGCGGCTCAAACACCTGCATCACTTACACCGTGAGCAAGACCTCGATCACGAGCAGCTCTGCTTTGAGCGGGGGCGGTTCCTCGCCCACTACACCCGACCACGTCTTCACGTTCGTCCGCGCCGAGGCAGGCGCGGTTACTTCGCCGACATCAAGTATCAGCCTCCCGAACTCACCATGCGGCGGCGACTCGGTCCTTGGAATCGCGGGGAACGCCATCTGCCATGAGCGCATCGTCCGGGTCAACAACATCAGTTCCAAGGCCACGATGTTCACGTTCAGTGTCAGCGGCAAGAGACTTCCAATCACGACGTCCATAGGCGCGAAGAAGGGGAGCTCCCAGGGTGCTTGTCCCATTGTGGGGATCGGCTTTGAGGATACTTCCAGTGATTCCTGCATCCAGAGCTGCGGAGCCCAGAATGAGTTCTCGGCGAGAGCGAGCCAGGTGTACAGCGGATGGCAGTTCGGGCCCGATCCCGACGACATCTGCGTTATCGTCGACCACTTCGCGGCGAATGGTAACTTCCTGGGAAGCACCGTGACGACCCCTGTCGTTTGCGGTGTTGCCGTTGGCGCGTTTATGGGCGATGGCCCACAACCCGTGACCGACCTCGATGCGGCCGGGGGGACGGTCCAGTTCGGCGACGGCGTTTTCGTCACCACCGCCAGCCCACCCTGCCAGACGAAGCTGATCAACGGCACGTATCGACAGGTCTGCAAATCCCCGTGATTCGCTTCCGGAGTAGCTAGGTTTCGAGGGGCGGCCGGCCAGCCGGCCGCCCTTTTTTCTTTCGATTACCGAGCCGGAGCGTCGCGAACGGCCTGAGCGAAGTCCTTCGCCATCTGGAAGCGGTTCTCGGGCTCCTTGGCGAGCGCTTTCCGTAACACCTCGTCCCATCCCGTGTGGAGCTTCGCATCGAGCGCCGACGGCTGCGCCGGGTCGTCCTTCATGATCGCGAACATCAGGGCGGACATCGTCTCGCCGGCAAAGGGCTTTTTCCCGGTAAGGAGCTCGTAGAGAATCACCCCGAGCGCGAAGACGTCGCTCCGGGCGTCGACCTTCTGCCCCTTCACCTGCTCCGGCGACATGTAGGAGGGTGTGCCCATGACACTCCCGGTTTTCGTCAGGCTCGATTCCAGGACGCGGGCGATGCCGAAGTCCATCACCTTCACGACGCCCGTCTTCGAGACCATGATGTTGTCGGGCTTGACGTCGCGGTGGAAGATTCCGTTCTGGTGGGCGTAGTCGAGGCCGATGGCGGCGTTGAAGAGGACGTGCTTGATCTGGGGGAGGCTCAGCCGCTGCTTCTTCATCAACTGCGTGAGCGTGTTGCCCTCGACGAACTCCATCACGATGTAGGACATTCCGAGGTCTTCCCCGACGTCGTAGACGGTCACGATGTTGGGGTGGGTGAGCTTTCCCGCCGTCTGCGCCTCGCGGTAGAACCGCTGCCGCATCTCGATCACCTGCCGCGCGTCGAGACCGGTGTCGGTCCGGATGGTCTTGAGGGCGGCCTTGCGGTTGATGACGGTGTCGCGCACCAGGTACACGTCGCCCATCCCCCCGCGGCCGAGGTGCTGCTCGACCTCGTAGCGGCCGAAGCGCGATCCCGGAAGAACGGGACCACCGCCCGCGGCGGCCGGGGCCGGGGCAGGCATCCCGGAAGCCATGCTTCGAGGCGGAACCGAAGAGGAGGCTGAAGCCGGCGTCGGAGTCCGGGCCGGTTCCACCCGACCCGATGCTGAAGCCGGCGTGGGAGTCCTCGCTGGTTCTACCTGAGTCGGGAGGTTGTCGTCGTGCGCGTCGTGGACCCGCTGCCGGGGCGAAAGCTCCGTCGGTGAATCCTCCCCGTGGTTCGCCTCGGCCACCACCGGCGGTGGCGGGGTTGGTGCCGGCGGTGGTCTGTACGTCCCACCCGCGGGCGCGGGTGTCGGGGCCCGGCCCATGCTGGTCGCCGGGATGGGGAAGAGACTCGGGGAGGCGCCCGCCTGGCTCAACCGCTCCATGCGGGGGGCGATGTCCTCGAAAGCGGGGTCCGCATCGAAGATCTTCTTGTAGACGACGTACGCCTTATCGCGCTGCCCCCGGTTCTCGTAGTCGAGGCCGAGGTGCAGGTACACGTGCTTCATGTCGGGGGTGAAGGGAAGCTTGTTGAAGGTCGCGAGCGCCATGTCGAGCATCCCTTTCTCCTGGAAGCTCAGCCCGAGGAGCTTCTGGTTCTCGACCTTCTCGGCGGCGACGTCGCGCGTCTCCCTCTCGCTCGCGGTGAGCCGGAGCGCCACCGTCAAGCCCAGAGGCGCAAGGAGCGCGAGGACGGGAAAGACGACCTTGAGCCAGATTCCCTTCTGCACGTACAGGAAGCCCGCCGCGCCGAACAGCAGCACCGCGAGCACGGGGATGCCGATGAGTAGAACGGGTGTCGATACGCGCGGGAGGAGGACGACGCCGAGACCGCAGACGGCGAAGAACAGAGCCCATTCCACGACGAACGCCCAGGTGGGCACTTGCACGAAGGCGACGCGGAACACGTTGTCGAGGAACGTGGCGTAGATCAGGACTCCCGGGGCCTCGACGGCGAAGGGAAGATCGCGATCGTCCAGACCCGACGCCGTTCCCGCCACGAGCACGGCCTTCCCCTGGAACGCCTCGTTCGGCACGTCGCCGCGCACGACGTCGAGAAACGAGTACTGAGGGAACGCCTGCTCGCCCGCCGCGGGCCAGTCGAGAAGGACCTCGCCCGACGCCGAAACGGGAACGTCCCAGCTTCCCATGCGAACGAGCCCGTTTCCGAGCTCGACCTCTTCCATGGGCGTCTCCGTGTACGCCCGCGCGACCTGGAGGGCGAGTGACGGGTAGACTTTCTCTCCGTGCTGGATGAAGAGAGGCGCCACCCGGATCCGCCCATCCTCGCTCGCAACCGTACCCACGTGGCCGATGGCGGCGGCGGCCTCCGCGAGGACCGTCTCCGGCTCGATCAAACGCGGCGCGGGCGGGATGGCGAGCGACTCGAACCTGGAAAGCGCGTTCGCCTGCACGGCCGAAGAGGGCGGAGTACCGGGAGGAGAGGGATCACCCAGGTCCGTGAACTCGTAGCCGAAGACGACGTTTCCCGCCTTCTTCATCGCCTTCGCCAGGAGCTCGTTGTTCTTCTTTTCCCTCTCGAGAGCACCGAAGGTGAAGTCGAACCCGATGACGCGCGCGCCGGCGGCCGAGAGCTTCTCGATGAGAGGCGCGTACTCGCTGCGCGGCCAGGCGGGAGGGCCGAACCTTGTGATGCTCTTCTCGTCGATGGCGACGATCGCGATCTGCGGGCTCGGCCGGTCGGTGCCGCGGAGAGACTGCCAGAAGTCGAGAAGGGCGAGGTCGGGACGCCTCATCACGGGCGCGATCTCCGCCAGAAGACGTACGGCCAGAAGGATGGCAATCGCCACCAACGCCCCCTTACGGAGCCGCTGGCGCGCGATCACTCTCTCGTCGAATAGCCTACTTCCTTCGTCGCGCATTCAGAAACCGGAGCGTATGCTAGCAGAGGTGGCCTCGTCGAGCCACTGGACGCGCACGCGAAGGCCCGGGAGCGGGCCTCTTGGCGGGGGAGTGATAGGGCTTTGCCCGAGGACGTCCCTCATGATTGCCTCCCATGAGGTCTACGCATAGAATGAACGCTGCGTCGGCACTCTGAAAAAAACTCCGTTCCCGGGCGGGAACCGCCACCTCGCTGGGGGAGAGTCGCCCATGACGGCAGAGCGTGCGAAAGAAGCGATGCGCCTTTTTCAGGCCGCACGGGGCTGCGAGCCCGAGGAACGAGAAAAGCTCCTGGCCCGTGCGTTCGTTGAGGATCCCTCGATTCGCCCGGTATTCGAGTCTCTCCTGGCCTCCCATGGAGAGGGAGAAGGTTTGGTCGAGGACTCGACCGCAGAGCGAGGGCCGGAGTGGGCGACCAGGGCTCCCGCCAGAGCAGTGGGCGACGCTCCAAGGAGGATTGGCCCCTACCGCATCCTCCGGGAGATCGGCGAAGGCGGCATGGGGTCGGTTTACGAAGCGGAACAGGACGAGCCCGTCCGCCGCCGTGTCGCGATCAAGCTCATCAAGTTGGGAATGGACACGAGGCGGTTCGTCGCCCGCTTCGAGTCAGAACGACAGGCGCTCGCGCTCATGACCCACAACAACATCGCCGCCATCCACGACGCGGGCGCGACGGCCGATGGACGTCCGTACTTCGCCATGGAGTTCGTTTCCGGGGTGCCCGTGACCCGCTACTCGGATGCACACCGGCTCACGATTCGGGACCGCCTGGAGCTCTTTCTCCAGGTCTGCGACGGGGTCCAGCACGCGCATCAAAAGGGCGTCATCCACCGCGACATCAAGCCCTCCAACGTGCTGGTGACGCTGCAGGGAGACAAGCCCATTCCCAAAATCATCGACTTCGGCCTGGCGAAGGCGACCTCGGGCCGACTCGCCGACGAGTCCGCTCACACCGAGCTCGGGCAGCTCATCGGCACACCCGAGTACATGAGCCCGGAGCAGGCGGAGATCAGCGGAATCGACATCGATACCCGCGCGGACATCTACGCGCTCGGGGCCCTCTTGTACGAGCTGCTGGTAGGCGCCCAGCCATTCGACTCCGAGAGGTTACGTCGCGCGAGCCTTCTCGAGCTTCAACGCATGATCCTGGAGGAAGAGCCGCTGAAGCCGAGCCAGCGCGTGACCGTCCTTTCGGCTCTCTCGGAGCTCGCCGCCTCGAACCGAAGCATCGATGCGCGCTCGCACTTCAAGCGACTCCGTGGCGACCTCGACTGGATCACGATGAAAGCCCTCGAAAAGGATCGCGCCCGGAGGTACGAGACGGCGAACGCCTTCCAGCTCGACGTACAGCGCTATCTCAAGGAAGAGCCGGTCCGAGCGCGGCCTCCCACGACTACGTACCGCGCGCGAAAGTTTGTCCGACGCCACAAGACGGGAGTCGCCGCCGCGGCCGCGGTCGTAGCCGCGCTCGTTCTGGGTCTGATCTCCGCGACCGTTGGGATGCTGCGGGCGCGAGAGGCGGAGCGCATGGCCACGCGCGAAGCGGCGGCGGCGAACGAAATTTCCGGCTTTCTCACAGGATTGTTCGAGGTCTCCGACCCCGGCGAAGCGCGTGGAAGGACCATCACCGCCCACGAGATCCTTGGAAAAGGGGCCCGGGAGATCGACGAGGCCCTCGCCGATCAGCCGGAGGTTCGCGCCCGGCTCATGAGGACCATAGGAAACGTCTACACCAACCTCGGCTTGTACGAAGACGCCGAACCGCTCCTGGTGAAGGCGCTCGAGACCTCTCGGAGAGTGCTGGGAAAGGAGCACGCGGATTCGCTCGCCGCCATCAACGGCCTCGCGAACCTCTATTGGTATCAGAACCGTTTCGCTGAGGCGGAGCCGCTCTACACCGAGCTCGTCGAAACTCGCCGGCGGGTCCTGGGGCGCGACCATCCGGCCACTCTTCGCGCTCAATACGACCTCGCGAGCTTGTATCTGTGGCTCAAGCGCTACGACGAGATGGAGGCGCTCTCTCTCGAGACCCTGGACGTGCAACGGCGGGTGCTCGGCGAGGACCACTCCGAGACCATCGACACCATGCACAACCTCGCAAGCATGTACTACTCCCTGGGCCGCTACGAGGATAGCGCACGTGTCGGCGAAAGCGTGCTGGAACAAACTCGCCGACGCCACGGGGAGGACCATCCCGACACGCTCACCAGCCTGCACAACCTCGCGACCAGCTATCACGGAATGGGCCGGTACGCGGAAGCCGAGAAGCTCTACCGGGAAGTGATCGCGCTGAGGACTCGAGTCCTGGGAGGCTCGCACCAGCACACGGCCGATAGCCTTCGGATGCTCGGCCGGATGTACAAGGACCAGGGACGCTTCTCGGAAGCGGAGGCGCTCCTGCTGGACGCTCACCGCATCTACCTCGACTCCGTGGGTCCAAGCCACGCGCGGACTCTCGAGACTCTCGATCACTTGGCCGAGCTCTACGAAGCCTGGGGGAAGCCGGAGAAGGCCGCCACGTTTCGCGCCGAGCGGAACGTGGCGACCCCGTGAAGCGCCCGAGCGTCACCCATCCACACGCATCGTCACGGGAAGAAGTATGCGGACCCGGACCCGGAGCCGGATCCCGCGTCATCGTTCACGTTGGCGCCCACCAGGGCGACGTTCGGCGAGGGCGCGACCGAGAAGCCGAATCGATCGTCCGCTGCTCCGTCGGGCGCCAGAAGTTTCGTCTCCTCGACCGGAGCTCCCACTCAGATTAAGGCACGACGACGCAGTTCGAGAGCTCGGACGTGCTGAGGTTCGGCGCCGTGGCGATCGCCGTCACGAACGTTCCGGCGAGCGGTGTAGGTATGACGGTGTCGAACGTGAGGTTGCCGCTTACATCCGTCGACTGGTCGACCTTTGCGAGCCAGGCCAGGCCCTCGCCGTTGCCCGAGGGATCGCACGTGGGGCTCGAGAAGAAGTCGATGGTGAAGAAGGTGGTCGCCGTGCTGTTCAGCGATCCATGAACCGTCGTCGTGCCTCCGGACGTGACCGAGGTGAGGACGGGGAAGTTCTGGCGATCGTTCGGCCCGGTATCGCCGTCGCCCGCATCGTTGAGCGTGACACCGTCGCTGCCGAGGTCGATGCCCAGGCCGCCGTTCGAATCCAGCTCGTTGAACCGGAGCACGTTGCCCGAGCCGGCACCTGGCCCCAGCAGAATTCCCTCTTGACCATTGAAGGCGATGCGGTTCGGCTCGGTGCCAAACGGCGTCCCTCCCACGGCGTTGAAGCCCGTACCCGACGCGATGAACACGCCGGCAAGCGTGTTGCCGAGGGCGCCCGTGCCGGTGACGTCCGTCCCGATGTAATTGCCCCGAACGATATTCCCGTTTCCGTCGATTCGGACCCCGTTCAGCCCGTTCCCGGAGATCACGTTGCGCGTCGAGGCCGGGGAGCCGCCGACGGAATTGTTGAACGCGTTCGCGTCGATGAGCACGCCGTTGCCGCCGTTTCCCAGGGCCGAGGTCCCGGCGGAGTTCGTGCCAATCAAGTTTCCGAGCACGACATTCCCTGCCGCGCCGACACCGGTGAGCCAGACGCCCTCGCCGGTGTTTCCGGAGACGAGATTGCCGAGGCCCGGGAAGTCGCTTCCAATCGTGTTCGGCCCCGCCGATAGGACGAGGATGCCGTGGCCGTTCGGCACGGCCGTGTTTCCACTCGCGTCCGTGCCGATGAGGTTCGCCGCGATGACGTTGCTCGTCGCATCGGGGCCGAGGAGCACCACTCCCCAGGTGGCATTTCCGGAGATGACGTTCCGCGTGTCGGTGGACGCACCGATGGTGTTGCTCGGGGCGCCGATCTGAACTCCCGCGCCCGTCCCGTTTCCGAGTGCGATCGTGCCCGATGCGTCCGTTCCGATGAAGTTCCTCCGCACGGCGTTACCGGTGGCGGTCGCGCCCGAGATCTCCACTCCGCCGAGCGCGTTCCCGGAGATGACGTTTCCGGCGCCCGGCACCGCTCCGCCGATGACGTTCCCGGGAGAACCATCGATGACAACTCCTCGGAAGCCGTTCGCAAGGGCGGCCGTCCCATCCTGGTTCGTCCCGATGAAGTTGCCCTGCACCTGGTTGAGCGTGGCGCCCGCGCCGATGCGGACGCCGCTCTGGGTGTTCCCGGAAATGACGTTCCGAGCTCCGATCGACGTACCGCCAATCGTGTTGCCCTGAGCGCCGCTGAAAAGGAGCAGGCCTCCGAAGTTGGGAACCGCCGCGGTCCCGGCGGCATCCGTCCCGATGAAGTTGCCCTGGACGAGGTTCCCCGTCGCATCCGCGCCGCTGATGACGACGCCGTTGGAGTTTCCCGAGATGACGTTCCCGCTTCCCGCAAGGGTGCCGCCGACGACGTTGTTCGGCGCGCTCACCAGGACGCCGTGGGAGAGATTCCCAAGAGCTGCGGTTCCTGACGCATTGGTGCCGATATAATTGCCTTGCAGCACGTTGCCGGGCGCCAGCGGATCGCCGAACCAGACGCCGATGCCATCGTTCCCCGAGATGACGTTCCGTGCGAAGGCCGTCGCCCCGCCGATGGTGTTCGACGGCGAGAAGACCACGACGCCATTCCCGTTCGGAAGACGAGAGGTCCCGTCGCCACTCGTGCCAATTCGATTCCCGAGGATATCGTTGCCGGACGACAGGACTCCCTGAACGAGAATGCCATACTGCCCATTTCCGGAGATCAAGTTCCCGGCCGATGCGGTGGCCCCA
>Ga0187893_10008297_pt1 | contig 16453 bp, 10 predicted proteins | sample MA1701074metaG_FD_139574 | JGI IMG/M metagenome (GOLD analysis project Ga0187893, IMG submission 139574) | White microbial mat communities from a basaltic lava cave in the Kipuka Kanohina Cave System on the Island of Hawaii, USA - MA170107-4 metaG ...
AAAATAAATCGAGGCTACGCCTCTCACCAATCTTAATCATAAGTTATGATACTGCAGAGCCGTAGGCTCGGATCATTTTGTAACAACTGGTTTTAACCAGTTGCAGGTAACAAGTTGATCATACTTTTACTTAGATGGGGGAAAAGGATAGGATTTGAAATAATATCACTATTGTCCGGCTAAGTTGGGCTAAAGCCCATTGGGCCTGTGTTTTGCATTATTGCCCCACCCTTAAGGATGGGGCAATGAAAACCGCATCCGATAAGGGCTTTAGCCCAACATGATAAATTTTAGTCGGACAGCAATGAAATAATATAATAAGGTGAGTGGGTGAGTTGGATTATTTTTCTAAGGTTTACTGATGCCACATGCACTACAGTTGAACGGAGCGTCGCAACAGACGATCATCCGTGTTAATGTCGCTGGTACAAAAAATAAAAAACTCAACAGCATCTCAATGGCAGCATATATTTTCTTATGACTTATTTGCCTGGTATTGTGAAGGCGTCATGCTGAACTCTTCTTTGAAGTATTTGGTAAATATCTTTGGGTTGTTGTAACCCACCTGGTAAGCTATTTCGGAAATATTCAAATCGCTTTTTTGCAGTAACTGCGCTGCCCGTTTCAACCGCATGACGCGGATAAACTCAATGGGCGTCTTGCCCGTGAGTGACAATAATTTTTTATACAATGCAACACGGCTCATAAACAACTCACGGCTTAAGTCCTCAACGCTGAAGTCGGGGTTGTCCATATTTTTTTCTACGGCGGCTAAAGCCTGCTTCATAAATTCTTCGTCAACGGGTGATACGGTAACATCGGCAGGATTTACTTCCACCTGGTTTTGAAACCTGTTGCGCAATTGCTCTTTTAATCGCAGCATGTTGCGAATGCGGGAAGCTAATATTTCAAAAGTAAAAGGCTTGGAGATATAATCATTAATGCCAGCTTTGAAACCTTCGAGCTCCGTTTCTTCACTGTTCATGGCGGTAAGCAATATCATGGGTATATGTGAAGTGCGGGGATCGGTTTTTACTTTTTTAGAAAGCTCGATGCCGTTCATCACCGGCATCATCACATCACTTACTACCAGGTCGGGCTGTATATCTCTTGCTTTGTCCCAACCTTCTTTTCCATTCACTGCTTCTATCACCTGGTAATTTTGTTTCAGGTTATCTTTTAAATAAAAACGGAAGTCTTCATTATCTTCTACTAATAATATGGTATTCCTTTTTGCATGCCCATTTTCGCCGGTGCCATTAAGTAACTCGTCCGTTACCTGCGGTGATAAAACAGTTTCTTCTTTTTTCTCCTGCAGCATCGCCGGCTCCTGTATATCTTTTACCGGCAGCGTAACAATAAAACAGGATCCTTTTTCCGGCTCACTTTCCACTTCAATCGTGCCGCCATGCAACTTTACAAACTCTTTGGTAATAACCAGTCCTATGCCGCTGCCGCTGTTTTGAACGCCGCCGGCCGTATTCAACTGGTAAAAACGTTCAAATATTTTTTCTTTCATGTCATTGGCAATACCAATACCCGAATCTTTTACTTTTAATTGCACTGCGCCATTGTTGAGGCGGTTTGGATCATACTCCAGTTCCACACTCACCTTTCCGCCGGAAGGGGTGTATTTAAATGCATTGGAAAGCAGGTTAAATAAAATCTTTTCGAGCTTATCCTTATCAAAATAGGTTTCAAGAAGGTCAACGTTGGTGGAGAAGCTGAGTGAAATATCTTTTTTCTCAGAAATATCGGAAAACGAATAAGTCATGTCACGGCAAAAATTCACAATATCTTCTTTTGTTAAATGAATGCTGAATTCCTGCACTTCCATTTTCCGGAAATCGAGTAACTGATTCACCAAATTCAATAACCGTTTGGCATTACGCTGCACCAGTTGCAATTGTTTTTTCTGATCGGTATCGCCGGCTTTTTTTATTATTTTTTCCAATGGTGAAAGAATAAGACTCAACGGCGTTCTGAACTCATGGCTAACATTGGTAAAAAATTTTGTCTTCAATGCATCCATTTGCTGCACTCTTTCCGCTTCTTTGCGTTGCTGCTCTACTTCAAACCGCATTCTTGCTCTTTCCAGCAATATGCGCCGCGCCGCCCATAATGCAAAAACAATAACTGCCGCATAAAGCAAATAAGCCAAAGGTGTTTTCCAGAATGGCGGAGATATCTTTATGGTAAGCGTTGTTTCTTTCTCATTCCAGCTTCCGTCTTCCTCCGATGCCTTTACCCTGAACGTGTAAGTGCCGGGATCAAGATTGGTGTAGATGGCCTTTCGCATATTGCCATCTGTGTAGATCCAGTTGTCGTTGAATCCTTCCAGCTTATAAGCGTATTTTATCTTTTCAGGATTAAAAAAACTGAGCGCAGCAAATTCCAATGCCAGAATGTTTTCGTTATGACGCAGCTCTATACTTTTTGCTTCTGAAATAGACTGGGACAATATCGTTCGTCCGTTTATCTCTTCACCGATCACGACTGTTTTATTAAAAAGCTGAAGATCCGTTAACGCTACAATACTGCTTACCTGGTCTGCTTTGATAGTGGAAGGGAAAAAAAGATTGAATCCATTGGCGCCGCCAAAGATCATCTCTCCCTTCGAAGTTTTTAAAGCTGCATTTTCATTGAATTCAGTGCCCTGCAATCCATCCAGTTCATCATAATTCACCGGTTTAATGGTTATGCCCTGTTGGCCGGTGCCAACAGTAATATTTGCTATGCCATTATTGGTACTGATCCATAAATGATGTTGCTCATCTTCCAGTATGTTCAATACATTATTGCCTGGCAGGCCATCCTGGTTGCGGAAGTAATAAAAAGTTTTTGTTGAAGGATCAAATACATTCAGTCCGTCACGGGTGCCTATCCACATCAGGCCGCGGCTATCACGAAGAAAACAATTGATATTGTTATTGGTGATACGGGTTGCCGGATCGTTATAAATGTTGTAATGTGTGATGTTATTTTTTGCATCAATCACATCTATTCCATTGGAAGTACCTACCCACAGCCTGTTTTGCTGATCTTCGGTGAGTGCCGAGATATAATTACCGGAGAGTAAATTTGGCTGGTTTGCATTCATCCGGTAAAAAATATTTTTTGTCCTGTCAAACCTGTTTAACCCGCCATTAAGCGTACCGACCCAAAGATTGTTTTTTGAATCTTCATAGATCTCCCACACCCGGTCGTCAGAAAGGCTGTAGGGATCATTAGGATCATTTTTATAATGAATAAAGCGGCCATTGACATAACAATCCAGTCCGCCATAATAACTGCCGATCCATAATTTCTGTTCATGATCAATCAGCAGGCTAACAATTACATTATTGCTGATGCTGTTGGCATTGCCCGGCTGATGTTTGTATTGAGTGAACCGATTGGCAGCCCTGTCAAAATAAATAAGCCCTCCCCCATTGGTTCCTATCCAGAGATTTCCTTTTGCATCTTCTACAAAACGGTTTACATCATCAAAAGGAAGACTGTTGGGATCAGATACCCGTTTCCTGTACAAAGGAAACTTAATAATGCTTTCATGATAATAGGAAACGCCTTGCTTGTAAGTGCCCAGCCAGATGATGCCGCTATTATCTTTATACGCTGCGGTAATGCTGTTTTGACTCAGGCTTTTTATTTCATCATCATTGTGCAGCAGGTATTGAATGCTGTTTTTCTTTTTATCAAACAGGTTAATACCGCCATGATCGGTGCAGATCCAAAACTTTCCCTGGTTGTCTTGCTGTATGCTAATAACAAGGTTGGTATTTAATCGTATGTCGCCTTTATCTTTCGCATACAATATATATTTATCTGAAGCAAGGTTCATTCGCAGCAGTCCTTTGGGAGTAATATCTGCTGAAGCATAGATCCATAGCTCATCTTCATCATCAATAAAAAGAGAATAAAACAGGGAGCCGGCGCCAAAAATGGTTGTGGGTATGTTTGAAGTGCGGACCTGTTTTCCAGATTTACTATCAAGAACAGTAACGAGACCGTTCACATGAATAATGACACACTGCCTTTTTTTATTAAATGCAAAAGCGGCAATTTGATTTTGCTGAAAAAGATTTTTATAAACGATATCGCTTTTTTTCGAATCAGCCTTACGGCGATAAAGCGTTTGCCTGCCTGTTAAAAACCAATAATTACCATCAGGATCTTTTTTTAAATCAATAAGTACATTTTCCGGAATGCCTTCTGATTGCAAAGAAGCTCCTATGTTGCGGGATATTTTTTCTGTCCCCGGATCAAATACATTGAATCCGTTTCTTGTTTCGAGCCACATTTTATCATCGGGCCCTTCCAATATGCGGATAATAAAATCATCGGATAAAGAGGTTGTATCATTTATATTATGATAAAAAATTTTGAACCCATAGCCATCATACCGGTTTAGGCCGGCCATAGTTCCGATCCATAAAAAGCCCTGTTTGTCTTTGTAAAAACAATTGGCCTGGTTGTTTGACAATCCATTGCTGATATTAAGCCTGGAAAAAGCATAAGGATTGGGCTGCGGAAAAACCTTAACCGCTACTGCCAGCCACCCGAGCATCACCAAAAATCCCCTGTAAAGCATCGTTGTCAAAAGTAATATGTCTGCTTTAAATAAATTAAATAGATTTTGTTTAATTATTGATGGCTGATGTGATTAGTAACCGGCAGCTATTGAATCGTATCTTAAAAAAAACCGCTGGAAACATTTATCCTGTTTATCAAAATCTTTTATTGTAGTCAATAAACTGACGGCTTACTCAAAATGTTGTTTCATGGCTTCGGGATAGTCGGCTAATGCTATTTCGGGCTCAAGTAGTTCAGGATGCCAGAGTTTTTCCCATTCAAAACTATAGTAACCCTTGTATCCATCTTTACGTAATAGATCAATGGCTTCGAAGATGGGCACCTCACCTTTGCCCAATAATTTGTAATCGGGCTTACCATTAACAATCATGCAATCTTTAATGTGTGTATGATGGATGTATTGTTTTAAACGCTTGTACATTTCAGCCGGTGGTTCTTTAGTTACTATCCACATGTTGCAAGGGTCCCAAACCAAACCGACATGCTTATGCGCTGCTGATCGCATGATAACTTCGAGGTCTTCTGATTTTACGACTTCACCATGTGTTTCCATTAATACTGATACGTTGCGTTCTTTTGCATAGTCACCCAATTCTATCAATCCTTTTATGATCAGGTCAATTGTTTCATTTCTTTCTTGTCCTTTTGGAAAATGGTTTGGATATACACGGACATAAGGACAATTAATTTGCTGTGCCAAATCAATAAAACGTTTGCCATCGGAAATATTTTTTTCTCTTTCTGCGCCTTCGGCAAAATGCAATGTGGCTGATGAACCAAGGTTGATAAATTGTAATCCTTTTTCTTTCATCATGGCCATCGTAGCTGATCTTCCTGCTTCTGTACTGAACTCGGGACATTTGGGTAAATCAATTTGCCGTTGAAGACCCCGCATCTCTAATGCTTTGTAACCATGCTTTACGGCAAAATCAACTATCTGCTGAAAAGTCCAATCGGGACAGCCGAGTGTAGTAAATGATAAGAGAAGTTTTTTCTTTTTGAGTTCGAAAGCAGAACCAATCATCATGGATGCAGCAAAGGCTGCAGATGTTTGAATGAATTGGCGACGGGTAGTGTGCGGCATTGGGTATTTATTTTACTAAATTAATATCACTGTTAGCAGCAATTGTTTTGTTATGAATTGGTTTAAAGGATTTGCAACGCTTTACGCTGCTGTCTTTTTTTTGTAAATTTGATAAAATCACACGATATGTCAACAAATAAATTAAAAAAGGAGCTCGTTTCATACATTGAAAATACGGACGATGAAGAATTGCTTTCTTTATTGAAAGAAGACTTTGTTTTTTATGGAAAAGTAAAAGATGCTGATATTGCCGATGAACTTTCTGATGAACAGATAAAGGAATTAAAAGAATTATCTGAAGAAGATGAAAATAAAGATACAGATACGCTTAATGAGTTTAAAAATGCAACTCAAAGATGGCGTACCAAATAATTATTAAAAAGCGATGTACGAATAAAGTACAAAAGGTTCTTACCTATCTCGAAAAAGAATGGTCGCACAAAGTAGCCGCTGAATTTCTGCTGAAAATTGATCGCCGGATAGATCTGTTAACAAAGCAACCTTATGTAGGTGCACCATCAATGAAGGTAAAAAATGTTAGAGGTCTACTAGTTACCCGCCACAATAAAATGTATTATAAAGTTATCGGCGACAATGTCATTATTCTGAATATGTATGACACCAGAATGAATCCTAAAAAGAATCCTTATAAATAACAAAACCGGCCCTGAATACCAGAGCCGGTTGCATATTGTCAATTATGTATTGTCAATAGTCTTATAGTCCACCGGGCATTGATTTCTTCTGCTTAAGTGAAGCTAAACTGGGATCCATTTCAATAGCTTTATCGCATAAATGCTGGCCTTTATCTTTCTCACCCTTCTTTTGATAACACATGCCGATCATGTATAAAGCTGATGCATTCGTCTTATCATAACCCAATATCTTATCCCAGTAATCCATCGCCTGCTGGTAACGCCCTTTATAATAATAAGCTTCAGCTATCATGTTGAGAATATTCATGTCGCTTGGCTTTCTCTTCAATATCTCTTCCAATATTTTTACACCATTGTCAAGATCTCCAACGTTTAAATAAGCAACACCAAGATTTTCGAGATAATCATTATCTCTTTTAAATCCCTTCTCCCCTGCTTCGAGCATATACTTCAATGAATTTTTATCATCGTGTATAGCATAATGAATCAATGCAAGTTCATAAATCCAGTTGGTTTTTACGGGATCGAGTGTGATTGCCTTTTGAAAGAAAGGTATAGACTCCTTGTAATTTTGCATATCAGCATAGCTGCGTGCAATCATATAAGGTATGTCGCCGTTCAGGGGTTCTTCGCTCAATGCTGCAGTAAGTGTTTTGATAGCATCACCATAATTTTCCTGGTCGTATTGCACTTTGCCGATATAATAATTTACTCTTTCGTTGGGATCGGCTTGTTTGAGTTTGTTTGCATAGGTAATAACATCATCGTGGTGGCGCATGTTGAAAGAAAGATGCATCAATTGCTTGTAAGTAGATGCAGATGCATCACCCTGCTCCAGTAATTTTTTATAAGTGTCTTTTGCATGAGTGAATTTGCGAACTTCCTGGTATGCACCGGCCAGTTCACTTAAGATCACTTTGTTTGTTTTATCGTAATAATGTGCTTTTTCAAAATTTTTCAGCGACTCCATTCGCCGGCCAATCTTTTTTTCATCCAATCCTTTTTGAAGAAAATAAGAAGCACTGTCAATGTTGGTAACAGTTCCAATATTTACATCGTTTTGTGCAAATGATAGCTGAACACTGAGCAAGCACACAAGAGGGAAAATAGTTTTTCGGGTCATCGGATCGGGGCTTTAAACAGTAACAAAATATAACATTGCAAGATAGATTTTCGTAATGACAAACTGAAGTCAAAACTGAATGATCTATAGTTGGATATGTAAGTTAACTTTTTTACTTAAGAATAATTCCTGCCAGGGGGGGTAAATTTACTTTCAGCCGATAAGTGTTATGCTCCTTATCTATTAATTCTGATCGGATATCAGGATTATAAACGTTGCCGGTACCCCAATATATTTTTTTATCACTGTTAAAAATTTCTTTCTCATAATGTTTTCCACTTACGATCACCTCCCAGTTTTCCCTTACCACTGGTGTCATATTTAAAATAATCAACAGATCTTCGCCTCTTGTACGGCTAATGCGTTTGTAAGATGCTACCGATTCTTGCCGATGATTGAGATCTACCCATTGAAAACCAAAATGATTGAATTGATTTTGATACATAGCGGGCTCTTCTTTCAATAATTTGTTGAGATCAGCTACGCAATCCTGCAACATTCGATGAGCGTCATATTGCAATAAATGCCAATCCAATTCTGATTTATAATTCCATTCGCTGGTTTGGCCAAACTCGCCACCCATAAATAAAAGTTTGCCACCCGGATGTGTCCACATATAAGTGAACATCAGTCGCAGGTTAGCCATCTTCTGCCATTCGTCACCGGGCTTTTTGAAAAGCAACGGACTTTTTCCATGCACTACTTCATCATGACTTAGCGGCAGCATAAAATTTTCATCATAATAATAGGCCATGCTGAACGTAAACTTATCCTGGTTGTGTTGTCTGCCGAGCGGATCAATTTTAAAATAATTCAATGTGTCATGCATCCAGCCCATCATCCATTTCATTCCAAATCCTAATCCATCCTGCCATGTAGGTCTTGTCACACCGGGCCAGTCAGTAGCTTCTTCAGCTATAGTTTGCACATCGGGAAAATCACGATAGATCATTTCATTGAGTTCTTTGATAAACGCAATGGCTTCAAGGTTTCCATTACCACCAAACTCATTGGGTTCCCATTCTCCTTCTTCACGGGAATAATCGAGTTTTAAAATAGAACTCACTGCATCAACACGTACACCATCAATATGAAATACATCAAACCAAAACCTTGCATTGCTGATAAGAAATGATTTTACTTCACCTCTTTTATAATTAAATATATAACTGTTCCAATCGGGATGAAATCCTTTACGCATATCTGCATACTCATAAGTATGCGTACCATCGAACATAAAAAGTCCATGCGAATCATAAGGAAAATGTGAAGGCACCCAGTCAAGAATAACGCCAATACCTTCCTGGTGAAATGCCTCAATCAATGCCATCAAGCCCTGCGGATTTCCAAAACGTGAAGTGGCCGCATAATATCCCGTAATCTGGTAACCCCAGCTTCCATCAAAGGGATGCTCCATTACCGGCATCAGCTCTACATGGGTAAACCCCATTTTCTTTACATAAGGAACCAACGTTTCTCTTAACTGCTCGTAGGTGTTGTAAGTTTCTTCATCGTTTCTGTCAGGACGTCGCCAGCTTGTTAAATGCACTTCATATACGCTCCACGGTGCATCGAGTGCATTTTTTTCTTTTCGCTTTGCCATCCATTCCGCATCCTTCCATTCATAAAACATATCCCATGTAATGGAAGCAGTAAGCGGTCTTTTTTCCCAAAAGTTAGCAAACGGATCTCCTTTGACAGTCTCCCTTCCCTGGTAACCGACGATATGGTATTTATAAACTTCGCCTAACTTAAAACCGGGAATAAATCCTTCCCAGATACCGCTATTGTCCCAACGGGGATTTAGTTCATGCTGATTTTTCTTCCAATGATTAAAATTGCCAATTACAGATACAGAAGTAGCATTGGGCGCCCATACACAGAAATACATGCCCCATACATCATTTACCTGCAGCGAATGAGAGCCAAATTTTTTATATAAACTATAATGCGTTCCCTGCTGAAAGTTGTTTACATCTTCTTCTGTAAGCAATGAATAATTCCATACGCTTTTTGAAGTATCAACAAAATGAATCTCTTCATATTTTTGGGGAAGTTCTGCTCTGCTTCCCTTATCCCCAGGAAAAGATACTTTTTCCTGTGAAGTGTCGTTATTGTTTCGTTCTCCCACTCCAATATCTTTTTTTTCTGCAGCCATGTTATGGATTTTTTGAGTTTGTGAGTCAAATACAACTTACATCATTTTATTGAAATATTAACAGGCTGCTAAACATTAGCTGATAAATTATTAACCATAAATCAGCATTTTTACGTTGTTCGTGTAAATATAGGTTTTGATTAGAGCACTAAACTATATTTTACATCTCATACAAAACTAACATGAGACTAAAAACCTTATTAGCCCTTATCCTGGCTTTCACCTCCTGCCTGGCATTTGCGCAAACCACTTCTCTAAAAGGATCCGTTGTTGACAACACCGACAACAAAAATCTTCAAAACACGGTCATCTCACTATTACGGACCAAAGATTCAGCGCTTGTAAAATTTGCCCGTGCTGACAGAGCTGGTAATTTTTCCATTCCAAATTTGAAAGAAGGAAAGTATATCGTGATGATCACTCATCCTTATTTAGGTGATTATTTTGACACCACCCTGATCAAACCGAATACGGTGAATGACCTTGGCAAGATCGTTATGATACCGAAAAGCAAGCTGCTTGCTGAAGTGATTGTAAAAAGCGGTTCGCCGATACGTATAAAAGGCGACACGACTGTTTATACAGCCGATAGTTTCAAAGTAAGAGAGGGCGCCAACGTAGAAGAACTGTTGCGAAGATTGCCGGGCATACAGGTAGATAAAGATGGAAAGATAACTGCGATGGGAGAAAGAGTAAAAAAAGTATTGGTAGATGGCGAAGAGTTTTTTGGTTCTGATCCGGGCATTGCTACAAAGAACCTTCGGGCCGATATGGTAAAGGAAGTGGAAGTGTTTGATAAAAAAAGCGACCAGGCTGAATTTACCGGTATTGATGATGGTGTAAAGGATAAAACCATTAACCTGAAACTAAAAGAAGATAAAAAGAAAGGATACTTCGGAAAAATAGAAGCAGGTGGCGGATTAAAAGATAAATATGATAATGCAGCGATGCTGAATGCATTTAAAGGCAAAAGAAAAATAGCCGGCTATGGCATTTTGAGCAATACAGGGCAAACCAATCTTGATTGGGAAGATGCCAATAATTATGGAGGCGGTATGGATGGGATGGAAAGCGGAGTCTCTGACGATGGCGGCATGTATATCATGTTTAATGGAGATGGCGATGATAATTATGGGGGTGGCCGCAGAGGAATACCGAGAAACTGGAATGGTGGATTACATTACAGTAACAAGTTTAATAACAATAAACAAAGCCTGAACGGCGGCTATAAATTTTCGAAAGTAAATGCGCCGGGAGTAACGACAACTTTTTCTCAAACATATTTTCCTGATACAAGCTGGTCAACCAATACACGAAGTAATAATTTTTCTTCCAGCAACAAACATGCTTTCAACTTTACCATGGAGACAACCCTTGATAGCATGAATACGTTGAAATGGACAACCCGGGCCAATGAAAACAAAACACTGACCAGAAATAATTACTTCAGCGAATCATTTGCAGACAATGGCGATTCTGTCAACAACAATCTTCGTAATACCAGCAATGAGGCTGTCAATGATGCCATTATCACCACCTTGCTATGGAGACATAAATTCAAAAAAATATCCCGTACACTTTCCGTCAACACTGATCTTAACTGGAACCGGTCTAAAAATGACGGGTTGACCTACTCCCTGCTTAATAAATATGAAGGTGGCGTTATTAACGCAAGAGATACACTGGACCAACAAAACATTCGAAATAGCGAGGGAAAAAGTATCATAACAAAAATCGCCTATACAGAACCATTGCTAAAAGATACCTACCTGGAATTTAGTTATGCTTTCAGCTATAACAGCAACAGCAATGAACGTATCACTAATGAAAGCGATATTAATGGAAAATATAACATTCGGATCGATACTTTAAGTAATGCTTTTGAGTTTAACAGGCTGGTGAATACACCGGGTCTTAATTTCAGGATAAATAAAAAGAAACTTACTTACTCCTTTGGCGCCTCGGTTGCGTTCAGCCATTTTATTCAGCAAAACCTAACGGATAACTCAAAAAGAAATTATGATTATATTAATTTCTTTCCCCGGGCCTCACTTACCTATAAATTAAAACCGAGTGAGAATCTTCGATTCAACTATAACGGGTCAACAACAGCTCCTACGATTGAGCAATTGCAGCCGATCACTGTGAATACCGATCCATTGAATGTGTATATCGGCAATCCAAATCTTGATCAGGCATTCCGGCACTCCTTTAACATTAATTATGGTTCCTGGAATGCATTAAAAGAAAGAAATCTTTGGGGCGGTCTGAATTTTTCTTTTACCCAAAATGCTTTTACACAATTTAATACGATTAAAAGTGGTGGACGAAGAGAGTATCAAACAGTGAATGTTGATGGCATTTATAATATCAATTTATATAGTGATTATGGTTTCAAAATTCCTGACACAAAATGGAGACTTGGATTTGGGCCAAATTTGAATATTAACAGAAACGTTGATTTTGTCAATGATCCTATAAGCAATGAAACAGTAAAAAACAAAACAAATACCAGGAGTTATGGCCTAAGGATAAACACCGGCCAGTATGTAAAGGATAAATACAATTTTCATATCGGGCCGAACTTTACATGGAATTCTAGTAAAGCTACAGTCAGCTCATCTGCCAATGCTGAATACTGGCAAGTAAACGGCTGGGCACAAGGTAATGTTACTTTGCCTGCAAAATTTGAAATTGGAACCAGTGTTAATTACCAGGCCCGTCAAAAAGATCCAAGATTTCCTGCTAATAATAGCTTCACAACATGGAATGCACATGTTATAAAAAGAATAATGAAGAACGAACTGGAATTCAAATTTGGAGTATACGATATCTTAAATCAAAACCGTGGTTACAACCGTAGTTTTAACAGCTATAGCTTTACTGAGACTTATTACAATACACTAAAACGTTACTGGCTTTTTACTATGACATGGAATATTTCCAAAAATGGTAAACCTGCAGGTTTTGGTGGTTAAAAATATTATAACATTCAATGTGAAATAACAATAAAAATTTGCACATGAAAAAAATATTCTTTGCTTTACTGATCATTTTCCCCGCCTTAATGCAAGCGCAGCAGTTTATCAGCAGCGGGCAAATAGAGTTTGAAGTGAGAACAAATAATCACCGGGCATTGGGCGATGAAGGCATCTGGGCGCAAATGTGGAAGGATAAGATTCCTCAATTTTCTACTACTTATTATAAATATACTTTCAACGATAATAAGTCCACTTACAAGTTTGACCGGTATGATGAAAAAAACAAATTGCCCCGTGGTTTTAATTTTGGCAACCCGGAAGACGACGTTTGGTACAGCGACTATACAACGGGAACATTTGCCAACTACAAATTTATATTGGGAGATAACTATTTGCTTGCTGGCGAATTGATGAAAATTGAGTGGAAACTTACCCCCAACGAAACCCGTGAAATTGCAGGCTTCAACTGCAGGAAAGCAACGGGCATTATTTTCGACAGTGTATATGTATTTGCATTTTATACAGATGAAATAACCGTTAGCGGTGGGCCAATGGGCATCAGTGGTTTACCCGGAATGATATTAGGCATTACTATTCCAAGGATGTTTACAAGTTATATCGCTACTAAACTTCAAGTCGCAGGTGTTGATGTAAGAACCATCGCAGCACCACAAAAAGGAAAGAAAAAAGACTTTGACGCCATTAGAAAAGATGTAGTGAAGGTGACAAAAGATTGGGGCAAATGGGGGCAGCAAGCTTTGTGGAATATGTCGCTGTAAGATTTCAAAGATCACCGGGTATAGTGAAGAAAAATAATAGCAAATCTCTTTATAGGGTTTTTAATTATCTCTTATTTTTTCATTCTTCTTTTAATGGAGTATTGATGGCACAAAACGAAGCGGGTGATTAAAGAAGAAAAAGCATTTTGCCACAGTTATGAAATAATACAGGCAGGTTTTGATTTAGCACATTATTTACACCAACAGCCCAATAGTAATGCAAAAATTTCTTTTTGTTCTCCTGCTGTGCTTTACTCTGCAGAAAGCATTCAGCCAGACTTCTTCTATTGAAGGTTCTATCCGGGATACATCGGATAAGAAAAATCTCACCCACGCTGTCATTGCTCTTTTGAGCAATAAGGATTCTGCGTTGCTGAAATTCACCCGTACTGATGCAAATGGCAGTTTCAGTATGAATAACCTGGAGCCGGGTGAATATGTAATGCTGGTTAGCTTTCCAAAGTTTGCAGATTATTCAGATAAGATCATTGTACCGGACAAACAACTTTTGAACCTGGGCGTTATTCCGCTTACACCTGCCAGTGTCTTGTTAAAGGAAGTGGTGATACGAACCAATGCAACTATGCGCATCAAAGGAGATACTACTGAATTTACGGCAGATAGCTTTCATGTAAAAGAAGGGGCCACGGTAGAAGAATTATTGAAACAAATACCCGGCATGCAGGTAAACAGCAAAGGCGAAATAACTGCACAGGGTAAAAGAGTTGACAAAGTATTGGTAGATGGCGAAGAATTTTTTGGCGATGATCCCACCATTGCAACACAAAACATCGGCGCTAAAGCAGTGGATAAAGTACAGGTGTATGATACCAAAACAGAACAGGATCAGTTAAAAGGTATCGGCTCATCGGGCAATGGCAATAAAACTATCAATATAAAATTAAAAGAAAGCTCTAAAAAAGGTTATTTCGGAAAAATAGAAGCAGGCAGCAACTTCGACAAGCTTCACAACGGAAAGCTGATGTATAATAAATTCCGCGGCGCACAAAAGTTGTCGGTATATGGTACCAAAAGCAGTATTAACACGGGAAGTCTCGGCTGGGAAGACAGGAACAAACTCGGTATTGAAAATGACTATGAGTATGATGAGATCAGCGGCTACTACTACAGCTATGGAGATGGTGATAATGATTTTAATGACTGGAATCTGCGCGGTTTGCCCCAGGCATATACTGTAGGCACTTTGTATGGCAATAAATGGAGGGCGGAAAAAGACAAATTAAACCTCTCTTATTTATACAATCGCCTGCAAACAACAAATACATCAAGAAATCTTTCGCAAACACTGTTGGAGGATACTACCTTTTTTAATAATTCTATTTCAAAAAGCAGCGGACTTGCGGAACAGCATGCCCTGCGGGGAAAATATGAATGGCAGATAGACTCGCTGGCTTCTATTAAATATACTATTGCCGGTATTTATAAGAAAAAAACATCCTTTACCGACACCTACAGCGAAGCGCTGAATGAGAATTCGGAATTTGTCAATACCAACAACAGATCAAACAGCCTGCAAAGCGAAAAAAGACAATTAGATAATGTACTTACCTACAGGCAAATGTTTAGAAAAAAGAACCGGCTGCTCATCGCCACCGTCCGGCTGGGGCTTGCAGATGATGATCAGACCGGTATTCTTGCTTCCACAACTAATTTTTACTACAATGGCAATCTTGACTCCGTTGATCTGATAGATCAGCAAAAGCTCAATACAGGCAATTCAACTACTATCGGCACCAAGATCACATTTAATGAACCGTTAAACGATAAATGGAACATTGTAACAGAGTACAGTTTAAACAATAACCAGTCTGCCTCGTACCGTAACAGCTATGATAAAACCATTGATGGTAAATACACAGACCTGAATTTATTATTCAGCAACAATTTTGATTTCGATGCCCTGTCAAATAGTGGAACAGTTACGGCAAGATACCTGGGGAAAAAATTAAGATTTGGTTTTGGTACCGGCCTCGCAGCCATCAGGCTCAATCTTAAGAACCTTGACCTCAACTCAAAGACGACTTATAACTTCACCCGTTTTACTCCGCAGGCACAGTTTGGATATAAGCTAAAAGCCCAAAGCAATATTTCCTTTTCATACAGGGGAAATACGATTCAGCCAACCATCACCCAGTTGCAGCCACTGCGGAATAATAATGATCCGTTGAGTATTTATGTTGGCAATCCGGATCTGAAGGTTGGGTTCAATCATAGTTTGAACTTTAACTTTCACGACTATAAAGTGCTTAGCGGAAGATATTTGTATGCCAATTTCGGGATTAATTTTTTGCCAAATGCCATCACCAATTTCAGCAGCACCGATTCTTTTGGAAAAACAACTTATATCCCGGTGAATGTAAACGGCAACAATAACTGGTATTTGTGGAGCTATTGGGAATCCGGAGAAGCTGATAAAAAAATTAACCATAGCGTTTCTCCCGAGGCAACCGGCGGCCGTTCTCTGAACTATATCAACGGAAAAGAAAATATAAATACTTACGCCAATCTCACACTCAATTACAGAATCCGTTATTCCGTGAAGGATAAATATAATTTCAGCATTGGGCCGGAAATAAATCGAAATTTATCCAAATCTTCCCTCCGTCCTAATGCAAATAACAACTATTGGACCTACGGTGCCAGGGCCGAAGGCTACATTAAATTTCTTAAAGACTTTGAACTAAAGTCGGATGTTGAAATGAACTTTCGGCAAAAGACGGATGCCTTTCCAGACAATGTAAACATCACTGTGTGGAATGCCGAACTGAGCAAGAAATTCTTGAAAGACAAATCATTGAAAATAGCTTTTGTGGCGCATGATATATTGAACCAGAATATTGGCTTTAATCGTATTATCAACAGCAACTTTATCAGCGAACAACGTTATGATCGGCTAAGCCGTTATTTCCTGCTAAGTGCTACTTGGAGCTTTAATAAAATGCCGGGACAGGAAAAAAATAACGGTAGTAAATAATACAGTTAACCAACAGTTATACAAATGAAAAAACATTTTCAACTTAGCATATTTCTTTTGTTACTAAACTGCGCTGCAAAGGCA
>Ga0187893_10008298_pt1 | contig 16450 bp, 7 predicted proteins | sample MA1701074metaG_FD_139574 | JGI IMG/M metagenome (GOLD analysis project Ga0187893, IMG submission 139574) | White microbial mat communities from a basaltic lava cave in the Kipuka Kanohina Cave System on the Island of Hawaii, USA - MA170107-4 metaG ...
AAGCTCCGGAGAAAATTGCTGACACGGCCTCTGCCATAAAGGTCATAAGCACCGGCCAATACTACATCCTTAACTTTGAACGGTTCCGGAGAAGAAACAATGCCGATCATTCCGTTGGCGACGGTGATGCCGTAGTAGTTGTTGGGGTCAATATTGGTGGCGGAGATTTTCCAGGGATCCTGGGCGGAGCAATTGACAACGCCATAGGTTAAACAAAAAGCAAAAAATAACTTCCACATGGCAAAAGTTGTTTGAGTTAAATTTATATTGAGTGAATTTAACTTTATTTGCGGATTAAAAATTTAAAACACAAAGCTTATTTGTATGAGAAAATGGGTGATTGCAATCTCTGTTCTTATTCTTTTATTTATTGCTTTTGTTTATTTGTTTATACCACGAAACATACACGTTTCAAGAATAATAATTTCCAAATCTAATCAGCAAGGAGCTTTCAGAATCTTAAGCAATCAATCCAATTGGCAAAAGTGGTGGCCTGGCAATGCCGCTATCAAAGAAAGAGATTCGATAATGAAATTCGGCGGATATGATTTCAAATTGGATGGTATCCAGTTTGATGCTCTTAGAGTGACATTAAAGAAAGATCAACACGCAGATACTTCCATTTTACGCCTGATGCCGATAGGCGTTGATAGTGTTCGGATAGTTTGGGATGCTGCATTAAATGCCGGTAATAACCCGCTTTTTAAAATCGGCCGATATTTTAAAGCAAAAAAACTGGCTGATAATTTAGATATAATTCTGGAAGCATTGCAATCATTTATCAGTGATAGAAAAAACATCTACGGCTTTGACATAAAAGAAGAGAAAGTAAAAGTTGAATACCTCGTGTCAACAAAAAAAATCTTTCCTCACTATCCGGAAACTGCGTCTGTATATGAAATGATCGGGAGCCTAAAAAAATACATTAGTCAATTGAATGCAACGGAAGATGATTACCCTATGCTGAATATAAAAGCACTGGATAGCGTTAGTTACGAAGCACAGGTAGGTGTTCCTGTTAACAAAGAATTGCCTTCAACGGGTCAATTTTTTTCAAAGCGACTGCTAAAAAACGGAGATATCCTGGTAGCAGAAGCAAGAGGAGGTAAAAATGTTTGTGATTCTGCAATGAAAATGGCAGAGCAATTCGTAGCCGATCACCGGTTTTTAAATGTTGCTTTGCCTTTTCAATCACTTATAACCGACAGAACTAAAGAAAAAGATTCAAGCAAGTGGGTAACCAAAATTTATTATCCCATCGTTAAATAACAAAATCACTATCTCACTTTAGAAGAAAAGCCGATTACCATAGTGCTGTCATTATTCCTGGCAAGTATATATCTTTTTTGACGGTTAATGAAAATTTCCCGTATATGACGAACCTGTCCTTTTATTGCAAGCCCCTTGATATTTTCACAGGCAAATTTTCCATTCCCTTTATTTACGAGTATCGTCCCAAAGTCAGCATCATACCTTCCCATCTGGATATTATTATCATAGTAGTTACCAACCAGTAAAATGTCGGGGAGCTTATCATCGTTGGCCTGGATAACCATTGCATCACGGTAAGAACTTAGCTGTGCATCCCATGGCAAAGCCTGCACAGTAAAATTCATCTTGCCATCGTTTACCAGTATTGCATTGGAAAAATAATCAGCGCTTAGTAGCTGCGCTTCTTTTAACTTATCTGCTCCAAATATCTCTGCAATGGAAGCATCTGCAAAATCTCCTGCGTATAGATATTTCTTTTTAATAAAAGGCAACTGTTTCTGCAGTTCATCTTTATTGACAAAAGCCATTTCTTTTCCATTGATATAATAAGTAAGCACTTGCTCTTTCTTATCATTATCGTCAAAATCATTATAATACAGTCTGACAGGTTCTTTATCCGAAGCCTTCAGCCGGCTGTTTAACCCAAGATTTCCAGCTATGAAATCTATGTCATTATCGTTATCTATATCAACGGGCAAAATAAAATTCCACCATCCTTTTTCCTTTGCAAATGTCTTTTTGGAAAACCTTCCATTATCATTAATGAAAGCCTCTATACCGCCCCATTCGCATGATAGTACTAAGTCAGTGTCATTATCCTTATCAATATCTATCCAAACAGCATTGGTGACCATTCCTACTTTCAATAATTCTTTTGCATATTGTTGCGTAACATCATTAAACTTTCCGGAGCCATCATTTTGTAATAAGTAAGATTGCGGCACCTCTCCATATTCCCAGGGAACAGCTCTTCCGCCGATAAATAAATCCACAAATCCATCCTTATTGAAATCACATGTTTTAATACAAGAGGCCGTTAAATATAATCCCTGGAAAGCCCCCTCCCTTTTTTTAAATTGTCCTTTCCCATCATTGAGATATACCCTGGGCAACAGATGATCGTCATTACCATAGTACTCATTACCGCCACTTGCAATCAATAGATCGGTATAACCATCATTGTTAACATCAGCCCAAACAGCATCCACATCTTCGTACATGCTGTCTTTTTCCATTTCCGGCTGCTTTGTTGGGATAAACTTTCCATCGGCTTGCTGCAGGAAGATGGCATTTTTAAACGTTTTGGAAGCGCCAATAAAAAAATCCTCCAGCCCGTCAGCATTAATGTCGGCAACAGCTAAGGCAGGGCCTTCTGTTGAAACCATGTGAGGGATCAGCGGTTCCCTGTTAAACTCTGCAAACGGATTTTCTCTATGGTTATAATTGATGTTGGTTGATGATGTAATATCTTCCATCTTCTTTTTAGTATTCTTACTAAAAGAACTGATTGTTTTATAGTCAAACTTTGGAAGCCCTTCTGAATAATTATATGAAAGATTTGAAGAATCGCTCAAAGAGATGCGTTGATAAGTATTATCCGGCCATATAAGAAAACTTGAATCCGGTTTTACATTGTTAAGTCCAATATGTACAGGCATCAGCATGCTTGATTGAAAGCCATGAACAGGATTGTTTTCATAAGTTCTGACGCCATCTTTTGCAAAAATCACAACTTTGGTTGCAATTGCATTTATATTTTGCTTAGGGCCTCTGAGCTTTATCTCTGCATACGGCTTAGTTTTATCATCGTTGCTTTTGTTTTCATAAAGTAATATGGGATCGTCAATATTATTTACTACAATATCAAGATCGCCATCGTTATCAAGGTCAGCGTATGCTGCACCGTTGGAATAAATTGGCTTATTATTTTCAATGCTGTCTTCCGCATCCTGAAAATTTAAATTGCCACGGTTTTTATAAAATTTATTTTGAATCTTAATCTCAGGAAATTCGCTTATCAGCGCCATACTGTTTTTATCCAGTTTAAGGTTTTGAGGGCCGCTTCGGTTTGATACAAAATTCACATAGTCCATATCATTGAGCCGTTTGGGAATGCCGTTTGAAATAAACATATCTTTTAATCCATCATTGTTAAAGTCAAGCCACAATGGAGCCCAGCTCCAGTCGGTGGCATACACACCTGCATATAATCCTAATTCGCTAAACATGCCATTTCGCCGGTTGTACTGCAGGTTGTTTCTTGAATACTGATAGTTATATCCCGAAGCTATTTTATCGAAAAAAATTTCATACTCATCTTCGCCAAGAGATCGTTTCAAAATATAAGGGTCTGCCGGAAGCATATCTGTTGAAATGATTTCAGGAAAGCCATCATTATTTACATCGGCCGCATCAACACCCATTGAAAACTTACTCGTATGCATCAGGCGATGATCATTCTCATCAGCAAAAGTTCCGTTGCCACGGTTGATGTAGAGATAATCATTTTCATGAAAATCATTTCCTACATATAGATCAGGATAACCATCGAGATTAATATCAGATACTACAACTCCAAGGCCATAACCAATGACAGAAGTGTTGATACCGGTCGAAGCAGTAACATCTTTAAAAATTAAATCGCCGTATTCAGAAGATGTATCAAGCCCTTCATTTCGAAAAATACGGTCACCGGCAAGAGTATCAAAGCTCCCTGAAAAATTGCCGCGGGAAGCAAACGAACCATTTTGGTGAACAGAATGGTTCAACAAAAACATATCATTGTCACCATCTGCATCATAGTCGAAAAAAGCAGCTTGTGTGCTGAACCCTGAAAAATCAAGTCCATACTGGCTGGCCCTGTCTTCATAAGATGGAATGCCATTTTCATTTATCCCTTTGCAAATGAGCAATTGGTTTTTGCTGTTCAAGACTTCGTACTTACCAACCTTGCAAACATAAATATCCAATAATCCATCATTATTAATATCAATCACAGATACTCCGGTTGACCATCCTTTGTCTTGTGGAATAGCTGCTTCTTTAGTCACATCAGAAAATTTCAAACTGCCTTTATTTAAATATAATTTGTTATCGCCCTGGTTGGATGAGAAAAACAGATCAATTTTGCCATCGTTATTAAAATCCCCGGCGCCAATACCACCACCATTATAAAAATACATGTAGTTAAACATGTTAAATTGTTCGGTGGGTTTGAGCTTATTTATAAAATCAAGTCCGGTTTTATCAGCTTCAAGTACTGTAAATAATGAATGCCCTGTCTTCTTTTTCGAAGTACACCCTGCAAGAACAACGCTTGCTATATACAGTGAGACAACTATAATTATATAACTTCTATTGATTCTCATTCCAAAACTCTTCTCTTATTTTTCCAGTTGATACAAAACAGGAACCTGATCGTTCACAGCTACAAGTATAAATCGTTTATCCCTGCCTTTAATTTCTTTTATATCCCTAACTTCTCCTGCAATATTCAGCCCGGACATTCGCGGTTGTATTCTTTTAAAATTTCCGTTTCCTTCATTTATAAGCAAATCTCCAAAACCAGCATCCAGCCTCCCAAATTGGGGCGGAAAAGAAAACCTGTTGCCGCCTGTTATCAAATCCATTTTGTTGTCTTTATTAACGTCTGTGACTATTATTGCATTAATACTTGACAACTGCAGCATATAAGGCAGCTTTGTTATTTTAAAGCTTCCTTTACCATCGCCTAATGCTATAACAGAGCTGCAGTAGTTGAAATATTTTATTGTTGATTCTTCAACGAGTTTTTTACTGAACAATTGTTGAATGGTTTTATCGGCATAATCGCTGTTCTTTAAATTTTCTTTTTTTAATGAAGGAAATTGCTCGGTCAAATCCTTTTTAGTAAGGATAGGCATGTCACGACCTTCGATTGTAAGAGTTCTTATTTGATCCTTAACGCCATTTTGATCAAAATCATTTACCCACATTTTTACAGGATTTGCCGAATCAGGCCGCAAATAAAAATTCTCACCGATATTACCTAATATCAAATCTGTTTTTCCATCGCCGTTCAAGTCACTTGCAGCCACCGTTTGCCAGCAACCATATAAATTCGTAAGCCCGGTATTCTTTAGCTCATCAAATGTTTTCCCATTGTAAGAAAAAATTCTTGGGGTCATCCATTCTCCTGTAATGATCAACTCATTTCTTTCATCACCTGATACGTTTGACCACACTGCTCCTGTAACCATACCAGCCTGGGAAATCATTTCATTCATCATTTTGGCAACATCTGTAAAATGACCCTTGCCATCATTAAGATATAAATAACTGGAAGGTGTTTCTCCATATATATAAGGAACGCTCCGGCTACCAACAAACAAATCCAGGTCTCCATCATTATCAAAATCATTTTCTGCAGCCACTGATATGTTCATGTTATTCTTTGGAAATGCTGTTGTATCAGTTTCAAATATTCCCTTTCCGTTATTTCTATAAAGCCTGTGTTGTAATTGTTTTGATCCAGGGGGAGCATTGTTGCCGCCCGATCCGATAAACAAATCCAAATCTTTATCGCCATCACAATCGAAAAATAACACAGCTACATCTTCAGAGTTGGCAAACTCGTCAAAAACCTTTTGCTTTTGTGGAATGAAGCCGTTATCAGACTGAAAATATAACTGGCCTGCCTGCCCTTTTGCTCCGCCTATATAAACATCGTCCATTCCATCGCCGTTTACATCTCCTTTTGTTATCTGCGGACCTTCTTTTGATAACATTTCAGGCAAATTTCTCTCGAAATAAAAATCTATAAAATCGTCTTCCTCGTGTTTGGTCATATTACTTTTAACAAGGTGCAAGGCCGGAGAAGAAATTGTATCCGTTATCAATGTTTTTTTCTGTCCCGAATCAGGTTGCTTCAGCTCATGAACTTTGTTTAATTCTGGCTGGATAAATTTTGTATATGAGCCGTCGGGCCAGGTGATGATCATTGAATCAACAGCGGCCGCATTACCAAGACCAATTATTTGTTTATAATCCACTGATGATTGAAAGCCTCGACTTGGTACAATTTCACGATTTAAAACCTGGTTTTGCAAGTAAATTTTTATTTGACTACCTATCGCAAATGTATTTTCACCTTGTCCCTTTAATGAAATGCCAATATAATTATGCTGGTTGATCTCCCTGCTATTGTTTTTATAAACAAACGCTTTTTCATTGACATTATTAATCACCAGGTCAAGATCACCGTCATTATCAAGATCGCCGTAAGCAGCTCCATTTGAAAAAGATGGCTGAGTAAAACCCCAGGAAGTTCCGTTATCAGAAAATTTCAAATTGCCTTCATTCTTAAACGCCTTGTTTAAGACAGGCACTGAAGGTATTTTAGCAATGATCTCATCTACCTGTTCTTTCTTACCAGTCAACACCATTTTTTGAATAATATCATTGGCAAAAAAATCAACAAAATCAAGATCTGTTACATCATGATATATTCCATTACATACATAAATATCAGATAAGCCATCATTATCCGCATCAAACATCAAAGCCCCCCAGCTCCAATCTGATGCAGCAACGCCGCTATAAAAAGCAGTTTCTGAAAACTTGTTGTTTCCATTATTAACCTGAAGTGTATTCTGCATGAGCTGATGATAAAATCCCTGGTCAACTTTATACCGGTAAATATCAATGTTGTCAAATGAAGATGTAGTTTTAAGCCGGGAGTCATCATCGGGTAACATATCTGTAGTAAAAATATCAACATAACCATCATTGTTAATATCACCAATATCGGCGCCCATTGAAGCAAGACTTGTATGTCCTATCCAACTTTCCAATTCATCTTTAAAGGTTCCGTTTTTCTGATTTATATACAGATAGTCTCTCTCAAAAAAATCATTGGATACATACACATCCGGATATGAATCTTTATTTACATCTCCAACCGTTACTCCCAAACCAAAACTGATCAGGCTGCCGTGCACTCCTGCCTCGTCACTTATATCAGTGAACTTTCCATTGTCATTCCTAAAAAACCGGTCACCACCGCCTTTCAAAAAATCGGCCACCGGCCAATCCTTTGCTTTCATATCCCGTTTATTTGCATAATTGAGTGTATTAACGGGTATAAAACTATTATTGATGATAAAAGCATCTAAATCACCGTCCAGATCATAATCAAAAAAAGCTGCATGAGTGGCATATCCACCTTTATTGGCCAGGCCATATTTTTCTGCTGACTCGGTAAAACTGATTTCTTTATTTCCATCCGTAGAAGATGAAACGCCATTATTAATATACAATTTGCTTTGCGGAACTTCACCGTTTATATATCCGGCGTTACAAACATAGATATCAAGCCACCCGTCATGATTTATATCTACCATTACAACCCCTGTACTCCAATCCGGCTTTTGAACAAAACCGGCTTTTTCAGAAATATCTTCAAACTGCCAGTTTCCTTTGTTTCTATACAGTTTATTACTACCCATATTTGCTGTAAAAAAAACATCTGCCAGGCCATCGTTATCAATATCGCCAATTGCTACGCCGCCACCATTATAAAAATTACGGTAAGTAAAAACATTGAAGTCTTTTGTATCCCTGACATTGTTGGAAAAATCAATACCGGTAGATTCTTTTAACTCAAATAGTTTTTTTTGTGCTATTTCGGAGGAACACGAATGCAAAGCAATAATGCCAAAAGCAATAATGTAAAAACAAAACTTACACCACATATTTTCTAAAATAAAAAGGCCATTTTAAAAATGGCCTTTGCAATTTATTTCAATTCTGATATTAATTATAACCGGGGTTTTGAGTTAAGTTAGGATTAACAGCTAACTGGCTGCTTGGAATGGGGAACAGAAGGTTTGCAGTGCCGTTATCTGCAGCTTTTTCCTGCCAGGCCTGCAAATATTTTCCAAAGCGTACCAGATCATTTCTTCTCCATGCTTCCCAATACATTTCTCTTCCTCTTTCATCAAGTAATCCATTAAGATCAATTGAAGCCAATGCATTTGCTCCGCGTTTTGCACGTAAAGAATTTACAATGTCAAGAGCGGTACTTCCATAAGAACCCGCAGCCGTGCCAGTGCCACCACGAAGTATAGCCTCTGCTTTCATAAGTAAAACATCCGCTAATCTAAACATTACATAATCGTTGTCTTTCTGAACTCCTGAGTTTTTATAATCAAAAGGATATTTAATAACCCTTATTCCTGTAAACTCCAAAGTATTTGGATCAGGCTCATTTATTTTCACTTCTCTTGTAAAGCTTAAAGGAGCAGTAGAGGGATTCCTGGCAAACAAGGCCGCACCTGTCGTTAGATTATATTGTTGTCCTATAAGAAAGCCAACGTTATCCCTTTTTCCTGGATTAGGAAGTGCGGCCGGGTAGTCATAGTATCCTCCTAATCGTTTGTCAGTGGCTTGAAACTTATCATAGAAATCAGAAAGTGTTGCAAAACCGTTCCAGCCTGATGGATTCATGTTATAATGACAAACCATATACCCAAATCCCTGCATATTTCCACCTCTGTTTGCACTGGCACTGTTAAAGAAGGTGTAGATACTTTCTTTTGACTTTACATCATTGTCAGGAGCAAAAATGTCAAAGAAATTATCATTCAACTGATATTTATTACTATTTATAATTTCATCAGCAAGTGAAATTACTTTGTTCATATCAGCAGGAGCAAATGTAGGTGCAGCCCTGTTTGCATATACCCCCTTATTCAGATAAGTTTTCATTAATAATGCACGGGCTGCATTTTTATTCGCCGTATATGCCGGACCTGTATCGGGGAGTGTAGCTATAATAGCTTCTAATTCGCTAACAATAAAATCTGCCGCCTCTGTTCCTTTAAGTGTTACCGGCAATACCCTAAAATCAGTCAGATCTTCCCTGTATGGCACCTGGTCATATCCATCCAATACCCAATACATAGATAAAGCTCTTAGAAATCTTGCTTCAGCCGCTTGTTGTGCTGTAGGGTTATATTGCAAAACATTTGAAGCGGCAAACTGTGCAGTTAACATCTCATTAAATCCATTGCCTAAAAACTCATGATCTGGGTTCCAGGTATGAGCATGCAAGGCTTGCCATAACCCATTGTCATACCAGTCGGGGCCACGGGTAGGTGCAATGGCCTCATCAGATGTTATGGTGCTGGCAGACCACATACTACCATTGCCATGAAATGTTCCGCCTATAGAGTTATAAGCAGTAATAAGTAATCCTGAAGCAGTAATATTGCTATTATTAGCCTGCTCAAGTTCTCCTCTGAAATTTTCCTCCAGTTTAGTGCAGGAGAAAAAGAAAACTGCCAGGAATAAAATCAAAAATATTTTAATAGATTTCATATACTACATATTTAATATTATAGAGAAAAGTTTATTCCCAACTGAATTGATCTTGCAGAAGGATAGGGAACATATTCAATACCCAATGAAGGAATGCCTCCAAAACTACCATCAGTATTGACTTCCGGATCAAACCCGTTATATTTTGTTATGACAAACAAGTTTTGACCTGTGAGGGAGATATAAAGGTTCTTTATAGAATTTCCAATATTTCCCACTCTGTAGCCAATGCTGGCGTTAGCCAATTTTACATAATTACCTTTTTCAAGAAAGCGGGTAGAAGGCGTCGGTGCATTCGCTCTTGATTCCTGTACGTCTCCATCCAACAAATTTTTTGCTATATTCCTTGTTCCCAAATTACCAATACCCACTACAGTTGCAGCCGTGTTATTATATAAATAATGGCCGAAATTGCCGTTAAAACTTAATGCAGCAGAAAATTTCTTATAGGCCACATCAGTTGAAATACCTAAAAGTGTTTTGGGATTCGGGCTTCCTACGTAAAACTTGGTAGCCCCGTTATTGGTTAAAATATCTTTACCAGTGGTTTTATCAATTCCTTCCCATCTCTGAAGATACCATACATTCAAGGGTTGTCCGGAAACTAATCTTTGTGCTTGTACATTTGAAAAGCCCTGTCCCCTAAGTTGACCGGTTTCATAAAAACCAGCTAACCCGCTTACAGTATTTGTAAGGAAAGAAGCATTGATACCCATGTTCCAGGTTAGATCCTTTGTGTTCATGACCGTACCGTATAGACTAACTTCTACACCCTTGTTAACAACCTCACCGTCTAAGTTGATCCATACTCTGCCTATATCAGGTGAGGGGCGAACAAGATTTTGCTCAAATAATACATCAGTTGTCTTTTTATTGAAGTAATCAATAGATCCACTTATTCTGTTGTCAAGAATAGTGAAATCAATACCGGCATTTGTGGTCTTTGATGTTTCCCATTTTAAATCTTCATTCCCATAGTTAATCTGTTCAGTTGGCCAATCCGAACCATTGTACTGACCAATAGATACCCTGTTTAAAGAGGCCCCCGAGGGAAACTCCTGATTACCGGTTTCACCATACCCTACACGTACTTTCAGATTGTTTACAAAACCGTTACCAGCCATAAAATCTTCTTTCGAAACGATCCACGCTAAACTTGCTGCGGGAAAATAACCATACTTGTTATTTTCACCAAACTTTGTTGAACCATCAGATCTGAGTGAGGCCTGGAGAATATATTTTTCCTTATAATTTACAATAGCCCGGCCAAAGAAAGATTGCAATTCAGTAGTTGGAGAAGCAAAATTGAAAACACCAAGGCTGCTCTGAGAAGCAGTATGCATAATGTCGTAATAATTCAAACCATAGTTCGGAAAATCCTGCCCAAACATGCCATTTCCCTTTGTATCAAATACCAGCCATTCATGGCCAATTACCGCATTTAGATTAAAATCAGAAGTGATTTGTTTATTATAACTTAATGTATTTGTAATCTGTGAATTTGTCAGTTCCAGGTTTCTAACAAATGCGGTACCGCGGTTTTCATTGCCTTGTTCATTAAGCAGGCGGTTCATTTGCCCTTTTCTGTTACCAACCTGCCGGTTTATGCTATAGAGAAATTTATACTCAAGGTCGTTGGTTATTTTGTATGAAGGGGAAATGCTTGCAATGATAGTAGTAACCTTGGCCTTATCGTCAAAATAATTCAATGTTGCGAGAGGATTAACGGTGGTTGAACCAACTGCCGGGTCAATCCATGCTGAATCGGTACCTGGCTTGATCAATGGGTGTGTGGGATTCCATTGCAATGCTTGAGCAATAAGGTTACCGGTAAACCCGACAAAAGCTGAAATGGGAGCTATTTGTTCGTTGGTTTGTGAAGTCAGAATATTGATATCAAGCCCTAATTTCTTACTTTCCAAAAATTTGAAACTTGTATTAAGGTTGGCTGTTATTTTCTTTAAATCAGAATTTTTAATAATCCCTTTTTGATCAAGATAGCCTGCCGATAAACGATAACGCCCATTCTCTGTGCCGCCACTAACTGCGGTATTGTAGCTTTGAGTAAGCCCGGTACGGCTTATTTCATCAAATGCATCAACGTTTCCACCAAAATCTCCGCTGGTTATTCCATACTCTTTTAATGCTGCCCTGTATTCCCCGGCATCTAAAACCTCTAATTTCTTTGCAACATTTGAAATACCAGAGGCAGCACTTACCTCTAAAGTAGGTGCACCGGACTTGCCACGCTTTGTATTTATTATTATTACTCCGTTCGCACCTCTTGAACCATAAATGGCAGTGGCCGAAGCATCTTTTAAAATTTCAATACTGGCAATATCATTTGGATTGATATAATTAAGAGGATTACCTGCATCATTTCCGAATCGTCCATCTGCACCACCGGGGCGTGCTGAACCACCAGACAAAGGAATACCGTCAATAACAAACAAAGGCTGATTGCCTGAACGTATCGAAGATGAACCGCGAATTCTCACCGTTGTAGAACCACCAGGCTGGCCAGTATTATTAATAACTAATACGCCAGCAGCTTTACCCTGGATTAATTGATCAGGTGAAGTGTAAGTTCCCTTATTAAAGTCTTTTGCCTGAACAGAAGCTACAGATCCTGTCAAGTCTTTTTTCCTGGCAGTACCATAACCAATTACAACAACCTCGCTCAAACCAGAGGCTGCAGCTTTAAGAGAAATTTCTACTGAAGCTTTATCAGCAACATCTATCTCCTGTTTTTCAAACTCAGCAGATGATACTACTAATGTGTTTATTCCCGATGGCACAGCAATTCTAAACGTTCCATCCGCCCCGGTTGAAGTTCCGGTCTTAGAACCTTTTGGTTGAACTGATGCACCTACTACGGGAGAACCATCTTTTGAATCAGTAACCTTTCCGGTTACTACACGATCTTGCGCCAGAAGTGAGAGAGAAATAAGCAGAAATAGCGGCAGCAAGATCACATGAAGCAATCGTTTCATTGACATAAGCATTCGTTTTTTAGAGTTTAGCAGAATATCAGGTTAACTATGTGTATCCCTTACACAATTTAGAATATTATTATTTCCTTAACAAAAAATAATCACGTCTTTCTCAATTTATTAGCGCTGCTAATTCAGTAAATAAGGCCATCCTGATTATTAAATAGCTGCTTCAACAGCGAAAAAAATAAAGAAATCCGCTTCCTCATTAACCATGATTTATAAAGTTATTTTTCAGACATTTATAATTCAAAAAAAACTGGAGTAAAATAAGCGCTTCGTTGTCGCAAACGATTGCGAAAATATTTTCGGTGGAAAAAATTTTTCAGCGCTATGACATCAAAGACCACATTGAAAAAAATATCAGCCAATCTTAACTTAAGTGTATCAACTGTATCAAGAGCATTAAAAGATCATCCTGATATTGCTGATGAAACAAAACGAAAAGTAAGAGAACTTGCCGCATCGCTGGAATACGAACCCAATGCTTATGCTGTAAGCCTGCGAACAAACTCAAGCAAAATTTTCGGATTGATTGTTCCTGCTATAGCCAATACTTTTTATGATTCATTCATTGCTGCTGCTGAACAAAGAGCAAAGGAAAATGGCTATTCACTGATGATTCTTCAATCGGGAGATGATCCTTTGCTGCAAACAGAAAATCTGCGGCTATGCAAAGCAAATAGAGTAGCCGGTGTTATGATATCAATAGTTCCCGGTTCCAATATTACTTCGTTTATCAAATTGGAAGAAACAGGTATCCCTGTTATTTTTTTTGATAAAGTTCCCGAATCAGATAGCTGTAATAAAGTTTGCCTTGCTGATGAAGAAGCAGCGGTAATTGCTGCAACTGCAATTATTAAACATGAAAAAAAACAGGTGCTGGCAATATTTGGTAATGCCGAATTGTCCATCACTCAAAAAAGATTGAAAGCTTTTATAGATGAATTTGAAAAACGATCGCCGGGAACAATGCTTACCATAAAGCATTGCATTAATTCAGAAGAAGCATTTTCCGTAACAACAGAATATTGCAATGCAAAAAGCATTGACACTATTTTTTGCATGAGCGATGAAATACTCGTGGGTGTGATGAAAGCTTTGCATAAAACCGATCTTCATATACCAACTGATATTTCGGTGTTGGCCATCAGCAATGGATTTTTACCCGGTCTTTTTAAACCAGCAATCACTTATGTTGAAACAAACGGTTATCAATTGGGCAATCTTGCTATGAAACGAATGATGGATTACCTGGGAGGACAAACATTTTCACGATCCATTATTTTACCGGCAAGATTAATAGAAGGTGGCTCGATATGATTTTGTTTGTTATATCTATTGAACCATTTAAAGCGGGGAGTTCTTTCGTTTCATTATGCTGCATTAATAATCAAAGCTGATTTATTCAACCTAAATTAAAAAGCCAGCTCAAAAGGGCTGGCTTAATAATCTCTCTCTCAAAGATTTTATTGCTTGACCACAGTGTACTTCATGGTAGAGAAGTTCACATTGATCAGGTATTTACCATCTTCAGCCGGTGCAGGTGTATTAGAACCAGGAACAGCGCCGTCAACTAAAAGATCTCCCCCGGCAGCACCTGTACCTCCAAACTTATGACCCCAATCACCATTCACAGGTAAGAATAAATAGCTTTTACCTGCGCTTAGGTCAATCGTCAACTGGTACTCTGTTAAATTAACCCTTGCAAATTGTTGGGAAGGTACTGGGACAGGATTATTCCAGCCGCCCGCTGTTGCATCACCAACAATAAACAAATTATTAGGTAGGGGAACAGACCCATTATAAGGTTTTACAGAATATTTTCCGGTTTGAAAGTTTACAATGATCTGGTAATTGCCATCAGCGGCCGGCGCCGGAGTATTGGATCCTGGTACTGCACCATCTGCCAAAAGATCTCCACCTGTTGCACTTGTTCCACCGTATTTATGACCCCAGTCTCCATTCAATGGTAAAAACAAATAGCTTTTACCGGCTGTCAGATTAACTACAATACCAAAGGAAACTGCATCAAGACGGGTAAACTGCTGTGCCGGTGTAGGAACAGGATTGTTCCAACCGCCGGGTGTTGCATCACCTACAATGTATAAGTTATCAGGTATTGTAGTCGAAAACGGTGTTACAGTGTAAGTTCCGGTTTGAAAATTAACCACGATCTGGTAAGTACCGGTTGCAGCCGGCGCCGGTGTATTAGAGCCGGGCACTGCACCATCAGTTAACAATGCGCCACCTGTCGCACTTGTGCCGCCATATTTATGATCCCAACTTCCATTAACAGGCAAGAATAGATAACTCTTTCCCGCAGTAAGATTGATGACAATGCCGAATGACACATCATCTATTCTGCTGAACTGCTGCGAAGGAAGAGTGACAGGATTACTCCAACCACCGGGCGTTGCATCTCCCACAATATATAACGTAGCCGGAATAGGAGTGAACGTAGTTACATTGATCGCAACAGTATTTGACGTACCAAGAACGTTGGTATAACCGGCGCCAAGGTAGCTTACGATCCTAAACTCAACATTTTTTGTTGTTCCGCCAATAACTCCGGCAGCTATAGCAGCAGAATTCAAATCATTCACAGTAAACTTTGTTGTCAATGCAGTGCCTAATTGTTTTACTTGCGGATTTGCAAAATTTCCGCCTGCAACATCTAACTGCAATGCATAGTAAATTGTATTGTTTCCATAAGGACTCGCATTCCAGTTAAATGAAACAGCATCCCTGGTTGCATTGCTTACATCCAATACCAAAGGAGCAGTGGAAGATGGCGTAAGCGTAATCGGTACTTTATAAGAAGTAATGTCAACTTTAATAACATTCGAGTTCAGCCGTTCATTGTTATTGGCATACGAAGAAATTACTCTTACATCAAAACTGAATTTTTGCCCTGGAGCAAAACCAAAACCTGCTAAAATATTATTGAGTTCCTGGCCGGTAAAAGAAACGCCTGATGTACCATTTACAACTTTCGTTACCCTCTTTGAAAAATTGCGCCCTGTAGAATCTATTTCAAGAATAAATTTTTGATTAGCAGAATCAGTTGCATATTTCGGATCTGTCCATGAAAATGTTACTACTGAATTTGCTGAATCAGCCGCTGTTGGTGCAATGGTAGTTGAGGAAGCAGTAAGCGTAACAGCAGAACCATTCTCATAATAGGGAAGATCTTCTACTTTATGACATGCTGCTAACAACAGAAATAATCCGGTGATCAGCAGTAAATATTTTTTGGATGGTCTCATAAATTAATTTTATGAAGTCATGATGAATTATTGTTTCACAATGGTAAATTCTCCCAATTGAAAATTAACCGTGATTTTATAGGTGCCTGTGGCAGCGGGAATTTTTATATCGCCACCGCCCCTCGCTAATTTGTCTCCGGTTGGGTTATTCATATTGTTGGAGCCATCCCATCCGTATTTATCACTCCAGTCTCCATTTACAGGAAGGAACAACAATGATTTTCCCCCATTAAGATCAATGGTGATTTCATAAACGGTCTTGCTTATCTTGGTAAACACCTGGCTCGGCTCCGGTACGGGGTTATTCCAGCCGCCTGGTGAGGCATCACCAACAAGATAAAGGTTACCGCTTGATGGCAACGCAACTTTTGGTGGCGGTTCAAATGGTTTCGTGGTAATAGAAACTACATTTGAAGAAATTTTTACTGCGGAGCCAATGCTGGCAATCACTCTAAATTCCAGTGTATAATTTCTGCGGGGATCAAGCTGCAATCGAAGATCATTCCCTAATATACCATTCAATTCGCCAACAGTATATGACTTTGATAATTCTTTAGC
>Ga0187893_10008300_pt1 | contig 16449 bp, 16 predicted proteins | sample MA1701074metaG_FD_139574 | JGI IMG/M metagenome (GOLD analysis project Ga0187893, IMG submission 139574) | White microbial mat communities from a basaltic lava cave in the Kipuka Kanohina Cave System on the Island of Hawaii, USA - MA170107-4 metaG ...
GCCTGTACAATATAAAATTGCCATTTCGCTTTATCTCTACAAGGTTTGATTGCTTTAACACCTGAAGATGCTGGGAAGCATTTGCTATGTTCATGCCTGTTTCCCGTGCAATCTCATCCACCGATCTTTCTGCCTGTGCTAAAAGATCAATGATCTCAAGCCGGCGTGGATTTGCCATCGCTTTGATCATTTTAGCAAGAAAGGAATATGCCTTGTCCTTAAAAATTATTTTTTCCATTCCGCGGAATTTTGTCAAAAATATGTAAATTCAACTATTCAATAAAATAATTGAATAGTTAAAAAACCAGGAATGTTATTCTCTCGTATAAAATAAGGATGAGCAGTCGCATACCGTGTAAAGTTTGAAAACCTTGCCCAAGACTAACTATTAAAAGGATTAACAATGAAATTTTTTTTAAAACTTACAACCGGCTTAAGTATCGCAGTTGCATCTGTTTTTGCAAATGCCCAGGAAGCGCAGCCCATGATCGGGCAGGCGGCTCCGCTATTTGAACTAAAAACTCCCGAAGGAAAAATATATTCGCTGGAACAATTAAAGGGTAAATACGTGGTAATACATTTTGCAGCTACATGGTGCCCTTTCTGCAATGCGGAAGCCCCGTTTCTTGAAGAGCTTTATCAAAACTACAAGAGTAAGAATGTACAGGTGATCATAGTTGATGTAAAAGAGGACAAAAATCTTGTACAAAAATTACAGGAGCGTTTTAAGTTTTCATTTCCGGTATTATTAGATGAAGATGGTTCAGTGTCGTCAAAATATGCACCTGAAGGAGTACTGCCGGCTTTGGCAAGAGATGAAGTGCCGATTGCATCCAACCTTATCATTGATAAGGAAGGAAAGATCAGGTTTTATTCTTTGCTGAATACAACCAGCTTTGATGCAAAACTCAATAAGCTGAAACAAAAGTTAGATGAACTGCTGGCTTCAGATAAATAATGATGATTGGCCCGTTATTGATATTGTTCTTTTATGTTTTGCCATGCCAGGGACAAATGGTAAAAGATAGCATTGTTCATGTGAGAGCGCCGGATGTAACCGTTAATGCCGGGAAGAAAGGTTTGATCAATATTTATATTTCAGTACAGAAAGGATATCATATACAGGCTAATAAAGTGAACGATGAATTTATAATACCCACAACCATTGAAGTGGATACCCGTGAAATTGTTACAATTGAGAAAATGATTTTTCCAAAAAGTAAGAAATTCAAATTGGAAGGTACGACTGATCATTTGCTTGTATATGATGGCGACTTTAAAATTGTCATACCGTTTGCGATGTTTGAAAAAGTTCAGCAGGGAAAATATAAGCTTAAAGCAACACTACATTACCAGGCATGTGATAACAAACGATGTTATTTCCCGGATAAAATTGTTTTTCCTATTTTCATAGAAGTTGAATGAGCATCAAACGTTATTAGGGAAACGAATAGAACAGGCAACTTTTATGCTGGCAACTTTCCTGAAATCTTATTTTGATTGGATTTTAGGCGCCAGGCTGGCATTTGCTTTTATTTCATCTGTAGCTCGTGATAACAGCGTATCTCCCTCCGACAGATTTCCAAATATTTCCACTTTATCATCCAAATTAACGCCGTTGCTCACATCCACCCATTCTGCTTTTCCTTCTTTCAGGCGAATAACAAATCGCTTTTCCAGATTAGTAGCGACGGCTGTGGATGGAACAACGAGAGAGCTTTCTTTTCTTCCCATTTTTAAAAATGCATTGGCAAACATGCCGGATTTCAGCTCATTGTTTTTATTAGGATAGATAAATTCCCATATTTCTGTACGATTGGTTAAGTTCAATGAACCTGCCTTTCTCGACAATCCTGCTTTGTAAGTAATTCCCGGTTGTGCATCCACGGTGAATTGAATGAATGAACTGTCAGTCACTGCGCTTGTGTATGCTTCCGGTACAGGAATACGCAAACGTAGGCTGGAATTATTTTCGAGCACTAATAAAGGTTTTATATTACCAGCGCCAACCAATGTGCCCACATCCACATTACGTTGCGTAATGATACCGCTGAAGGGAGCACGGATGGTAAGGTAATCTCTTTGTTGGGCAATAGAACCAAGTCTCGATCTCGCTGCTTCCAGCGATGAACTATCTGCCATCATCTGGCTTTTTACTTTCTCCAATTCATTTGCTGCAATGGTGCCATCAACTTTTGATGCATTGACAATGCGGTTATATGTATCATGGCTACCCAAAAATTTTGAACGGGCTGTTTGCACATCGGCATTGGCCTGCGCATAATTGGAAGAAAATTCCGGCGCTTCCAATATAGCCAATACCTGCCCCTGCTGCACACGGTCGCCGATATCTACTTTCAGACTTTTCACATAGCCGCTCACTTTTGCAATGATCTCCGCTTTCTCCATTGGAATTAACTCAGCCGGAAAACTGATTTGCTTGCTGACCGGTTCTTTTTTTAGAATAAATACGGCTACTGAATCAGCTCCTGCTTTTTTTACTTCCTGCATTGAGTTGTTTTGTTTGCAACTATAACTTAAAAGAATAGAGAATAAAAGAATACTGAATAGTGAATAGCTATTTTTCATTTCAAGTTTTTTATTTATTATAATGTTTGTTCTCGTTTTTTGATAAGTCAAATGCTTTGGTTTGCTAATGACTTTTTAATTCCCCCTTGGGGGATTTAGGGGGCTTTGCTGTCTTCATCCTCCGGGTACAACGAAGGATCTTTATAATGTTTTTTGCCAATCACCCAATCATATACCAACGGTAAAAATATCAGTGTGCTAATAGTAGAGAATAATAAACCGCCGATTACCGCAATACCCAATGGCGCAGTCTGATCACCACCTTCACCCAACCCGATTGACATAGGTATCATGCCGGCAATCATCGCAAGACTGGTCATCAAAATAGGTCGAAGACGATTGAATGCGCCGATCACTGCAAAGCCGGTGGAATGATCATGTCTCCTGTGATGCTCTGCATTGGTGATAAATAAAATGGCATTGGCCACTGCTACACCAACCGCCATAATGGTGCCCATGTAAGATTGAATGTTGAGTGTTTTGCCGGTGAGAAACAACAACAGTATTGATCCTAAAACAACAGCCGGCATGATAGACAGAACAGTTAAAGACAATTTGAATGACTGAAAAAATATTGCCAGCATTAATAAAATAACTACAACCGCAATGATCAAACCGGATTGAAGTTCGCTCATCGTATCGCTTAATAGTTCGGCCTGACCTCTTACCATTATTTTTACTCCTTGTGGTAATTCGCCTAAAGACGAAATGAATTCATTCACTTTTTTTACTGCGGCGCCTAAGTCTTTGTCATGAATATTCGCTGTCAGCGTAATGAAGCGTTGCTGATTGATGCGGTCATACTCTCCAGGCGAGCTGTTCTTTTTTATGGATGCTACATCACGCAGGTAAACAGGATTACCCGCATTGTTTGCCAGCGGAATTAATTCCAACTGGTCAACAGCATTCATCCGGTATTGCGGATATTCTACCTGCACCTGGTAAGCGGTGCCGGTATTTTTATCAAGCCAGTAATTGGGTTGGGTAAAACGGCTTGATGATGTAGCAGCCACAGTTGATTTACTCACCTGGTCAACTGTTAATCCCAATTGTCCTGCTTTTATTCTGTCAATGTCAACTTTGATACCGGGATAATCTAATGGCGTTGCTATTTGTACATCCCTTAAATAATCAACTGCAGTTAACTTTTGCGAGAGTTGTTCCGCAATTTTTCTTGTTTGTGAAAAATTTCTTCCCACGATAGCAATTTCAATCGGGTTGTTGGAGCCGAGATTCAATACCTGGTCAACAAGGTCACCAGGCTCAAAAGAAATTTTTGCTGCCGGAATGTTTTTTTGCACTTCAGTCCTCAATTGTTCCTTAAAGTTTTCAATGCTGATACCCGCATCTTTCTTTAAGTTGATTTTGATAACCGATTCATGCGGGCCGCTTGTCCACAGATACACATTGTTGATGGGATAACTGGAAGGCTGTGCGCCTACAAAAGCAGAACTGATTTCGATATTGCCATTGGTAATGCTGTCTGCAATCGCCAATAATTTTTGCGTAGCCGTCTCCGTTCTTTCTATTCGTGTGCCTGCCGGCAATCTTAATCTAACCTGCGCCTGTCCTGCATCTACTTTTGGAAAGATCTCTGTGCCAATGATAGAAAACAAAAACACCAATGCGCCGATTGATAAAAGTATATAAACTGATGCCATCCACTTTGTGTGTTTCATTCTTCCCTCCAGCCAGTGAATATAGCGGTGCCTGAATCGTTCAAAGCGGCTGTCTTTTTTATGTGCATGATGCGTAACGGGATGATCTTTTAAAATCCAGTTCGCTATTACCGGCACGAAGGTGAGAGCAAGAAAAAAGGATGCGATCATGGCAAAACCAACCGATAATGACAGCGGCAAAAACATTCCTTTCGGTACGCCTGACATAAACAGCGCAGGAATAAAAACGGAAAGAATGCTTAATAAGATCAGCAGGAGAGGACCAGCCACTTCCCGGCATCCATGCAGTATCGCTTTTCCTTTCGATTCACCACGTTCAAGATGCTGATGAATATTTTCAATAGTCACTGTTGCCATATCCACCAAAATCCCAACCGATAAAGCAAGGCCACCAAGCGTCATGATATTGATGGTTTGCCCTGCGAGATATAAAAATGTCACGCCGGTTAACAAAGCGAGTGGAATGGTAAGTACCACAATCGTCGCACTTCTTCTGCTCCCTAAAAAAAGTAAAACCATTAGGCCGGTGAGTATAGCGCCCAATCCACCTTCAAACATTAAACTCTGCAGGGAATTGATGACATAACCCGATTGGTCAAATTCATAAGTCACTTTTATATCATCGGGAACAGCGGCCTGCATGTCGGGCAATGCTGCCTTTACTCTTTGCACCACATCCCATGTGGAAGCAGTAGAACGTTTGGTAACCGGAATATAAACGGAACGTTTTCCATTTACCAATGCATAAGCTGTTGTTACATCCGATCCCAATTCCACATTTGCAATATCCCGGATATAAACAGACGGGCCTGCGCCCAATTTCAGTGGAACATTTTCTAACTCTTTAATATTTTCAACAACGGTATTCTGTGAAGTGATCAGCGTTTCATCACCCACTCTTACATTGCCGGCTGGCGTGATGCTATTTGATTTTACCAATGCCTGCACAATTTCATCCGGTGAAAGATTATAATCTCTCACCCTGTCGGGGTTTACTTTTACAATAACTGTTTTTTGATTACCACCAAATGGTGGCGGTGCTGATACACCCGGCAATGTTGCAAACATGGGTCTTACACGAAACAAAGCAAGGTCCTGTATCTCTCCTAACGAACGGGTTTCGGAAGTAAATACCAACTGACCAACCGGTACACTGCCTGCATCAAATCTTGTAATGAATGGAGGCACAGTGCCCGGTGGCATAAAAGCTCTTGAACGGTTTACATATCCCACTACTTCCGCCATCGCCTGGCTCATATCCGTTTCTTCCTGGAATTGTATTTTGATGATCGTTGCTCCCTGTATGGATTTTGATTCTACATACTTCACACCGGTGACATAGAGAAAATGATATTCATAATAAGAAGTAATAAAACCTTCCATCTGTTCCGGTGAAAGACCGCCGTAAGGTTGCGCCACATAAATGGTGGGTAATCCCAACTGCGGAAAAATATCAATCTTCATTTGCCGGATAGCCATCGTGGAGAAAAATACAATGGCCAACACTGCCACAACAATGGTCACCGGTTTTCTTAAAGCGCCTTTGAGTAAGTTCATATTACTTAATTGTCTGAAACAAATTTCAATTCGTTAAAAAAAATTTTATGATGCCAACTGCAATGCTACTATTGAGCTGAAGTTGCGACGCTCCGTTCATCGTCCGGTAATTCTATTCAGCATTTGGCCTCACCCCCCATCTCCCTGCATATCATTAATCAACTTCATATCTACCACATCAACTTTATATCTCTGCTCAACAATTTCGGAGTTGTCTATTAATAGCGACATCTCCGAAAAGCGAGGGCTGTGTGTTGTTCTCTCCTTTGGTCCCGATGAAATCGGGAAGGTGAGGCCTTTATTTCAGCATTCGTTAAACGTCAGACGTGAGAAAGATTCCTTTAACTAAATTTTTCACTTCTAACTTTCATTTTTCGTGTCTCCCTACTCGCCACTCACCACTCGCTACTCACCTCACCAGGTTCAAAAACAAATTCAAATCACCAGTTACCGCTGCTTTATATAACAAGGCTTTCCATATTCCCATATAGGCGGTCTTATTATCCGTTTCAGCTTTTATCAATGCATATTGTGCCTGCAGCAGATCGGCAAAATTTGCCAGGCCAGATTGGTAACGGCTTAACAATGCTCTGTAAGAAAATGCAGCCGATTCGTAATACAATGGTGTTTCTTTTACTACAGCCAACGCATTGCTTAGTGTTGTATCGGCTAATTGATTTTGCTTCTTTAGCTGCAATGAAATCTCGTTCAGTTTTTCTTCATTTGATTTGATGATAAAATTCTGCTGCTGCAATTGCGGTTTTATTCTCGCAAACTGCAAAATGGGAACGCTTAATTGCAATCCCAATCCATAGTTGTATCGCTGAAAACCTAACCCATCAGTTGATTTTACTGCGCCATTGTTGGAAATACCCGAACCTCTTGCATAAGTGCTGCCCCATACGCCCAATGTTGGCATCGTTGTTTTGGATAAAACTTTTTTGCGGGCACTGCTCAGTTCAATAGATGAAGTGTATAATGAAAGCAAGGGATTTTTTACGGTATCAACAACCGTGTATGTAAGCGGAAGTTTGCTGAAATAGCTTGAATCTGTTAACGCAGGCAGGTTATCCGTTGCGAGCAATTGTGAAAGCATAATGAGAGTTTGTTCTTTAAACTTTTTACTGTTTAACAATTCTACTTTTGATCTTGATACTTCCGCTTTTAAAAGTGCTGAGTCAACACCGGGTTTAATGCCCGTAGTAACCAACGTTCTTATCACAGCAAAACCGGCTTCCGTTCTTTTCAGGTTTTCTTCATACACCTTCACCAGTTCGGTTGCCGTCAATACATCGAGATAAGCATTGATCACTTTTATTTTATGTTTAAAAATTTCATTTTGAGCATCGGCATTCGCATATTGCAAACCTGCTTTGGCAAAATCAACCTGCGATTGGCGCTGACCGAATGTAAGCGGCTGCCAGTTTAAGATCAGGCTGGTGGCGCTGCCAAATACTCCACTCATATCATTTGATGAAGAAGGCGGCCCGCTGATAGGTACCAAAAACTGCGGCCATGCCATTCCGGTGATATTATTATAGGTAGCATAATTTAATTGATAGGAAGCATCCAGTGAAGGAATGAGAGTGTTTTTGCCGGCATCAACACTTTTTTGAGCAGCCTCTACTTCCCATGTTTTAGATTTAAGCAAGGGATAATTTGTTTCCGCCAGTTGCAGCAATTCCTTCAAGGAGTGACCCGGCAGTTGCTGAGCCTGAACATTGTGAATAAGAAATAATGAAAAGAGAACTTGAAACAGATTTTTCATATAAAATGAATAGCGTATAAAAATTGATTTGATGTTCTTATTAAATAAAACCTGCGCCCAAAGCCAGTGAAATAAGGATCAGCAGGATTGCCACAAGTGTTTGTATGAACTTAATGGTAACTTTTTTCAATAGTTTGTTTCCGATAAAGGCGCCTGCGATGGCCGCAACTGTTGCACAAACAACCAGGGCGATATTTTCATGCAAACCAGCTTTTGTAAATCGTGTTGCATACACTGAAAGTCTTGTGAAGTCAACAAACGTAGAAACAACAACCGCCGTGGCAATAAATGCCTCTTTGGATAATCCTGCTTTGATGAGGAATGCGCTGCGCAATGCTCCCTGGTTTCCTGACAAGCCTCCAAAGAAACCGCTTAATGCACCGCCAATTGGTAATTTGTCTTTGCCGAATTGCAGTTTGCTGAAGTAGGGGATCAAATCCATTAAGGCAAATAAGATGAGCAAAATCGAAATGATAAATTTGATTGGTGAAACTTCAAATATCTTTTCTTCCAGTTCATACGTAAACAGGGGTTTCAGATCGGTGATTTGAAGTAACAACCATGCTCCCGCAAATGCAGCGATGACAGCCGGCATGCCAAAACGCAAGACGACCTGTTTGTCGGCTTTTTTGCCTACCAATACCAGTTTGAAAATATTATTAAAGAAATGCACGACGCCTGTCAGTGCAATAGCAAGATCAACCGGGAAAAAGATCATAAACACCGGAGTAAGGATAGTTCCTAAACCAAATCCTGAAAAAAAAGTAAGAATGGCAACTATAAAAGCGGCTAATGATAATACAGCTATTTCCATGATGGCCTCATAATTTTTTTGTCAACCGACCATTGACCACCACCTTTTATAATTAAAAAAAGGCTTCCCAAAAACATAGCTAAGTCTGTGCGACTTTCATGCAGCATTGACCATACACCATCATCGGTCAGCATTGGAAGTTTAGTAGTAATGATAGCAACAGTTATAATTATTAATAAAGGGATGGCGGCTAACCTCGTGAGCAAACCGATAAGCACCAGTGTTCCACATACGATCTCAAAGCTGCCTGCAAACGGACCTAAGAATTCAGGATTGGGCAAGCCAATTTTTGCAAAACGTCCTGCTCCTAACTTATCGGCAAATAAAAACTTTTGTATTCCTTCCGATAAAAAAACAACTCCAACCATCAGCCGTATAATGAAAGTTGTTTTGAAGCTATCGGTTTTGATAATATTTTGAAATAGGCTCATTTTCTTATTGGCGATTTTTGCTCCAATGGCGGTTTTACAAAAAAGAAAGCTACTTTTTCCATACTATGACAACTGTTGCAGCCGGCAGTGAGCAACTGAAAATGATGATTAAATAATGTTGTGTCTTTATTATTGATCGGCTCCTGCATTGCCGGTAACACCGAGTTTAAAAAATGTTCCGCTGATTTAGCTCTTTTCGGTCTTCGTTGCAAACCATTTTTGATAGCTAATTTTATTTTTGACAACTGGCAGTTGGCATATTCCCGGTTTTCATCTTTGCCGGCCCAATACAATTCCTGGTAGCGGTAGCCGGTTTCTGCCATGGCCATATCAAAGCCACGCAACTGTGAAGCTATTGTTTCAAATTTATTTTCGACATCGCCCTTGAGCCAGCCATCTGCGCCGGTGGGTTTATCATGCCCGCTTTTGCAGTCGGCAATACATATCGTCGCGGAAAGAAAAAGAATAAACTTCATTTTTAACATTGCGCAGAATTGCAAAGATGCTTCAACCTTCGGCCAATAAATGGTCTTTTTGAAAATAGGCTGGTATTTTTTTGAGTGCTTAAAACAGTTTGACTGCCAAACCAGTTGCCAACCGAAGCACCCCGGCGGGTACTAAAAGCAGTGACCACCCCGCTGGATAATGTTGAAATGAAATAAGCAATAATACCGGCAAGATAGATAATACCGAAGTTTAAAATATCGCCGGAAAGGAGATCAGGCATATTTATGTTTGAGGTGTAAACTGTGCCAGTTCATAAATGCCTAACTGTTTTTCAATATTCGCCACTTTATTCACCATTGTATCAAATCCGTCATCGCCAAAAAGTTTGTGCTCGTTTTCTTCAAACTCTTCGCCGAGAGAATCATATTCATTTTTTGAAACGAGTTTTCTGAATGCAGGAAACAAAACAGTATCTTCTCTTGCTTCATGCGGACGATACATTGTATTGAAAGATATAAGCAGTTGAATGAGTTTTTGAGTTTCGCTATCTGTTCTGTTTGCAGATTTTGATATTTGTATAATTTGGTCGGTAACATTTCTTCCTGCCTGGTGTTGCTGACGAAGCGTTTGCACCAGTTCGGTTAATTGATTTGCTTTTTCAAACCGCGGAAACAGATAATTTTCTTCCTGTTTTTCGTGATAATCTTCTACAAAAGATCTTACAATACCGGCAGCATTTGTAATAGCTTCAGCCGGAAATGATTCTTTATTGATCAAATGAATGCGGCAATGATCATAAATAAGTAATATTCTGTTCAACACGCCATGTTCCTGCATCAAATCTTCCGGTGGAGAAACTTCCTGGCCTTCGCCCTCTTTCTCCTCTTTGCTTCCTTCATTACAAGCCTGCAAAACATTCAAAGTTGCAATGCCCGCAAACGTGATAACACCGGTTTTAATAAAATTCTTTCGGTCAAAATTTTTTCCTTGTTGGTTTGTAGCCTTTTCCATTTTAAAAATTTTAAGAGTCAGATTTTTTTTTATCCATTGAATGTTTTCCTCCGCCATAAATGAGGAGAAAAGTCAACAACATGGTCATGGCAAAATCGGTACGGTAGTCATGTGCCATTGACCAAAAACCTTTTTCAATCAAAATAGGATACTTTGTCGTTACAAAAGCAACCGACATGACGATCAAAAGCGGTATTGCTGCCAGCCTGGTAAGAAAGCCTGCCAGAATCATGCCGCCGCAAACGATCTCAAAACAAGCTGTGAATTGCGCCCAGAATGCAGGGTTGCTAAAACCTATTTTTGAAAAACGTCCTTCACCTGCTTCATCAGGGCGAATGAATTTTTGAATTCCTTCTGAAAGAAATACCAATCCTACTGTGAGTCGGATCAGCAAAAAAGAAATGCTGCCTGTTGTATTTGTTATTTTCTTCAACATGGTTGAACATCTTTTTGATAAAAAAATATGCCAGCTTTATTCCTTGTCCTCAGCAAACTTTGCAGGGGATAATCTCTTGTGAGGAATAGCTTGTTGGATAAAAATTACTTTTTCCGCAACATGGCAAGAATGGCAGGCTGATTGAAAGATGATAAAACCCTTTTTCAACCATTGCATTGTCAAAACCTCGAAATTGCTTTTCAATAGTTTGATTTGTTCTTCTTCTGACCCTTTTATCCATTCACCTTGTGCCTCGGGTTTATTATTGGCGCAGGCTGTCAGCCACAAAACAACAAGGATATAGGCTGATGTCTTCATTGGCTGTAATATTGAGAATCTATTTTTCAAACAAACAATAACTGCCGCCCACCCATTCCTTGTCCTTATTATACCTTACGCCAATCATCTTTCCTTTGCTTAGCCGTGCAAGATTATTTGTTGGAACGGGTCTTGCACTTCCATCTTTCCAGAAATAAAATATTCTTATCTCTGCTTTGGCGGGCACATCGGGTGTTTCAATCACGTCGGCATATTTTACTTTACGCTGCAGTATCCAGTTTTGCAGGTCTTTCACGTTGTCAATATCTTCTTTGGTTACATCAATTACTACGCCCTGCCCGGCAAAAGAAAATAGAGGTTTCAATACATAATTTTCCAGATCAGCAGGCAATTGTTTTATATCATTCAGAAAAAAAGTTTGCGGCACGTACGGATGGCGAATCAATGGCAATGTGTATTTACTGATACGATAAAACCAGGAAGGATGCGGCAACCATTCAACATCCAATTCTTCAAAAAGTAATTTCCCTTTTTCCTGTATTTCTGTTTTTTGTTGAAAGAGATCATCAAAGATGACTCGATTATAAATTCTCTTTATTTCCGTTTTCTTTCCTTCATTAAGATAATATAATTTCTTTTCTTCTTTGATTAATTCAGTAAGACAAACCGGTTTAATGCCGGTAAAATCCTGTGTGCAATAAAAATCAATTCTTGTTTTTTGTTCATGCGGAAGTATTTCAAGCAATATCACATTTTCCGGCTGATGATTGCCCAATACTATTTCTTTGAAATGCTGTATATAGGATTCCCTGTCATGATCGCCGAGATATGCAGAATAATTTTCCGGTACATCAAAATGTTTTCTGAAAACATCATCTATCGTCACTTCATAAGCAAACAGGGTAGGGAAGCCCTGCATCTCTATCAGTTGTGGTTCATATTCACCTTCTTCATTGATGCAAATGCCAAAATCAAAAGCGATAAAATGTGAATGATCATTTTCAGTGGGTACACGCAGATTTTCAGGGATTGCATTTTTGGTAAGCTCTTTAAATTTCGGATCAATGATGATGTCAACAATGCTTTCGCAGGCATCCAATATTTTTTCAGTAAAAGATTTTGGAACAAACACTGCTGTTTCCGCCACACGAAATTCAATAGCGCCGGGATGCACTGCATGCAGTTCTTTTAAAAAAGCCTTGTATTTTTCTTCGGTAAAATTTTCATTGAATTGTTTGCGTATCGCCGGAACCATGAAGCATGTTTTATTGAGATCAAGTTACAGCTTCATGCAATAGCTACCAAAACAAGGAAGAGTTTTAGAACGGGAACAAGGATTGCACCGACTTGCCTGCCGGCAGGCAGGTTAGATGGATTTATTTTCTAAATGGCTTTATTATTGAGCTTGCCGATATGTATCTGCCTAAATTGAGTTACTGACATTTACCTGATGCCATGAAAAACGGGACGCACAAGTGAGTGACACAACAGGCGATGCCATGAAATGCCGCTGCTGGAATCATAAAAAATGATGGCGGCATTCACAAACACTAATACAAAAACAACAAATGCGTTTGTAAAATATGTCGCTGGTAAAAAAATAAAAAACTCTACCAGCTACTAACTTACGCTACTGCCGATGCAGATGAAGACAAATGATCAAAAGCCTGGTTCAAAAAGTTGGGGAGTATATGCGAATAGGTCCAGCGGATTTTATCAGGATCGCTCAAATGCTCCAGCATGCTTTTCAATTTTTCTTCGCCATGATTTTCTATCACAGCTTTTCGTTTATCTTCCTTCTGAAAATGAACGGTCATACCTTCCGGATCAGCTTCCGGATGAAACTGTGTGCCGATCATGTATTCATTAAAGCGAATGCCCATCACCGCTCTTTCATAAGGCACATGCGGACGATTTTTTTCAATACATAATAACGAGCCGCCCATTTCCCTGATCAGTGCATGATTAGGTTGTATCACCTGGTAATCCCTGCTGTCAACAGCAAAAAATGGATCATGCAATCCCTCAAACACCGGTTCTGTTTCACCTTCCTGCAACATGTGCACAGGGAATACGCCAAACGAAGTAGATTTTCTTTTATACACAAGGGCAGCATTCAAAAAACGGCTCGCCAATTGAAACGAGTGACAAATAAAAAAGACATGTTTCTTTTTAGCATTCGAAGGATTATTGTTCCAGCGCAGCATTTCATCCATCCATTTGCACCATGCAATATCCCAGTCGTCAAAACGTGTAGAAAGCGGGTCGCCAGGGCCGCCGCTGGAGATATAAATATCAAATGAAGTATCAGGAAGCTCGGTCTTTTGACGTACATCAAACTCAACAGAAGTTACATTCCTGTTCGTCTCAGCGGCCCAATCTTTTATTATCTGGCGGATACAGCGCATGCCCTGGTTCGGCTGACCATTGTTCATATCAAGAATGGCTATACGTACCGGGCTGTTTTCATTCCAAATCATTGGGCAAAAATAATCATTTTTTAATGCCCGTTTGTGTCTGTGAATTTACAAATGCTGTATGAGGGATAAGTTTGATGAAGAAAGAGATAATTTGTGATTATAACTAAGAAAGTGATGGGCCGGGCTGTATTGCTACTATCATCGGCTGTTGCGTCGCACACTTCAGGGTTCAGTAATCTGTTGAGCAATATGTCTGGTGGTTTAATTATCCATCAGAAGACCTTCAGTAATTCCATATTTAATTCCAACTTCTTTGAAAAAATTTTTGACCATGCTAATTTTTTGGTCGCACATATCTCCTAATGATATTTCTTCTGAACTTTCCTTTGTTCTGTCGCATTCAAAACATATTTCAATGAACTCAAAAACTTTGCCGTTCTTGTCTAAAAATAAGATGGCATTTTTTGGCATATAACAATTTGAACTACTCATAGAATGGATGGGGCCGGCATATTCATAATTGTATAAAATATCTGTTAGTTTGTCAATTTGTGTTATGGTAAGAGCTCTTATTTCGTTGAGCCTTGAATAGCATATTGTATCATTTTGTCTTGGTAAGCTATCAGTGACATAAAAAGTGTGTTGACTACTTCCCACAAATGAAACAAGCTGTACCTGGGCTGTATTATTAAAAGGATAGTTTTTTATACGGGCAGAAAATGATTTATTTACTTTCTTAATACAGTTATGATTTCTTTCCTCAATTTCAGCTTCTTTCTTTGTCGGCAGTTTGGGTGGACCTATAGTGAGATTGTTCTTTTGTCCAAATGAAGTTTGTGTCAGGAGAAGAGATACAATGATTAAAAGTTGTCGGATCATAAATTTTGTCTGGTATTATATTGCACTATCTGCCAATTGGCATATAGCCGAAAGTTCTCACTTCAAATCTAATCAACTTTGCATAAAAATCTAAGCAAGTCTTTTCATACTCATTACTTTTGCATCTATGCATAAATACGCCATTATCGTAGCTGGAGTTACTGACAAGAACATCAAAAGCTTCGGTTATTTTTATTAATTTTAATTAAATACTTTATATGGTTGTTGAAATAAAAAAGAACGCAAGTGCAGAAGAAGTCAGATATATTCTTCGCCGGGCAAAGAGCAAACGAAGAAAGAAAAGCAGTTTGACAGCTTTTTTCGGAAAACTCCCAAAAATAGAAGATGGTTTAAAATATCAGAAAAGAGTTCGTAATGAGTGGAAATAATTACCTGCTCGATACGAACATTTTAGTTTATGCACTCAAAGGCATACCATCAGTAATTCCATATTTTGAAGAAAATTGTTTTTAATCTGTTATAACGGAAATTGAGATCATAGGAGTAGAAGGATTAAGCAGAAAAGAGCTTTACATCAGGCAGGCGGCTGTTGGCTCATGCAGTATCATTCCATTGACCAATACTATCAAAGTAGAAGCAATTCGTTTAAAACAAGAATCTAAAGTAAAATTGCCAGATGCAATTATTGCCGCCACTGCAGCGGTAGAAGGATACACATTGGTTACAGCCGATAAGGGCTTTAAAAAATTCACATCTTTGCAATTAATCCTGGTAACTCCCTGATGTGTTAACAGAGATTCTTCAATTATCATTATATGCATAAATACGCCATCATTGTAGCCGGCGGGTCGGGTAGCAGAATGGGCGGCAACTTGCCAAAACAATTTTTACTCGTCAATAACAAGCCGGTTCTTTATTATTCTATTAAAACTTTTTTGGAAGCTTATGATGATCTGCAGATCATACTGGTGTTGCCCACCGAATACACTGATATGGGACAGGAGATCATTGATGCATGGTTTGATAAAGATAGAATCCGCATCACCACCGGTGGTGACACCCGTTTTGAATCTGTAAAAAATGGATTGCAGTTAATAAACGATGAAGCGGTCATTTTTGTACATGATGGTGTACGTTGTTTGCTGACCACATCGCTGATTCATGCCTGTTATGAAAAAGCTCTTGAAACCGGCAGCGCCATACCGGCGGTAGCCAGCAAAGACAGTGTAAGATTATTAACGGATGATGAGGGTAATGATGCTATTGACCGGAATAATGTGATGCTGGTGCAAACACCACAAACTTTTCACAGCAAAATATTGATCCCTGCGTTCAACATTGATTATAAAGATAAGTTTACTGATGAAGCAACCGTAGTGGAAGCTTACGGATTAAAAGTATCATTGGTGGAAGGAGAAGAGACCAATATCAAGATCACAAGACCGGTTGACCTGCTGATTGCCGAAGTGATATTAAATGACCGGGAAGAAAATTAATGTTTCAATATGTTATTACCCGGCGGCATTAAAACATGGCTTGAAAAAAAACAATGGTATCTGAAAATAAGGTATAGCAAGGCGGTGCTTGCTGTTTGGTTGATATTCCGGCCTTTTGTAAAAAAAGAACTGGCTGAACAAAAGGAACTATACATCTCCTTATTAAACTCAATTCCTGATTCTTCAAAGCTTGTTTTTGACATTGGAGCAAACGAAGGTTTTCTAACTGCTATCTTCAGGGATGCTGGTTTTAAAGTTGTTACTGTTGAACCGGCTAAAAGAAATATTGCAATTTTAAAACAACGTTTCGGAAACGATCCTAATGTTATTATTGCAGAAGCGGCTGTCAGTGATAAAGAAGGTGAAATAAATTTTTATGAATCAAAAATTAACGCTGCATTTGGAACAGCCAGTGAGAAATGGAAAGAACAGGGAGCATTGATTCATCCTGATATTGTTCACCGGCAAGCGGCAGTAGTTAAAGCCATAACGATCGATCAGTTAATCACACAGTATGGTCAACCGGCTTTTATTAAAATAGATGTGGAAGGCCATGAAGAATTTGCTATAAAAGGTATTTCTCAAAAGCTGCCGTTGATTTCTTTTGAAGCTATACTGCCGGAGTTTTTAGAAGAAACAAAAAATTGCATTACCCATTTGAAAGGGCTTAATGAAAAAGCAA
>Ga0187893_10008301_pt1 | contig 16449 bp, 19 predicted proteins | sample MA1701074metaG_FD_139574 | JGI IMG/M metagenome (GOLD analysis project Ga0187893, IMG submission 139574) | White microbial mat communities from a basaltic lava cave in the Kipuka Kanohina Cave System on the Island of Hawaii, USA - MA170107-4 metaG ...
AGGCTTTCTGCTGCGCAGCGGCGGTGCCATCGCCCTGCCCGCGGACCCGGCGCAAGCGCGGTTCGAGCGGGAGATAGCCGCGGCGCTCGAGGGCGGCGATCTGCTCTGCGTTTTCACCAATCCACAGGCTTCCGATCTTGTCCGCCCACCCGCCGAAATCCCCGTCATTAGGTTGGCGCTCCGAGACCGCTCCGGGACCAAATCTCGGCCACGGGGTTGGCGGGCACTGTTTAATACCATCGAGCTTTCAGCGTCGCCGCGCGTCGGGATTTATGAACACGCGAATGATAAAGTGAGTTAGACACAGTTATAACTATGGGTCTTCAGCAAATATGCGGTCCAACTCGTGGACATGAAACGCTGCCGCGCGCGTTGTCTAAAAGTCCCCCGGACCGCGTGATGGGCGAGCGCAGCTAAGCCCCAAACCGCCTTGAGCTACACGCGAGGTTCGCTGGATTTATTTGGTCGTGAAGAATCATGCCCCGCATCTTCGATAACATCGAGCTCGACCTGCTCCCCGCGCTTCGGGCCACCCTGGAGGTCGCTAACCGCTCGGATTTCTGCGTCGGCTACTTCAATCTCCGCGGATGGAAGGCGATTGACGACCTGGTCGAACCATGGACGGGTGGGCCGGACAGGCAATGCCGTCTGCTCGTGGGCATGCAGCGCCTACCGCAGGACGAGCTGCGCGCCGCTTTCAGTCTGACTCAAGGCAGTGACCAGCTCGACAACCAGACCGCCTTGCGCCTGAAGAAGAGGTTGGCCGAGGAGTTCCGCAGCCAGTTGACGTTCGGAGCTCCGACCAATGCCGACGAGGCGGGTCTGCGTCGTCTGGCCGCTCAACTTAAGGCAGGGAAGCTTGTGGTGAAACTCTTCCTCCGCCATCCGCTTCACGCCAAGCTTTACTTGCTGTTCCGCGTCGATCCCATCAACCCCATCGTCGGCTACCTCGGCAGCAGCAACCTCACGCTCTCCGGGCTCTCGCATCAAGGCGAGCTCAACATGGATGTCCTCGACCACGATGCGGCCAACAAGCTCGCCCAGTGGTTCCACGATCGCTGGAACGACCGCTGGTGTTTGGACATTACGACCGAACTGATGCAGGTCATCGACGAAAGCTGGGCGCGTGAAGAAGCCCTTGGGCCGTACCCGATCTACGTCAAGATGGCCTACCACCTGTCGCGGGAAGCTCGCGCCGGGCTGTCCGAGTTTCGCATCCCGCCGGAGTTTGGCGCGCGTCTGTTCGATTACCAGGTCGCAGCAGTCAAGATCGCGGCATACCATCTCAACAAGCGCGGTGGCGTGCTGATCGGTGACGTGGTCGGTTTGGGAAAAACGCTGATGGCAACTGCGCTTGCGAAGATCTTTCAGGACGACCACTTCACGGAAACGCTCATTATCTGCCCGAAGAATCTCGTGAAGATGTGGGAGGACTACGTTTCGGAATACCGCCTGCTCGCCAAGGTACTCTCCGTGACGAAAGCGGGGCGCGAGCTGCCAGACTTGCGCCGCTATCGCGTCGTGCTCATCGATGAGAGTCACAACCTGCGCAATCGCGAGGGCAAACGCTACCGGGCCATTCAGGAGTACATCCAGGAGAACGAGAGCAAGTGCATCCTGCTATCGGCTACACCTTACAACAAGACGTACCTGGATCTATCGAGCCAGCTCCGCCTGTTCGTGCCCGAAGACAAGGACCTGGGCATTCGTCCCGAGCGGCTGCTGAGAGAGTTGGGTGAAACCGAGTTCATCCGCCGTCATCAATGTCCGGTCCGTTCCCTTGCCGCGTTCGAGAAGTGCGATCACGCCGACGACTGGCGCGAACTGATGCGGCTCTACATGGTCCGCCGGACGCGGAGCTTCATTCAAGACAACTATGCCGCCACCGACCAGGCCACGGGCCGAAGGTTCCTCACCTTCGAGGATGGCACGCGCTCCTACTTCCCGGATCGCATCCCCAAGACGGTGAAGTTTAGGATTGACGAGCACGACCCGACTGACCAATACGCCCGCCTATACGCGCCCGATGTCGTCAGCAGCATCAACGCCCTTAACCTGCCGCGGTACGGATTGGCCAACTACGTCGCGGCCACACCGCACAAGCCGCCTACGCCGGCCGAAGCCAGGCAACTGCAAGACCTGTCTCGCGCTGGCGAACGGCTGATGGGGTTTTGTCGAACGAACCTCTTCAAACGCCTTGAGAGCGGCGGCGAGGCGTTTCAGCAGTCCATCGAGCGCCACATTCTACGCAACTACATCTTCTTGCATGCGATCGAGCACGGCTTGCCCCTGCCGCTCGGCATGCAGGATTCCGGCCTTCTCGACGCGGGGAACTACGATGAGGATGTGGACGACGAGGCGGCCAGCGCCGATCTGTTCGAGGAGGACAGCGGGGAGGAACAGAAGCCCCCTTCGACGCTAGGGCTGCGCACTGTTGCCGACTTCTCTCGACGGGCTTCCGACGCCTATCAGCGATATGCCAACCAGTTCAAGCGCCGTTTCAAATGGCTTCGTCCCGACCTCTTCGTCAGGTCCCTTGCCAGGGACTTGGCGGACGACGCCGCCAGCCTTCTCGCCATCCTTACGCGCTGTGGAGACTGGGATCCGGCCAAGGACACCAAGCTCAAAGCACTCCATGAGCTGCTCACTGAGGATCATCCGGATGACAAGATCATCGTCTTCACGCAGTTCGCTGACACCGTGCGCTACCTGGAGGCGCAACTTCGCGCCAGGGATGTTGAGCGGCTCGCGGGTGTCACAGGTAAAGCCGAGGATCCGACGAGCTTCGCTTGGCGCTTCAGCCCCGAAGGCAACCGCAAGCGCGACCGGGTCGCGCCGGATCAGGAACTTCGGGTCCTGATCGCGACAGACGTTCTGAGCGAGGGTCAGAACCTCCAGGACGGCGCCATCATCGTGAACTTCGATCTGCCCTGGGCGATCATCCGGCTCGTCCAGCGCGCCGGCCGCGTGGATCGCATCGGACAGAAGTCCGAAAAGATCCTCTGCTATTCCTTCCTGACCGCAGAGGGCGTCGAGAATCTGATCCGACTTCGTGCCCGCGTGCGGCAGCGTCTCCACGAGAATGCCGAGGTGGTCGGCACGGACGAGGCCTTCTTCGAGGACGAACGCGAGCGGCAAAAGCTTCTCGATCTCTACCACGAGAAAGCGGGCATCCTCGACGGCGAAGCTGAGACCGAGGTGGACCTCGCATCCTACGCCTACCAGATCTGGAAAAACGCCATTGACCGTTTCCCCGAGCTGCAGAAGACCATCCCGGCCTTGCCGCCGGTCGTCTACTCCACCCGCCCGCACCGAGCGACCGCCAACAAGCCGTACGGCGTGCTCGTCTATTTGCGAACGGCCCAGGACAACGACGCGCTCGCCTGGCTCGATACGGACGGTAATCCCGTCACCGAATCGCAATTCGAGATTTTGAAGGCGGCCGAGTGTACACCCGACACACCGGCGCTCCCCCGGCAGGAGAATCATCATGAGCTGGTCCGCAAGGCCGTCGAATTGATCGCTGCCGAGGAGAAATCCGTGGGCGGACAACTGGGGCGGCCCTCGGGCGCGCGTTTTCGTACGTACGAGCGTTTGAAGCGCTACGCCGGCCAGGCGAAAGGCACGCTCTTCGAATCCCCGGAACTCAGCAAGGCTATCGAGGAGATCTACCGATTCCCGCTCCGCCAGTCGGCCACGGACACGCTCAACCGCCAGCTCCGTGCCGGCATCTCCGACGACACACTGGCGGAGCTGGTGATGGCGCTGCGCGACGATGACCGGCTCTGCATCATTCATGAAGAGGAACGGCCCAACGACCCCAGATCATCTGTTCGCTCGGGCTCGCCTCCGCCTCGAATGCCGGAGCCGAGGTTCAGGAATGAGCCTGAACTGGGCTCGTGCTCGCCAACTGCTCGCCGACCGCGAGCTGCGAAGTCTCTTCGTCGATGCGCTTGGCTGGGATCACTATACCGCCCCGCTGGACATCACGGTTGATGGCTCGATCCGGACGCTCTCAGCGCTGGCACACAAGCGGGGAATGGTCGCTTACCACTGTCCCACGCAGGGTGGTCATCGTTTGCCGGATTCCACTCAACGCGCGAAGATCGAACGCCAAGTCGCGAAATCTGTATACGAGCACCTGATCGTCTTTACCGATGCGGCGAACGAGACGCAGATCTGGTATTGGGTCAAGCGTGAACCTGGTAGGCCGGCAGTCGCCCGATCGCACACCTACCACCGATCACAGCGCGGAGACGCGCTGCTACAGAAGCTCGACGCCATCGTCGTCACGCTAGAGGAGGAAGAAGCGCTTTCGCAGATCGACGTTACACGTCGCGCCCGGGCTGCTTTCGACGTAGAGCGCGTTACGAAGCGCTTCTACGACCGGTTCCAGAAAGAGCACACGGTATTCCTCCAGTTCATCACCGGCATCACCGATCGCGCCGATCACGAGTGGTATGCCTCCGTGATGCTCAACCGCCTGATGTTCGTCTACTTCATCCAGTGCAAGGGCTTCCTAGACGACGACCGGGACTATCTCCGCAACCGGCTCAAGCAGGTGCGCGCCGAACATGGGCGGGAAAAGTTCTATTCCTTCTACCGCTATTTCCTCCTGCGCCTGTTCCATGAAGGTCTGGGTGCCACGCAACGAAGCGCTGAACTCGAAAAGCTCATCGGCCACATCCCTTACCTCGACGGCGGCATCTTCGATGTCCACGAGCTCGAACGGCCCGACCGTTACGGCAAGTTCATCCAGATCCCGGATGATGCGTTTGAGCATGTCTTCGACTACTTCGACCAGTACCAGTGGCACCTCGACGAGCGGCCGCTGCGCGCCTTCTGGCACGCGACCGAGAAGGTGACCGTTCTCGGCCCGACCTGCGGCTCGGGCGCATTCCTATTCGCGGCGCTCAATATCCTGGAACCCCTTTACCAAGCTTGCCTAGACCGCATGGAGGCTTTCCTCGAAGACCTGGAGCGCTACGGTAAGAAGCACCACCCGGAGAAATTCTCCGACTTCCGCAAGGTGCTGGCGCACGTGGCCGCACATCCCAACCGCTGCTATTTCATCTTCAAAACTATCATTCTCACAAATCTCTACGGCGTGGATATCATGGAAGAGGCCGTAGAGATCTGTAAACTCCGGCTCTTCCTCAAGCTAGCGGCGCAGGTCGACCCGGATACGACGGCAAAGAACCTCGGCGTCGAGCCGCTGCCGGACATCGATTTCAACATCCGCGCCGGCAACACGCTAGTTGGATTTACCTCGATCTCCCAAGTTCGCGATGCTGCCGAGAACGAGCAAGAACGGGACGACTCAGGCCGACGTCAAAGCCGATTCTTGCTGGGCGACGCCAACGACCGTATTAGCAACATCGAACAGACAGCAGCGGAACTGCAGCAGACCTTCGACGCCTTCCGCTCCCGGCAGGTCGAGGGTGACAGCTCGGTGCCCACCGAGGACAAGCAGGAGCTGCGAAAGCGACTCGGTGCGCTGGACGACGAGCTCAACGCTATTCTCGCGACCGAATACGGCGTCGAGCCTTCGAAGAAGGACGCCTATGCTAAGTGGATCAGATCACACCAACCTTTCCACTGGTTCGTGGAGTTCTACGGGATCATGAGCGGCGGTGGCTTCGATGTCATCATTGGTAATCCGCCGTGGAAGGAATACTCTGCGGTAAAGGACGACTACACGATCAGGAACTACTGCGTGGAACGAAGCGGGAATCTCTATGCCTTGTGCTCAGAGCGGTCCTTACAGCTAATGGCTGCGCACGGGTACTTCAGTTTCATCGTCCAGTTGCCCCTGGTCAGCTCCGCAAGAATGGTGTCTCTACGCCAGCATCTCATCGAGCAGTGTAGTTACCTTAATCTGATTCCATGTGATGACAGGCCCGGAAAGCTGTTTGACGGCCTACAGCATTGCCGAAGCTGCATTTTCGTAGCTCGCAAGCGGAGAATGCAGGAGGGTGTTGAAGTCCTGACGACTCGTTACAATCGCTGGGCCTCTGAGGTTCGGGACACTCTTCTCAAAAACGTGGAGTTTACCCATATCGCAGACGCGCAGCTGTTCCCAGGACAGTTCCCGAAGCTTGGTGCGCCAGTGCACGCAGCCACTTTCAAAAAGATTTTCGCTTGTAACACCGGCCCGGTGCAGGGGGTATTGGCCGCGCGTGCGACCGCACGCTTCATTTTTTACCAAGAGGCCACTCAGTATTGGGTGAAGGCTACCATCGGCTTGCCTTTCTATGCGAAGAACGGCAACGTGGGTGCTCCCGCTCATGGCCGTTACCTCTTTTTCCGGGATGTTGAAAAGGCGCATGCGGTCTGCGCAGTCTTGAACAGCAACCTCTTCTACTCCTACTTTATTGCCCATGGAGACTGCTTTCATCTGAGCGAGATTCTTGCGACTGGCTTTCCTTTGTCCCCGCCCGTCGTTGGCGACAAGTTGCTGGTAAAGCTTGATGAAAAACTGATGACGGATCTGAGGAGGCACGCACAAATGAAAACAATTGCGACTAAGAGCGGTGACGAGATTTCTTACGATGAGTTCAACGTGTCGGAGTCCAAGCCAATCATCGACGACATCGACTGCGTCCTCGCGCGCCACTACGGATTCACCGAAGAGGAACTGGACTTCATCATCAATGACGACATCAAATACCGCATGGGCCTGTCTGCCGACCAGGCGGGCCGCGAAGCCGAGGACGAGGACGAATGAAAACGCTCGCCCGGATCCAGCAGCAGTTGGCTGCCGGCGGGTTCGACTTCAGCCGGCACGCCTTCAAGCGCGCGGTCGAACGCAACATCAGCGAGCAGGAGATCCGCACCGCGGGTGCGCGAGCGGAGATCATCGAGGAGTATCCAGAGGACAAGTATTCGCCGAGCGTGTTGCTACTGGGCTTTACATCGGCTGGACGCCCCTTGCATATTCAGGTATCGGTAGCCGACTCGGACTTGACAAGAATCATTACACTGTACGAACCGGATCCGGCCGAGTGGGCCGAATTTCGAGAACGGAGGTAACCATGTCAACATTCAAATGCCACGTCTGCGGGGGCGAAACCGCCAGGGACGAGTTTGTGAGCGAAGTGCTTGAAGTGGATGGGCGGCGCGTATTGGTGGAGCATATTCCAGCGCGGGTCTGCACCCGCTGCGGTGAGCCGGCATTCTCGCGGGAGACCACCGAGCGCATCCGCCTGCTGGTACATGGCGCGGGCCGCCCCGCCAGGACCGTCCCATTGGACGTGTTCGAGCTTGCATAGTACCACTCCCCACATTTACGGCACTGCCTGTTCACGGGAGAGGAGCTGGACTTCATCATCAACTACGACGTCAAGTACCGCATGGGCCGCGAGGCGGAAGAAAACGAATGAAGCTACCGAATGTGGAAGCGGCCGTGGTCTCGGAGGACAAGATCACCGGCTACCTGCTTTCGCCGACACACCGGGACGGCCGTCACAAGGCGGCGGTCTTCCTCGGCTTCGGCTTTGCTGCAGACGCCTGGCAGGCGCTGGCTGCCGCCTTGCTGAAGCACGCGGCAGACCACGAGGTTGCTAGGGTGGAGAGCACGCCCTTTGGAACCCGGTACGTCGTGGAGGGTACAATAGATACGCCGTATGGACGAACGCCGGGCATTCGTTCGGTGTGGTTTCTTGAGACCGGTCAGGACGTGGCACGTTTTGTCACAGCCTATCCACTTAGAGGGGCAAACGATGATTAAAGAACTGGACACGGTGGTGTTGACGGAAGACTTACCGGCGCACGGTCTGAAACAGGGCGATCTGGGGACCGTCGTTCTAATCCATGCAGCGGGGGGTTATGAGGTCGAGTTCATAACGCTGGACGGCCAGACGCTAACGGTGGTTTCGCTGTTTCCGCATCAGGTGCGTCCCGTGGGACGACGCGAGATCGCCCAGGCACGCGCGGTGGCCTAGAGCGCCAAACAAGGGGGTGCAGACCGTGTATCGACGACGAATTGGACATGAAAGTGACCTACGACCCCGAAGTAGATGTACTCCGAATTGTTTTCCGGGACGTAGCGATCGAAGAGAGCGATGAGGACAAGCCCGCCGTGATCCTCGACTACGACAAGGACGGCAATATCGTCGGGCTCGAAGTGCTGAACGCTTCTCAGCGCGTCGAGAACCCGCGCGGTGTCGATTACGCAGTGACCGAATGAGACCGCCGCCGATTTGAGGGCATCACGAGCGTGCGTAAGCAAAGCGCTCGGAAGCCACCGGCCAGCGGCGGGGTGGTACGGTTGACCGCCACGGACCCACGCTGGCCATCCGCATTGGCCGCGCGGCTAGGTGAGACTGCACCACAAGATCTCTGGGCTTTGGGTAACCTGGCGCTCCTCGCCACCCGCAAGACCTCGCTCTTCTGCTCCGCCCGCACGCCCGGCGGTGCCATCCTACGCGCTCACGATACCGCCCGGCAGTTACGCGACTGTGGCATTACCGTCATCAGCGGGTTTCATTCGCCAATTGAGAAGGACTGCCTGCGCATCCTCCTGCGTGGCACGCAACCGATCATCGTCTGCCCTGCCCGCGCCATCGAGGGAATGCGCATCCCGCCCGAATGCCGCGCTGCCTTCGAGGCGGGTCGGCTACTCTTTCTGTCCCCCTTCACCGTGCAGCCCAAGCGCGTCACCACGGAATCAGCGCTGCGCCGCAACGAGATCGTTGCTGCCCTAGCGGACGAGGTCTTCATCGCCTATATCGCTCCGGGCGGCGAGACCGAGCGCATCGCGGAACTGCTGGCGCGATGGCGCGTTCCGGTCATGCGGGCTTCGCTTCGAGATCCGCCCATTGCGATCATAAGAAAGTCATAGAAGGTCGCCGCGCGCCAGGATTTATGCCCGAGCGAATGATAAAGTGACTTAGATAATTATATAGGCCTTATCCTTAGTCTACGATGCAAAGCAATCTCACCTTTTACGAAACCCGTGTTATTGGTGCCTTGCTGGAAAAGGAAATCACCACCCCCGACCAATATCCGCTCTCGCTCAATGCACTTACCAACGCCTGTAACCAGAAAAGCAACCGCGATCCGGTGCTTAACCTCGATGAGGCAACGGTACAACAAACGCTCGACGGGCTCATCAAGAAGCACTTGGTAAGTGAGAAAACAGGGTTCGGGAGCCGGGTTACGAAATACCAACATCGATTCTGTAATACGGCGTTCGGTGCTTTAAGATTGTCCGCACAGGAGCTTGCCATCATCGCCGAGTTGCTGTTGCGCGGCCCGCAGACGCCCGGTGAGCTGCGCACGCGTGCGGAGCGGCTCGGCAAGTTCAATGATGTGCAAGAGGTTGAAGCCGCCCTGAGAAGTTTGATCGAGCGGGAGGATGGGCCTTTCGTTGTGAAGGTTGCGCGTGAAGCCGGGAGAAGGGAATCTCGTTACGCCCACCTATTGAGTGGGGAGGTGCAAGCACCGGAGAGCGCTGCCGGCCCAGCTATGGAAGTCAGTATCACGCGTTCGGACCACGATCGTCTGTCGGAGCTCGAGCAGCAGATCGCAGCGTTGCGGCAAGAGCTGAGTGAGATCAGGACCCTGCTTGAGCACCGGACATGAGGGATGCCAATTTGGCCATCGTCCCGGTTACGCAAGACACGACAACTACTCCGTATCAGCGGCTGACTCCCGATTGCATGCTCGATGCATTGAATAGCGTGGGCTTGCGGAGTGACGGACGCCTACTGGCGCTCAACAGCTACGAGAACCGCGTCTACCAGGTTGGCATCGAAGAGGGGATGCCCGTGGTGGTGAAATTTTACCGTCCTGGGCGCTGGAGCGATGCGGCGATCCTTGAAGAACACGCCTTCGTGCAGGAATTGGTCGAGCGCGAGATCCCGGTGGTGGCGCCGTTGCCGATCAAACCTTCCGGCGCGGGTCCGCAAACTGCAACGACGTTGCACACCTTCGGCGAGTTCCGATTCACGCTTTATCCTCGCCAAGGCGGCCGTTCACCGGAGCTCGATGATCGCAACACCCTGGCCTGGATGGGGCGCTTCATCGGCCGAATTCACGCGGTCGGCGCGTTACGGCCGTTCGTTGCACGACCGGCATTGAACATTGTCCGCTTTGGTGAGGAGCCGAGCGAGTTCCTGCTTGCGAACGACTTTATCCCGGCGGATCTCGTGAGCGCCTATCGGACCGTGGTCGCTCAAGCGCTAGACGGTGTGCGGCATTGCTTTGACCGCGCGGGCGAAATCAGAGCACTGCGGCTGCATGGTGACTGCTATGCCGGTAACGTGCTTTGGACAGAGGGTGGACCGCATTTCGTCGATTTCGACAATAGTCGCATGGGCCCTGCGATGCAGGATCTGTGGATGTTACTCTCCGGAGAGCCGCTTGCGATGGCGCGGCAGTTGAGTGAGGTGCTGAGCGGCTATGAGGATTTCTTCGAGTTTGATCGCCGCGAGCTGCATCTCCTGGAGGCGTTGCGCACATTGCGCTTGATCCATTACTCCGCGTGGATCGCCCGGCGTTGGGAAGACCCAGCCTTTCCTGCCGCATTTCCGTGGTTCAATACCCAGCGTTACTGGCAGGATCGCATCCTCGAGTTGCGCGAACAAATCGCTGCCATGAATGAGCAACCCATCGCGTTATCGAACTGAAATGGAAAAAGACTCGCCAACGCGTCCGGTGCGTATTGTGTCGCTCTTACCTGCTGCTACCGAGATCGTAGGCGCCCTGGGCTTGATGGATTCCCTCGTCGGGGTATCGCACGAGTGTGACTACCCGGCGGCGGCGAACGAGAAACCACGGGTGACGCATTGTGCCATCCACCAGGCGGGCTTGCCGAGCGCTGAAGTAGACCGCTGGGTACGCGAGACGCTTGCCGCGACAGGTTCCCTCTATACACTCGACGAGGCGCTGCTACGCGGGTTGCGCCCCGACGTTATCGTGACCCAACGCCTCTGTGATGTCTGCGCGGTTGGATATGGTTCGGTCGCGGCGTTCGCCCGATCGCTGCCCGAACCGCCGCAGGTGGTAAACCTGGAGCCCGCCGGTCTTGCGGATATCTTGGAGGATATCCGCAAGGTAGCCGCGGCGCTTGGGGTCGCCGAGCGCGGTGAGACTGTGGTGAGTGCGCTTCAAAACCGGATAGAGCAAGTACGTGCTCGCGCTACGAAAACAAGCGATCGCTCTCGCTGCTTTCTGATGGAGTGGATCGACCCGCCCTTCTGCAGCGGCCATTGGGGACCGGAGCTCGTGGAGATCGCCGGGGGCGAGGAGATTCTCGGTAAAGAGGGGGAAGCCTCAAGACGCATCCTCTGGGAGAGTGTGCGCGAGGCGCAGCCCGAAGTCCTGGTAATCGCGTGCTGTGGATGCACTGTGGTACGCACTTTAGATGATATGCCTCGCTTGCAACGTGCAGCCGGGTGGGAAGGATTGCCCGCGGTTCGACGCGGCCGGGTCTATGTCGTCGATGGGTCCGCTTATTTCAGCCGACCCGGCCCGCGCGTTGTCGACTCCTTAGAAATCCTGGCGGCCTGCCTTCATCCGGCCCAGTTTCCCGAGACGCGCGCCAGATACCCGGACGCGGTAGTACGCATCGCCGCGGGTGGGCAGGTGGCAGCCTGGTGATGGCGCGCACGAGGCACTGGTCGCTAGAAGCAGTGGCGAGAACCGCACTATGCTTGCGTGTGCGTCGCGAAGACGACGGCATTGAGGCGTGGCGGCTTCCCGGCCACGGTCAGCCTCGAGTCGGGAAGGGTCGCTACGCACGCGTTGCTCGAAGACTTGATCGAGGCCGTGCCCCGCGGATCGAGCAGGGGCGGTTTAGTGGCGGTGGGTATGCTTGCATTCCTTGGCATTGTGGAGTTCCCAATCAAGCGGTTATATGATGTCCGCCGTGTTTATACACCAATCCGTTGATTAGATTAGATACCGGATTAGACACCTATTGGTGTCGAATTCTAGTTGTTCGGCCCGCAGCGCCGGGGCCACGGCCTTTAGAACGGGAGATGAGCGTGGATAGGATCACAGGGTTTGATAGCCGCGATGGCGACCGCGCTAAGCGCGCGCCACCCAACGGAGCGCTCACGTCAAGGTGTCCGGCGCTACGCGCCGTCCAACTCTCGTTCGAGGGGCGCCGCTCAACTCGCGCTCCGTTAGCTCGACCTTAAACCAGTATCGATCACTGTTCTTGACTGGCTATACTGGCCACGCTATTCTGAGACCAGTATGGCAAAGTCTAAACTTGCAGAAGCGACCACGTCAGTATATGAGATTTTGGAGCCGTTCAGTGAGGAAGAGCGGTCCAAGATTGTTAGGGCCGCCATGATGCTACTTGGCCAGACACCGCCTGGCCCGGCTGCGCCGGCCTCGAGGTCGGTGGAAGCCAACGGCGCGCTAGCGGCAAATGAAGCGACGGACGCAGTAGTCGGGCCTAAGGCGCGTCGTTGGCTGAATCAGAACAGCATCACTTCGAGCATGCTTGAAGAATGCTTTCATCTCGAAGCTGATCCTCCGGAAGTCGTTGCAGAGGTTCCCGGCAACAGTGCCCGTGAGAAGACGGCGAACTGTTATTTGCTCACCGGTATTGCTGCATTTTTGAAGACGGAGGAACCTACCTTTAGTGATACCACCGCGCGGGCTTTATGCGAACACGTTGGCTGTTATGACGCCACAAATCATACCAAGTACGTGAAGCTCGGAAACCAAGCAACTGGCGACAAGAAGCGTGGCTGGAAACTTCTAGCTCCCGGTTTGAAGAACGGTGCAGCTCTGCTGAAACAAATTGTTGGGGACGCTGGTGAATGAAGTTAAGACCCCAAGAGCTCCTGACCGCGTTGCCAGAAGGACTCCGCGCTCCGCTGCTCAAGCACTATATCGAGATCGCTCGCAACTTTGTAGAGCGGCGCTGGGAACCTTCGGAGCTCAATGCCGGAAAATTATGCGAGGTCGTCTACTGCATATTGGATGGCGCAACTGGAGCATCGTTCGCAAGCCCGCCAACGAAACGTGCCGATATGGTCGCAGCATGCCGCACACTTGAGCAGAGACTGGCAGTTCCCGGCCGAGTTGGTGGTCGCAGTTTAAGGATTTTGATACCGCGCGTGCTCTTGGGGATATACGAAGTTCGAAACAATCGAGGCGTTGGCCACGTTGCAGGAGACATCGACTCCAACAAAATGGACGCGACCATGGTTTTCGCCTGCGCGAACTGGATTTTGTGCGAACTCGTTCGAATCTTTCATCAGGTACCCCTTGAATTTGCGCAGCAAGCAGTAAGCGCTCTGGTCGAACGACGGCTTCCGGAAATCTGGCAAGTAGGGAACCAAAAGCGCGTGCTCACATCCTCACTAAAAGCTCGTGAACAGACCTTAGTGCTTCTTTATTCCGAAGCCGAGTGGGTACCTGCCGAAGATCTTCGTAGGTGGGTTGAGTACAAGAACGCTGCGCAGTATCGAAGCAAGATTCTCCTCACATTGCATAAGAGTCGCCATATCGAATTCGACCAGACTGGCGTTCGTGTTCAACTGTCCCCGAAGGGTGCGGTAGAAGTCGAAGAAAAGATTCTTCCAAGCCCGTGGAGCCATGCGGGCTAACCCGGCGTTGAACTTGACGATACCCGCGCTCGCGCTCTGGTATCGCAAGTTAACGCCAATCCGTTAGCCAAGTCAGATCGCACATAGGAGAATTCAATGAAGGGGAAAATTCTCGATTTCTCAATTGCCGAAAGCCAGGGGGTTATTTCTGGCGATGATGGGAATCGCTATACGTTTGTGGGTAAAGAGTGGAAATCACAAACGCCGCCTCGAGCTGGCGCACGTGTTGATTTCGATACGGAAGGCCGAGCCGCTACAGCTGTTTATCTAAACGGCCCGGTCAAAGCAGCGTCTCAGCCTGCGGCGGTTGACGACACGGGATACGAAGGCTTCTATCGAAGCAGTGACGACAAAATGCTTGCCGGCGTCTGTGCTGGGTTAGCACACAAGTGGAAGGTTAGTAGCGCCGGGTTGCGTCTCGCCACATTCTTACTGACCTTGTTCGTTGGGTTACCCCTACTCGTCTATATTGTCTGCTGGATCGTATTTCCGGAACGCCGGACCAAAGCGATCTAGGATGGCCAACCGCCATGGAGACCGAAGTGACGTTAGCGAGCGTAGCCCGGATGAAATGAAATGGAATCCTGGACGACTACGTGCGGCAAACGAATGCCCCGGATTCCGCTCCGCTGCATCCGGGCTACTCGGGGGAGATTGAGGTGGAAGCGCGAGAGGTCACGGTAGATTGAGTTCCCGTTTGAGTCGGCAATTTCGACACGCGATCGTATCGAGCCGAGCCCGAGGGCGGAATAGCGATAGCGTATTCCGCCGGATGTGTGGGGCCACCATTCGGCGCATTACGGCGACCGCCTAATGCGCCCTACTCGGGCTACTCGGGCTGCGCGTGGATGCGCCTGGTAAGGTGCCAAACAAGATGCTCCAGACGACGGCCAAGAGCGGGCCACCCCTGAGCACCACGACGTTATACCGCTAAATAGAGGAAGGACAATATGGCCATGATAAAAGAGAAGATGAAAGAAGTAATTGATGCGCAGCCCGACGATGCGACATACGATGAAATCTTGCGTGAACTCGCATTTGAGCGCATGGTAAACCGCGGTCTCGAAGATTCGCGCACAGCTCGCGTCATCTCGAATGAGGAGATGGAGCATAGAATTCGTACATGGCAGAGATAAGGTGGACGTCCGAGGCGACAACATGGCTGAATGACATCTACGACTACATCGCCCACGATAATCCAACTGCAGCCGCGACGGTTGTAGCGGGAATCTATAAAAAAGCCCAGTTGCTGCAACGGTATCCCGAAATCGGCTATAAGTACCGTAGCGAACAGGAAGGGGATATTCGAATATTACTGTATGGCCACTATCGGATTGCGTATCTTCTTAGGCACGATCAGAAGATTGACATCTTGGGTGTGTTTCACGGTGCTCTTGACATCGACAGGCATCTTCCCTGATATCGCGGAATAACACGGCGCTCCACACGGACGCTCGATAGCGGTCATCGCAGATTTGTGAGGAGACGCGAATGAAGGACACTTATACCGCCGTGGTCAAGAAATCAGATGACTGGGGATTGGCTGGATCGAAGAGGTTCCTGGAGTCAACTGTCAAGAGTCCTCGCGCGATGAATTGATCGAGACCTTGCGCATTACGCTTAAGGAGGCGCTGGAGTTCAACCGCCGTGAGGCGATTGAAAGCCGTAGGGCGGGGAGCTCCGAAGGGGCGTTCTGCCGAATGAACACGAGGTAGCTAGGGAAAAGCGTCAGATTTATTTTTTGACTTAGGTGGCCGTCCTCTGCCTCCCATTGGCGAAGGCGACAAGTTCATTTTTGCCGCGCCAGCGGTCACGCTTTCCTCGTGTCACCGCAGCGGCAAGTATCGCACTTGGCCTACCCATTCATCCGCTAAACTGCACTCGGCCAACAAGAGAATGTCGTCAATCGCGACACTCATTGGTATCGACCGGTTGACTTCAAAAACTCCCGGCATGTGCTGTTCCGAATCAACGCGTTCATAAGCGAACGTGCTGAGCGTCGTCACATCATGAGTCAGGACGATGCGGTTCTGTTGCGCCGCCCATTCGAGTACTGTTGCATCGTCGGCACCCGATAGTCCGATATCCTGCACACGGACGATATCGACGCCAGGGTTTCGGCGCCATACACCGCGCAAAATATCGTTATTGAAATTTTCATCGGCGACAAACAAAAGCATAGTTTGACTATGCTCGTCGGGCCATTAAGCGTTTCCGCACGTCGGTTGGACTGAAGCGGGATTCATTCTCGATGCGTACTTGGTCTGCATGTTGTCGCCGCTGACCCAGATAGGCCTCGACGTCGTTCGGCCGCTTGAGATAGTAAGCGATGACGGCGTAGATATCGGCAAGCGGTATGGCCGGGTATTGCTGCGCGATTTCCTCCGGTGTTGCACCGTCTTTGAAGGCAGCGATCAGGGTATCCAGAGTAACTCGCGTTTTGCTGACACGAATCACCCCATCGGCGCCGGTTTCGACGGGTACGACTTCAGTCAAGGGAACCGCAGTCATAAGCTTATCTCCAAGGTTGTAAATAAAGCTACGACGCGCCCCGATCGCGGCATCGCGTAGTCGCTCGCCGATCCATCCATCGGTCTTTTTCCGAACATGAATCTTCGCTCGTGATGATTCTAGCACGGGACTGTCCCACCCTCGCGGAGGGCCGCACAGGTGTCACCCTTCAAGGTCGGCAAACGGAGCAGGAGTGACGGTATATAATATTTGCGAGGATTTGACGTTGCCGGATCGAGCGCATTACGAGCATTTTTTGGCCACCTGAATGAACCTTCAACTGACAGGCAAACGAGCACTCGTCTGCGGAAGCAGCCAAGGGATTGGCAAGGCCATCGCGATCGAGTTGTCCCGACTCGGAGCCAGC
>Ga0187893_10008302_pt1 | contig 16448 bp, 12 predicted proteins | sample MA1701074metaG_FD_139574 | JGI IMG/M metagenome (GOLD analysis project Ga0187893, IMG submission 139574) | White microbial mat communities from a basaltic lava cave in the Kipuka Kanohina Cave System on the Island of Hawaii, USA - MA170107-4 metaG ...
GCCGAAGGGCGAGCGGGGGGCGTAAGCCCCCTGTTGATGTCAACTCGTATGACATCTCGTTCCCAAGCTCCGGCTTGGGAACGGCCTCGCCTCGAAGCTCCGCTTCGACGCACGGAAGCACAGCTTCCAGCGGTCACGAGGAGGGTTGCGTACGCCTTCCGTCCTTTACGAGCGCGCCCATCAGCCGGCGACTCGCAAAAGGCGGATAACCCTTAGGCCGCTCGCCAGACGCAATGCACTGGTGGGCTCATCAGCCGGCTCACGCCGGCCGCTCGCCAAATCGATCACACGCGCTCGGTGTGCAGATGGCCGGAGACCCATCAGAATTGAACGTTTCACGGAACAACACTCCGGTCGCTCACGCTCCCGGCTCGCATAGGGACTAACTCATGCCCAAAACGGTCGTTCTCCTCTCCATCCCCGGTCTTCGCGCGGCCGACGTCGGTTCGATGCCCCGGCTGCAGGACGTCTCCCGACGCGGCGACTCCCGGCCGCTCGCCCCCTCGTTCCCGGCCGTCACCTGCCCTGTCCAGGTCAACCTGACGACGGGAGTCGGCCCCGAGAAGCATGGCGTCGTCGCGAACGGCTATTACTGGCGTGACAAGGGCCAGGTCGAGATGTGGACCGCCTGGAACAGCGCGATCCAGTCGCCGCAGATCTGGGAAACGCTCACGCAGCGTGATCCGTCGATCACGTCGGCCGTCTGGTTCCCGCTCCTCTCGAAGGGCGCCAAGGCCGACTTCATCTGCACGCCCGCGCCGATCCACAACCCGGACGGGAGCGAATCGCTGTGGTGCTACACGAAGCCGACGGAGATGTACGGCGAGCTGCGCGATGCGCTGGGGCATTTCCCGCTGATGAACTTCTGGGGGCCGCTCTCCAGCATCAAATCGACCGCCTGGATCGTCGATTCGTTCGTGCAGTCGGCGCATCGTCTGCGGCCGCGGTTCAGTTACGTCTATCTTCCGCATCTCGATTACGCGGCGCAGAAGTTTGGTCCCGACAGTCCGCAGGCCCTGACCGCCCTCGGTGAACTCGACCTGGCGATCGGCGCCATGATCGACGGTTTCACTGCGGCCGGAATCAAGGACGTGACGTGGCTCCTGGCGAGCGAGTACGTGATCACGCCGGTCGAGCGCGTGGGCTACCCGAATCGTGTGTTGCGGGATGCGGGTCTCCTGACGCCGAAAGAAGAGAGCGGCGCGGAGTTCCTCGGACCGAAGGAGTCGCGCGCGTTTGCGATGGTCGACCACCAGTTCGCGCATGTCTACCTCGCGAATCCGGCCGATATTCCGAAGGCGGCCGCTGCGCTCAAGAGCGACCCGACGGTGGCGGAGGTTCTGGTCGGCGACGAGCGCTCGAAGCTCGGCCTGAATCATCCGCACTCGGGCGAGATTGTCATCACGGCCCATCCCGATGCCTGGTTTGCATACTACTGGTGGCTCGACGACGCAAAGGCGCCGCCGTTCGCCCGGACGGTCGATATCCATCGAAAGCCCGGCTACGACCCGGTGGAGATGTTCATCGACATGCCGGCCCGCCAGACGCCGCTCAACGCGACGCTGGTGAAGGGATCGCACGGCGTTCTGTCCCACGACGCGGCCCGCCGCGGCGTACTGATCTCATCGGATGGCGGCCTGCTGCAATCGACGCCCGCCAGCGGACTGAAAGACACCGATGTGGCGGGGATGATTCTCAGGAGTTTCGGCGTCGGCCAGTGAGGCTTTCCGAGGGAGAATGAGGCCATGTTCAGCAAGACCGTCGCCTTGCTGAACCAGTCGTTGCGATCGGAGGAGCGGCGAGTTGGCACGCACCTGTTTCGGGCAGCGATGGCGATCGGCGTGCTGGGGCTCGTCGCGTACATGCACCTGCTGTCCCTTCGGATGCGCGGGAACGCTCCGGGCTTTGTGATGATGGCGCTGGGGTCATTCCTTCTGTTCGGCGTGCTCACGCTTGCCGGCGCGCTTTACTTTCCGGTCTCGATCACGGAGGAGAAGGAGCGTGGGGCGATCGGGCTGCTGCGGATGGCGAACATCGGCCCGACGACGCTGCTTGCGGGGAAATCGCTGTCGCGGCTGTGCGGCGTGATGCTGGTCGTCGCGCTGACGCTGCCGTTCTGGTGGCTGGCCGTCACGCTGGGCGGGGTGATGCCGCGGCAGGTGCTTGCGGCGGCGATCATTCTGTTCGCCCACCTGATCCTGATGTCTCAGATCGGGACGTTCTTTTCGGTGATCTGCCGAACGACGGATGCCGCCTGTCTGGCGTCGCTCGCCACGATCGCAGCCTTGCTCGGGGGACCGTACGCGATTGAGGAACTCGTCAACGAGTTCATCTGGAGCTCCGGGGGAACAGGGCGGTTTTCACTGCTGTGGATGCAGAACTGGTTTGCACCACAGTTGTTGATCGCGGCTCTCCGGCCGGGATCGCTCGCGCCGCTCGTGCCCCTGGCATGCGTCGCCCAGCTCGCGGTCGCAGCAGCGCTGTTCGGGTTGTCGGCACTGGTGTTCGATCATTTCGTTCCCAGCGATACGAGTCCCATCCAGGGCGGCCTGCGGCACGCCTTCACCCGGATCACCGGGCGGAAGCTGAAGGCTGCTGCCGTGGTAACTCCCAAGCCTCCGCAACGTGCCGAGGGAGAAGCCGTCGCCTGGAAAGACTTCCACCAGTTCGCGGGAGGACCGAAATGGCTGCGAGTCCGGTTCTGGCTGCTGTTGGCCGGGTCGATCGCGATCGGCGCCCTCGCGCTGTTCGATCTGAGCAGCAGAAATGCCGCGTGGGATATGGAGGAATTCGCGGAGATGCTGGGCGGCTTTGTGGCCATCTGCTCGCTGTACGCCGTGGGGCTGGAGCTCTACGTCCAGACGGCATTTGTCTTCTCGCGCGAGATTCGGGACCAGACGTGGGATTCGCTGCGGATGTTGCCGCTGACGCTTCGGGAACTCTGCCAGAGAAAGGCAAAGGGCGCGCTCAGCGGGCTGCTTCCGGGGCTGGTGTTTCTGTCGGCCGGGCTCCTTCTGCTGGGCGCGGTCGAGGTCGCACAAATCGACGGGTGGATCCGCGAGTTTCAGCGGTACTGGCCTGATGTGCTGAGCGGGACCGTATTCGCCGTCTGCGCGGCGGTCCATGTTCTGCATCTCGTGGGTTACTTTTCGCTGCGGACGAACCCCTGGGCCGGGATGGCTCTGGCCTACTTCGCGACAATCGCCTCGATCAGCGGGCCGTTCGTGCTGCTGATGACGGCCCTGGATCTGGAGCGCAAGGGCTTGATGTGGATTGCGATGCTTCTGGAATCGCTGCTGCTCATCGTCCTCACCGAGATCTTGAGGCGCCAGATTGCCAGAATGCTTCGCGGCGAACAGGAGACGGCTTAACCTTCATTCCACTTCCCGATTTGTGCGGCGACGCGGCGCGAATTCGGGCTGTAAACGGAGCGACTCCACGAATCTCCTCAGAGACCGCAATCCCCGGGCTGTCCGATGTTCGTCAAAACCGTCGCCCTGCTGAATCAGGCCTTCCGCGTGGACGTGCGGCAGCTGCGCACGCACCTCCTCCGCGGAGCCGTCGCAACGGCGGTCCTGTGGATCCTGTTCATGGTCCACGAGAACATGCGCTGGACCAACGCGCCCGGCCGTGAGTTCTTCAGCATCATCGTCTTTGTCAGCCTCGTTCTGCTGTCGCTGGCGGGAGCGTTTTATTTTCCCTCCGTCATCACGGAGGAGAAGGAGCAACAGACGCTGGGCCTGCTCAGGATGGCCGGCGTCGGGCCGGTGACGCTCCTGGTCGGCAAGTCGCTCGGCCGGCTGGCCGTCGTCCTGCTGCTGCTGACGATCACGCTCCCCTACTGGTGGCTGGCGGTGACGCTCGGCGGCGTCACGCTCAAGCAAGTGGCCGCCTCCGCAATCGTCCTCGCGACACATCTCATCCTCGTCTCGCAGATCGGCACGCTCTGTTCCGTCATCTTCCGGACGACCGGCCCGGCAGCCGTCGTCTCGTGCCTCGTCATCGGCGGCCTGATGATCGGACCGCCGATCTTGTACGAGATCTGCCGCGAACTTCGGATCGCGAATTCGGCCTTCGGCCAGTCAATGCTGTTCTTGTGGGAGACATCCGCCACCGGACGGCTGGAGATCGTCCTCCGGTCCGGCTACAGCGGCGGACTCATCCTGATTCCGACGCTCATCAGCCTCGCGGCCGCAGCCTTCCTGTTTCTGACTTCTCTGCTGACGTTCGACCTTTTCAACACCTACGAGGTTCTCGACGCGGCTCCCGCCCGGCCGCTCGAACGCCTGTTGCGCTGGCTGCCGTGGGGGAAAGCCGCCGCAAACGCCGTCGCCGCCAAGCCCCGCAAACCCCGCCGTGCGACCGGCAACGCCATCATCTGGAAGGATTTTCAGCAGTTCGCCGGCGGAACAAAGTGGTGGGTCCTTCGCTCGATGCTTTTCGGATTCATCCTCTTCGCCTGCATCGGTCTCGGGCTCTTCTGGTGGTATGATCGTGGCAGATCGTATGGCTACAGCTACCACTTCAGGTCTTGGGACGTTGGAGCTCCCCTGTTTGCCTGGCTGTTGTTCTTCGCCGGGCTCGAAGCCGTCTACCTCGCGTCGCACATCTTCTCGAAGGAACTCAGAGACCAGACGTGGGACTCGCTGCGGATGCTTCCCGTTTCGTTATCGAGGCTCTGCACCTGGAAGGTCGCCGGTTGTCTCAAGGCATTCCTACCCGGCCTGGCATTCGCCGGTCTGGCGCTCTTCTTCATGATCGAGGACTGGAACGAGCTCTTCGAAGAACTTGGCCGCCAACCGCTGAATTTCTTCTTCGCCGGGATCTACTGCATCGTCTCGACTCTTTACGCCCTGTATCTCATCAACTTCTTCTCGCTGAAAACGAACCCCTGGCTGGGCATCGTCCTCGCCGCGGCGGCCTGGTTCTTTACGGTCTTCAGCGGGTTCTTCTGCTGTCTCGGAGTCTTCGACATGGACGACGATGACCTCGTCTTCTTCGTCTTCTGGACCCAGGCGACGATCACCTCAATCCTCACGTTCGCCCTGCACACGCAGATCGTCCGCATGCTCCGCGGCGACAATGCGGCATGAAAAAAGCCCAGGTGGTTGCAACCCCTGGGCTTGGAATGTGATCTCGCCGCTCAGTCCATCCAGATCCGCTTCCACCCCGGAAAGATGCAGTCCAGGAGTTCCCGCCCCTCGCCCGTCGCGTCGAACTTCACCATGAACTCATCGCGGCTCGTTTCTTTCGCGATCGGCACCGTCTCGCCCTCTTCGCTATAGAGCCAGTCCGGCTTTGCGAACCACGCCATGATGTCGAGCAGGTCCTTCCGATTCGTCGGAATGAAGACCTGTCCGTCGTCGAACAACTGGTAGCCGTACTCCTCGAGCTTCGGCCACGGAAGGCTCCTATCGTCCCCCTGCCAGTAAGGGAGCAGGATCGACGTCGAATCCGGACTGACGTTCGGATTGTGCAGCATGTCGATCGCGTTCCAGGGGCAGATCGTCAGCGTGTAGTGCTCGCTGCTGTCGCTGGGCGACCGGTAGCACATCTGGCAGCCGATGCACCGCGACGTATCGATCTGGTGGTAGCTCTGCCCGGGGACCGAGCTGGGGACTTCGTAGATGCAGTCGACCGGGCAGACCGTCGCACAGGACTGGCAGCTCGTGCACGAGTCCTTATTGATCACGTTCAGATACCGGGTTTCCTTCTTCCGGTCGTCCTTGCGCGTGCGAAAATACTCGGTGACGGAGATGGTCATGTCAGCAATCTCGAACGGCAGCCGCAGCTCCCGGCCCCAATCACCGGAAATTCCGCCTGCAATGAGCTTTGTCACGATAGCGGCGAACCCCAACCGCGGCCAGCCGTCGTCCCCGAACGCATGTCCATTCCTGAAGTTGAGAGCCGTTTCCGCCGGTCGGGCGGCTGCGGCCGTTGGGTCGGCCTCCACTCCCATCGGCTTCCCGCGCAACACTGTTGACCCAGTTCCTCCCCCGGTAGACTCGATTGGGCCGCATCATTCTTGTCCTGCAATTCATTCGCTGACTGTTTTTGAGGCTTTCGATGGCTGATCCGGAAATGCTGCTCGATGAGGAGGAGGAACGCGACGACGCCATCATCGGCAAGGCCGTCAAGGTGTCGGCCGCAGTGTTTGTCGTGATGGGTATCGTCATTTGCAGTGCGGTCTGGTGGCTTTGCCGTCCAGCCCCACAGGCCGTGGTCACCGTTCCCCCGCTGGAAGGGACTCGCGTCCGTGACACCATCAACGACAAGCTCCCCCGATTTTTTCTGGCGGATATCACCGAGGAGGCGGGGATCGACTTTGTCCATGAGAACGGCGCCGCGGGAGAGAAGCTCCTTCCCGAGACGATGGGTGGGGGCGTGGCGTTCCTCGATTACAACGGCGACGGCCACCAGGACCTGTTGTTCATCAATTCCCGGCGCTGGCCCTGGGACACGCGAGCTGCGATCGGACCGGCCCCGACGCTGGTCCTCTACAAGAACGACGGCCAGGCGCACTTGACAAACGTGACCGTCGAAGCGGGACTCGCCGTTGAAATGTATGGCATGGGCTGCGCCGTCGGCGACTACGACAACGATGGCGATCCCGATCTGTTCGTTTCGGCCTATGGACCGTGCAAGCTCTTCCGCAACGACGGCGGCAAGTTCGTCGACGTGAGCCAGGAAATGGGAGTCGCCGGTTCCGAGACCGACTGGAGCACGAGCTGCGGATTCTTCGACTACGACAACGACAAAGATCTCGACTTGTGGGTCTGCCGCTACGTGAAGTGGGACCGTGAGACGAATCTGCGGCTCGACTTCAGCCTCGTGGGCCACGGTCGCGCCTACGGCCGGCCGCAGGAGTTTGAAGGCGCCTGGAACGCCCTCTATCGCAACGACGGCGACAGGTTCACCGATGTCTCCGCCGAGGCCGGCATCCAGATCGACGAGCCCCGGCGCAACACCCCCATGGCCAAGTCGCTCGGCGTGGTCTTCTGCGATGTGGACGTCGACGGCTGGCTGGACGTGATCGTCGCCAACGACACCGTCCAGAATTTCCTGTTCCACAACCTGAAGGACGGCAAGTTCGAAGAGATCGGCGCGGCCGCAAGCATCGCGTTCGATCTCGAAACGGCCGGCGCTCGCGGCGCGATGGGGATCGACGCCGGCTGCTTTCGCGAAGGGGACGAGTGCATCGGCGTGATCATCGGAAACTTCGCCACGGAAATGTCCGCGATCTACGTCACGAATCCCGGCTCACTGATGTTTCAGGACGAAGCCGTTGCGACGGGCCTCGGTCCCGAAACGCGGCTGTTCCTCAAGTTCGGCACGATGTATCTCGATGCGGACCTCGATGGCCGGCTCGAAATCTTCCACGCGAACGGCCACCTCGAAGAGGAAATCGCCCTCGTCCAGGCCAGCCAGACCTACGCTCAGCCGGCGCAGCTCTTCTGGAACGCCGGCCCCGAGAGCCAGACCGAATTTGTTCCGCTGACCTCCGAGCAATGCGGGCCCGATTTCTTCCGGCCGATCGTCGGCCGCGGCTCCGCCTACGCCGACATCGACCACGACGGCGACCTCGACATGGTCATCGCGACCGTCGGCCAGAAGCCCCGCCTGATTCGCAACGATCAGCAGCTCGGCCATCACTGGATCCGGTTCCTGCTCGAAGGAACGAAATCCAACCGCGACGCGATCGGCGCCCGGATCGATGTGTTCCTGAAGAACCGCAAGCTGCGGCAGTTCGTGATGCCGACCCGCAGCTACCTCTCCCAGGTCGAGAAGGCGGTCACCTTCGGCCTCGGCGACGCGGAGTCGATCGATCACGTCGTCATCCGCTGGCCGGACGGTTCCGAGCAGATGATTCGCGACCTCGCCGTCGACCAGGAGCACAAGATCGTCCAGCCGTAACTGCATCGCCCCCCGGCTGGCCGGGGGCGTCGTTCAACTCTGCATGCCCACCGTCGTCCCAGCTCCTTTCCTGTTCCGCTTCGCGCTCCCCGTGCGCCGGGTCGCCGAGTTGCCCCGCAATTCCGCTCCGTGGCTGCGGCTCGAAGGCGAATGCCGACTTCCGGCTCCCGCGGAACTTGACGGCGGCCTGGTGTTCGCCGAACTCCGCGCCGCCTGGAACGACGATGGCCTCGCAATGGCCGCCGCAGTGAGCGGCAAGAAGTTCCCGCCGTTTTGCGATCCGAACGACACGAACCGGTCGGACGGTCTTCGCCTGTGGTTCGACACACGCGACACCAAAGGCGTCCACTACGGGACTCGGTTTTGCCAGCACTTCTGCCTGATGCCCTCCGGTAGCGGCAAGAACGGCCTCGAGCCGACCGTCGTTCCCCTTCCCGTCCCCCGCGCCCGCGAAGACGCCCCGATTCCCGACCCCGACGACGTTCTTATCTGGTCGAAGATCGACAAGAACGGCTACCAGATCGAAGCCTGGTTTCCGGCGAGTGCTCTCAGCGGCTACGACCCCGCCTCACAGCCGAGGCTCGGCTTTTTCTATCACGTCCACGACAGCGAACTCGGCGACCAGTTTTTCACCGTCGGCCCGCCGTTTCCGGTCGCCAGCGATCCGAGTTTGTGGGGGACGCTGACGCTGGAGCAGTGAAAGAATCAAAAAAGCCCAACGGCTGCAACCGCTCGGCTTTGATCACGAAATCGACTTCACTTCCTTCCACGCCCGCCCCTGCGCGCTCGCGAGCACCGCGTCGCACACTTTCTGCGTCTCCAGTGCGTCGCGGAACGTCGGGCCGCAGGGCTGGCCCGTGCCGAGTGAATACAGGAAGTCGGCCACCTGGTGCACAAAGCTGTGCTCGTAGCCAATCGCCAGGCCCGGCACCCACCACTTGCCCATGTACGGGTGATCGCCATCGGTCACATGGATCGACTTCCAGCCGCGGAGTTGGCCTTCGTCCTTGTGATCGAAGTATTCCAGCCGGTGCAGGTCGTGCAGGTCCCACTTGATCGACGCCTTCTCGCCATTGATTTCAAACGTATAGAGCGCCTTGTGGCCGCGGGCGTAGCGGGTCGATTCAAACAGGCCCAGCGAGCCGTTCTTGAAGTGGCACAGGAACGCGCAGGCGTCGTCGATGCCGACCTTCTCAACCTTGCCCGTCAGCGTGTGCTTGCGCTCCTTGATGAACGTTTCGGTCATCGCGCTGACGTCGCTGACCGTGCCGTTGAGCCAGATCGCCGTGTCGATGCAGTGCGCCAGGAGGTCGCCCGTCACCCCCGAGCCGGCCGCCGCCGCATCGAGCCGCCACAGTCCCGCGCCCCCCTGCGGCAGGTCGGCTGAGATCGTCCAGTCCTGCAGGAAGTTGGCGCGGTAATGGAAGATCCGGCCGAGGCGGCCTTCATCAATCAGCTTCTTGGCGAGCGTCACGGCCGGGATGCGGCGGTAGTTGTACCAGACAGTGTTCGGCGTCTTCGCCTTCTCAACCGCCCTGCACATCTCCTCGCCCTCGGCCGAGTTCATCGCCAGCGGTTTCTCGCAGAGGATCATCTTGCCGGCAGCGGCACAGGAGATCGCGATCTCTTTGTGCAGGTTGTTCGGGACGCAGATGTCGACGGCGTCGATGTCCTTCCGCTCGATCAGCTTTCGCCAGTCGGTCTCGGTCGATTCATAGCCCCACTGGTCGGCGAAGGCCTTGATCTTGGAGGCATCGCGGGCGCACGCGGCTTTCAGCACGGGGCGGTACGGCACGTCGGGAAAGAAATCGCACACCCGCTTGTAACCGTTGGTATGAGCTCGGCCCATGAAGCCGTAGCCGATCATTCCGAGGTTGAGCGCTTTCGCCATGACGTCCGTCCTTCCGAAAACCGTGTCGACTCAGGTGGTGCGGGAAAAGAGCAATCTACGGAGCGAAGCCGGTCGGCGAAAGCGTCCGGAGCGGCGCCGTCATTTCGCGAATACGACCTTGAGGACGCGGTCGTTGCCCATATCGGCGACATAGAGCGACCCCGCCTCCCAGCACACGCCGTGCGGGTGATTCAGCCGCAACTTCTCGTCCCCGGCCCCGCGACCGAGGACAGTGCTGACCATGGACGTCTCGGGATCGAAGCATCGGATTGCCGCATTCTCGTCGTCCGCGATCCAGACGCGATCATGATCGTCGATCGCGAGATGTTTCGGGCCGTTGAGCTGTGTTGTGGCGCCGATTCCGTCCGCAGGTCCGGGCTTGCCACTGCCGGCGACGGTGTGGATCGAGCCGTCGCGATCGATCCGCCGCAGCGCATGCCCGCCGCGTTCGAGGACGTAGACCCGGCCTTTCGAGTCCGCCGCGACGGCCCTCGGATCGACGAGCGGACTCTCCAGGGCCTTCGCTCCCTCCGCCGGGACGCCCTTCATCCCGTTCCCGGCGATGGTGCTCACGGTGTTTGACTCCAGGTCGAGCGATCGAATCCGCCGATTGTTGATGTCCGCGATCAGAACCGTCCGTTCATCCGGCGTCAGCGTCACACACATGACATAATCGAACATCGCCGCGGCGCCTGGCCCGTCTTGGAATCCCGCCTTCCCGGTCCCGGCGAGCGTCTCGATCGTCCGCGTCTTGAGGTCGATCTCGCGGACGCAGTGGTTCCACGTATCCGCGATCAGCATCCGGCCCGACTTTGTGATCGCGACGTTGTGCATCCCGTTGAACGTCGCACTCCGGGCCGGGCCGCCGTCGCCCTGGTACGTCTTCGACCCGTCTCCGGCGATGACCTTCAGGCCACCCATCGGAGACCGCTCCCAGACGCGGCCTCCTTCAAGTTCGACGATGAACATCATCCCCGCGGCATCGAAATCGACCCCGAACGGCGACTTGAACGGACTTGCCGGGCCATCGGATTCGCCACCTTCTTCCGCCGACCGCGATCCGACGACGACCTCCACCCGCTCCACGCGCGGCACATCAGCCGCACACGGAACGCACGCGGCCAAAATCGCCAAGGCCGACCAGAATGCGCATCGCGACATTTCGGCTCCTCCTCGAAGAACAGGACCCGGTCAGATTGCCGCACACGGAGGCGTGACGCAACGCAGCCGTCACACGTCCCGCTTCCACAGCGGCGCGAAATCCGCGTGTTCCACGCCGCGATACCGCGCCCGTGGACGGATCGCCTCTCCGCTGGCGGCCTGCTCCAGGGCATGCGCGCACCATCCGGCGATTCGGGCGCACACGAAAACCGTCGGATGCAGCTCCCTGGCAAAGCCAAGATTGTCCAAGAGCCGCCCCAGCGGCCAGTCGATGTTCGGAGGCAGCCGCTGCTGGTCCCAGACGGCTTGCTCGACCGCCTCTGCAATCTCTTCGCGTTCGTCTCGCTTTCGCACGCCGGCGAGCCGTGCGCACAGCGGTTCCAGGATCGCCGCCCGCGGATCGCATTCCGAAAACACCGGATGCCCGAACCCGGGAACGCCTTCCCCGGCGGCGACCTTCCGGGCCACCCAGTCCGCCGCCTCCTCCGGCCGCTGGACTTCATCAAAGGCTTCCAAGACCGATCGCTCGGCCCCGCTGTGCCGAGACCCGATGAACGTGCTCAGCGCCGCCTGCACGGCCGAGTACACGTCCGCCTGTGTCGAACCGGCGAGCCGCGCCGTAAAGCTCGACGGCGTGAACTCATGCTCGGCGGCAAGAATCAACACCACTTCGAGAACATGCTCCTCCAGGTCGGTCGGAACGCGGCCCGTCAGCAACCGGAACAGATTGTGCGAATAGCTGTGCGCCGGATCGATCCGCATCAGCGTCGATGATTCCTCATGATCAGCCGGCTCCGTTTTTCGCCGTCCGTTATGCCGTTTCGACGGAGCAGGAGCGCGCCCGGACTGTTGCCCTGAAATCATCGCCAGCAGTAGCGGCACCCGCGCCAGGAGCCGCGTCGACTGTGAGATCCCCGCATCGAGTGTCGGATCACCCGGCTGGGGATCGAAGTGCGCCAGAAGACTGATGCCGGACCGCAAAGCCTCGATCGGGATCACGTGCAGCGGCAACAGTTCGAGAATCCGCGGCAGTTCATCGGGAAGCGCGGCTTCGTCCACGATGAGTCCGAGAAAGTCCGCGAACCGCTCCTCGTTGGGAAGCTGCTCGTGCAACAGCAGGTAGGCGACCTCGAGGAACGAGGCTCCCTGCACGAGATCGTAGATGCAATACCCGCGATAGCGCAGACCGCCATCGAGAGAACAGATGTCGGTTTCGCCCGCAACAACGCCCCGCAGGCCGGGGTGATAAAACTCCTTCACCATGACCGCCATTCCTCCGTGAATGGGGACTGATCCGGGCCGCCTTCGAGCTTGGCTCCCAACGGCGGCGTTATCGTGAGGAGTCTACCACGATCCTGTCAGACGGGAAATCGCACGAAGCCCAATCCTTTCGTCAGCGCGCGTGGAATGTCTGGAAATTTTAATTGCACGCCCGGATCGCGCTGTTTGAGAGATACCATGGCGCAATCACGCGTTTCGCGGCCTGAGCCGGTGCGCAGTTCCGCTGAATCATTCGGAGGCGGTTCCATGAAACGACTGGCAGCAGGCGTCATCGGCGCGCTCCTGGCGATCACCGTTCTCATTTCAGCACCTCGCAACGCGGACGCCCGGCTGCAGTACTTCAAGGAGTTTGAGTCCCTCTACGGCGCCAAGGTTCCCGCCATCGCAATGAAGAAGTGCGGCTCATGTCATGGCGGCGTGAATGGGGCCAACAAGAAGATTCTCATCAAATATGGCGAGGAGCTGAAGAAGCAGCTCGGCGAAAAGAACGTCAAGGACGTCGACAAGATCAAGAAGGCGTTTCAGGATTCGGAGAAAGGAGATGCCGATGACGGGAAGACGTTCGGCGACTACCTGAACAACGGCGAGATTCCACCGTAAGCCGGTCATAAAACGCCCGACGCCCGCCGGGTGGAGCGGCGGGCGTCGAACGTCATTCATACGATTGATTTCCGCCTGTTATTCGTTCGGCGGCGTCGGGACGGGACTCACCGTCGACTCGAACACCTCGTCCGGAGACGAGATCGAGAGCACATCGGAATTCCCGCCTTCCGCCATCCGTGGAGTCTTCGGCAACCGCCCCGTCCGGCGATCGAGGATCACCCGGGCCGCTTCTCGCATCTCCTGTTCGCCGAGCCCCCGCATGCTCGCGATTTCTGCGAGAGGTGCGAGGGTCCGGGCCGCACGGGCCACGGTCGATTCCATCAGCACGAGGTCTGTGAGCTGCCGCCGCAGACCATCCATGTTCCCGAGCTGTTCGCCCAGGACCGACTGGAAGTCGGCCAGGAGGTCTAGGTTCTGCACGCTCTCCGCGATCGTCCGAGTCTGATTCGCGAGGTCTTCCTGCATCCGGATCATCGCGGCGATGTTGTTCCGTGCTTCGTCGATCCGAATCGGCTTCACGCCGCTGAGCGTTTCCTGCATCGCGATCAACTGTTCCGCCGCCTGCTGTGAGCGGTCGATTCCATCGGATTCAATCGTCAGCATGTTTTTCATCGAGACAAGTTCGCTCGCGATCGTCCGGGCCTGCAGCGTCCGCTCACCGCCGGCGATCAGCCCCTTCACGATCACGCCGAGGCTGCTCAACTGTTCCAGGGCCGCACCGACCTCGGGACCATAGGCCAGCGCCTGCTGCTTGAGGCTTCCGAGCTGCGCCAGGACTGACTCCGCTTCCGCGATGTTGGCCGCCTGGCCGGGAAGCCCCTTCGCCAGCTCGTCGACCCGCGTTTGCAGGGCGGTCGCGGCGGCAATCGCCTTCGTCGCGGCTTCCGTCTGCATCGCCTGTGACAGGATCTGCGACTGCAGCCGCTTCATCCTCTCAATCGCAGCCATCGACGTGTCGAGGCGGCCGGCTTCCTGTTCGAGCTGAGACCGCAGCCGACGCAACTCGACCATCGCGTCGGTCGCGGCTTTCAATTGTTCGCGCTGGGCCGACAGCCGCGACAAGAGGTCCGCCGACCGGCCGACGTCATCCGCCGACCCCGCCAGCTCGGTGACCTGGCGCCGCATCTGCACGACTTCTCGCGCCAGCATGTCCACGCGCGTCGTGACGGTCCGGGCGACGAGCACCTGCATCAATGCCAGACCCAGCGCCAGGCCGCTCACCAGAGTCGGCCAGTGGATCTGCTTGACGAACTCGTTCAGCCGCGTCGACAACGCTGTGGGAGGCAAGTCGTCACGGGACTCGTGATGGAGCACAGTCTCTCTCCTGTACGAAAGCCAGTCAGGGACGTTCTTGCAGCGACTTTGCGAGGCGACCTCAGGCCGTCGTCAATGCCGACCGATTCCGAAGGCGTAAGACGCTGCCGCCATCGTCGTTGCGACGCCGGCCGTCACAGTCGTTGCAATCGGAATTCCTGAGGCAGAATCGCTGCGTTGACTGGTATCGCCAGTTTGACAAGCGCGAATCGACGAAACCCGCCGGCATTCTCTGCCGTTCGCAAGGGTCGCCATGAACGGAATGGTTTAGTCCGTTTGGACCAGTTGCATCATCAATAGCGACACAACGCGTCTGCTAGAACCACCGCCGCTTGTCGACAAGATTCAGCGGCTCCTCTCCCCGCGCGAACCGCCGGACGTTTTCCAAGAGCGTCTCCAAATGCCGCTCCGGCACGCGGACCGACATCGCCGCGACGTGCGGCGTCAGGATCACGTTCTCCCGGTGCCACAGCGAATGCTCTGGCGGCAGCGGCTCGATTTCAAAGACATCCAGCGCCGCCCCCGCGATCAATCCTTCGTCAAGTGCCGCCGTCAACTCCGCCAGCGGCACGATCGCCCCGCGGCCGATGTTGATCAACACGGCGCTCCGCCGCATCTGCTCGTACTGCCCCCGCCGGAACCAGCCCTCTGTCTCCGGCGTCTGCGGCGCGGCGATCACCACAAAGTCGCTCGCCCCGAGCAACCGTGGCAGCTCTTCAGTCGGCCAGACTTCTTCGACAACCCCCGGAACCAACCGAACCACCGGATCAACTCCGCAGATCGGCATCCCGAACGCCGACGCCCGCCGGCAGATCTCCGCTCCGATCGCCCCCACGCCGACAACCCCCAGCGAACAATCCGCCAGCCGGAGATGCCTCCGGTCGATCTCACTGACGTTCCCAGGCCCCGTCGTGAAACCCGGTCGCGTCTTCTCTCCACCGACCGGCGACCAGCGACCCTCCGGTTGATGGCGGATGTAAGTATGCAGGTTCCGCGCGAAGCACAGCATCAGCCCCAGCACATGATCCGCGATCACGTCCGAAAACAACCCGCGCATGTTGCTCAGGCGGCAGGGATGCTCGATCAGCTCCGGAAAGACGTAATGTTCCAGGCTCGCCGTCGGCGATTGCACCCATTCCAGCTTCTTCGCGGCCCGCAGCAGTTCCGGCGTGATTTTACCGAAGAACCCCTGCGCATCCTCGATCGCGGCGACAGCCTCGTCGGCGCTTGCCGCGTTCACGACGACAGCCTCGCCGGCCGCGATCCGCACCTTCTCCCAGCGCTCCGGGTTCAGCGGCGGATAGATGACAAGTTTTTGCGGCATTGGCCCGCTCAATCCCACCGCATGCCGAGTTCAATCCGCATCCGCAGAGCCTGGCCGTTGCGCACGTACCCCACCGTCACCTCCTTGCCGGGGAGCTCTGCGCCGACGAGCCCGATCAACTGATCCAGGGACTTCACTTCCTTCGATTCGAACAGCATGAGGATGTCCCCCTCGCGAAGGCCCGCCTGTTTTGCCGGCTCGCCGTCGTAGACCCTCGTGATGACGAGCCCCTTGCCGTTCGTATTCGGCCGGCCGGCGACTCCGAGCAGCGCCCCGCTGTGCCCCGCAAAGTCCTCGCCTGCGGCGAGCCGGTCCCATTCATCCCGAAAGATCCCGATCGGCACGTGGAAGTTGTAATTCATCGATTCGCCGATCCGGCTGTGGACCGCGATCAATCGCCCGGACATGTCGAACAGCGGTCCGCCCGAATCGCCGCCGACCAGCTCACAGTCCGTCTGCACAAATCTCTTCCGCGCGGCAATGACGCGCCCCAGCCGTGCGACCACACCGCGGTCCTCATCGACGCCGCCGGGATGCCCCAGCGCCAGGCACCATGTCCCTGCCCGAAACGAGTCCGGCGCCGCCAGCTCGGCATAATCCCATTTCCGATCCCCCGACAGGCGGATCATTCCCGAGTCAATCGCCCGGTCGCGCCCGAGCGTCGTCCCCTGCACCTTCGTGCCATCGCCCAATGTCACAACAACCTTTCGGCCCGGTTGACCAATCACATGACCCGCGGTGAGGACCAGTCCATCCTCCGACACAATCACTCCGCTGCCGAACTGGTGATCGACCTGCAGACCGACCGTCGATTTCTGAGCGAGCGCAACGAGCCGCACGACGTGCTCTTCCATCGCCCGGACGTCATCGAGCGATTGAGGCTCGCTCCTTCGAAACACCGGCGGCGGGGCAACGGTCCGCGACGTCGATTCCGCCGCGAGAACGAGAATTGGCGACAGC
>Ga0187893_10008303_pt1 | contig 16448 bp, 13 predicted proteins | sample MA1701074metaG_FD_139574 | JGI IMG/M metagenome (GOLD analysis project Ga0187893, IMG submission 139574) | White microbial mat communities from a basaltic lava cave in the Kipuka Kanohina Cave System on the Island of Hawaii, USA - MA170107-4 metaG ...
CCAGGAAGGGTTCGAGGTTTCGAACGCCTTCGACGGGGAACAGGCGCTCTCGGTCGCGCGCCGCGAGCAGCCGGACCTCATCGTTCTCGACGTGATGCTTCCCAAGGAGAACGGCTATCAGGTGGCCCGGTACCTGAGAGAAGACTACCAGGAGGGAAGGCTCGCCACTCTCCCCAAGATCCTGTTGCTGACCGCGAGGACGGTCTCCGACAAACAGCGCGAGGAGTTCCTGCAGACCTGGAGCGGCGCGGAGGCGTTCATGTACAAGCCTTTCGATCTCGAGGAGCTCGTCGATCGAGTAAAGCAGATGTTGGGCTCCGACGGTCAGGCGACTGCAGCAACTCGATCCTAGTACTTTGTACCATTGATGTCGGAACTATCATGTGGCATCATTCCGCATGCGCTCGAAGGATCCCGTTCGACTCACACTGCAAGATCGGCAGATGCTTGAAGCGCGGGTTCGGTCCCGTCATGGCCGAGCTGATGACACGCGTCGAGCGAGGGTGATTCTGATGCTCGCCGACGGCGAGACCTACGACGGCATTCAGGAGACCGTCGGTTGTGGCAGAGCGTACATCAGCCGTTGGAGAGGGCGCTTCCTTGAACAGGGCGTAGCGGGAATGTACGCCCGGCACAAGGGTCGCAGGCCGACCGCGATGACGCCGAGGATGGAGGCGCGGATACTGGCTATGACGCAGCGCCAGGCCAAGGACGGGTCGACTCACTGGAGCACGCGCAAACTCGCAAAGCAGCTTGGGGTCAGTCACATGCTGGTCCAGCGGGTCTGGAGCCGAGCAGGAATCAAACCGCACCGTATCAAGCGCTACATGGCCTCCAACGATCCTGACTTCGAAAAGAAGGCCGCCGATGTCATTGGCCTTTACCTGAACCCTCCCCAGCACGCCGCCGTCTTCTCGTTGGATGAAAAGACGCAGGTCCAGGCTCTTGATCGTCGGGACCCGGTACTGCCGCTCTTGCCCGGGCGGCTGGAAAGGCACGGCTTCGAGTACTACCGGCACGGGACCTTGTCCCTGTACGCGGCGTTGAATACCCGTACAGGTAAAGTGCTCGGCGCTCCCGTGGAGCAGCACAACAGCGCAGCTTTCGTGACCTTCCTGGAGAGCCTTCTCGCCAGCGTGCCACGCAACAAGGAGGTCCACGTCATTCTCGACAACCTCTCGGTCCACAAGAGCCGCCAAGTGCAGGCTTTTGTTGCGGCTCATCCGAGGCTTCAATTCCATTTCACACCGACCTACTCCTCGTGGTTGAATCAGGTCGAGAGCTGGTTCTCCAAGATCGAGCGCGACGTCATCGCTCGCGGCGTGTTCACCTCTGTGAAGGACCTCGCGCGAAAGCTCATGCGCTACATCAAACGCTACAACCAGCATCCCAAACCCATCAAGTGGCGCTATTCCGATCCCTCCCGCCGGATCCGCTTTCACAGTTCCGCTTCACCCGTTACAGGGAACTAGCCACGGCGCGTTCAACGAACCTCGGGGAACGGAACCCTCTCGAGGACCTGCGCGCGCTCTTCGAGCCTCTCCTCGTCGTGACCGACGGGAAAGTGGTCCTCGACCGCCTGTACCCGAACCCCTACGCGGAGCGGTGATCCGTCATTCCAGGATCCAGAACTGGGCTTCGTACTGCCAGACGGTGAAGGCGATGCGTGTCCCGTCCGGAGAGTACGCGGGGTGGGTCTTGTTCGAGGGATCGAAGGTGAGCTGCTGCGGCGCTCCCCCTTCTCCCGGAACGCGAAACACCTGCTGGTACCCGGAGGGCGCGGGCGCCACATAGGCGATCCATTTTCCGTCTGGTGAAGTCGAGATCGCGGACGTTCGCTCTTCGCACTCGAAGTCGTGAAGGAGGCGCGGGCGGCCTCCTCCCCGGGCGACGCGGTAGATCCCCTTTCGCCCCGGGGCGAGGAGCACTTCGAGCACGACGCCGTCGCTCCGCTCGATCCACTCCGCGTGGCTCACCTCTCCCTCGAAGTCGCGGAGGCTGACCTCTTTCTCGGGCTCGAGAAGCTCGCCGGATTCGGAATCGATACGAAGCACGTAGGCGCGTCGCGGCGCCTCGCGCCCCTTCGCCGTCGAGTAGAGGATGAACCGGCCGTCTTTCGACCATCGCGGCCAGCCCGTCTCGTAGCCGCCCTTCGTCAACTGCCGCGGCGCACGTGAGAGATCGGAGGGGACGATCCAGATATCGTCGGAGGGTCCGTAGTGCGAGTGGAAGGCGATCCATTTTCCGTCGGGCGAGAATGCCTGGCCCTGGTCCTCCGAGCTCGAGGCGCTCACGATGCCGTGGGGGGCTTCCGCGGGAAGCAAGGCATCGAGGCGGATGAATCCCACGTGCTGCGAGATGTCCGGGTAGTGCGCGTCATCGAGGAACCGCCGCCAGTTGCCGAACGTGAACGCGATCCGGACGGACGCCCAATCCCAGGATGGAGTCTCGGACTGAAACGTCACGAGCGCGGTCGTCTCCCCGCCGATGGCGGGCGCCATCGCGACGAGGGTCCGGTAGTCCTGCACCCTGGAGAGGACCCTTCCGCTGCCGTCGACGGAGGGCGCGTAGGTATCCCGGGAGAAGCTCGTCAGCTTCTGGAGGTGGCCGTCTGATTCCTTGAACGACCAGAGATCGAGAGTGTCCCGCTCGTTGGGGGAAGCGAAATAGATCGTCTCGCCGTCCGGAGAATACGCGAACGGGCCGTACACCTTTCGATGCAAAGCGGCCTTCGGGCTCGCGGCACCACAGTCGCGGCTCAGTCTCTGTCCGACGACGCAGGACACGCCACCCCCCCGCGGCACGGGAAATTCGATGCGTTCCGCGGAAGAGGCGAGCTGCGTATCCCGCCCCTCCGCGTCGCGGCGGACGAGATCGTACCCTTCGCTCGAGCGGACGACGCCGACCGCGCTTCCGTCATTCCCGAGCGAGACCTGCGAGATCGCGGGAGAGTTCGGCCAGAGAGGCTTCCGTCCTCCCGCCCCGAGGTCATAGACGTACCAGCGTGCCCCGGTCCCTCCCGTTGTCCGGTCTGGAACGGCGAGGCGCGTGCTGTCGGGAAACCACGCGATCTCCCGGATGTCGAGGCTGAGGGGCTCGAGCTCCCGCAGGGGACCTCCCTCGACGTGCTGGAGCTTGAGGAACCGGCCTTCGGAATATGCGATCCATCTCCCGTCGGGAGAGAGGACGCCGATGGGGTCCCGGTGTCCCACGGGACCCTTTTGCCTCGCGGTGGTTACGTAGCGGAGGCGCGGCTCGGAAGGCGCTTCTTTCCAAGTGGCAAAGACGAGCGCGATGACGGCGAGTCGGTTCATTGGTGGGCGATTCTAATCCAGTTGGCGCTTGACGGTGTTTCTTACCGGCGCGACCCTGGAACCATGAGCGAATCGCGCATCCTCGAGATCCAGCCGGCCTCCACCAGGGGCACCCTTCTGACCGCGTTGATCCCGACTCTGGAGGCCGCCGGAGTTTCCTGCTCGGAGGCTCATCTCGCCGGTATCTTCGGCCACGCGTTCACATTCTCCATGAGCCGCACGGGCGGCGAGGTCTGGCAGCTTGCGAACATCGAGTGGTGCTTCTTGTTTCGCGAGCTCGATCTGCTCCCGCTTCGATTCACGAGCTTCGACGCCGTTCTGCGGGGGGCGCGGCCCGCGCCAACCGCGGAGGAGCTGCGGGGAATGAAGGGGGGGGCGTGGGCGAAGGTGGTCGAGGGAATCGACCGCGGAATTCCGTCCATCGCCTGGGGCGCGATGACGGCCGAGCAGAAGAGCTCGGGCGTTCCCGGGTTCGAGTGGAGTCTTCTCGTGGGATACGACGCCCGGAACCGAACGTATCGAGCGCGCCATCTCCCCCACGAGCCCTCGTGGGACGTTCCCTTCGACGGCTTCGGTTACACGGACCCCGTCCAGTGGTATCACGTCATGACACCGGCCGACGTGACAGCGGTCGACGGGGTCACGCTGAGGAAACGCGCTTTGACTCAAGCGATCGAGTACGCGGAGGGAAAACGGTTCGATCCTCCGTCGGGCTGCAACCCGGTGGACGCCATCGGATTCGCGGCATACGAGCTCTGGAGGGAGACGCTCTTTCGAGGAGACGCGGAGCCGCGATGGGCGCTCTCCCACGCGTCATACCTGGGATGGGCACGGGAGAAGGCCGCGACCTTCGTGCGGGAGCTCGGACTCACGGAAGCGGCGGAGGCCTACGACACCGAGGTCGCGGCTCTCCGGCGTCTCGAGGGAGTCTGCCGCGGCACAGGGAGTCCAAAGGCTTGGAGTCCTGCGGAGGCGGGCGAGGCAGCTCGCCTTCTCGACGACGCGCTTCGCGCCGAACGGAACGCGATCCAACGACTTGCTGCCGCCCGCGGGTAGAATCGCTGCGGCATCGAGCCACGTGCCGCGCGTCTTTCGCTCTTCCGGGGACCTCCGCCTATTCGATTCGGCCGCTTGAGATTGCCTTGACCGGGGGCGCGTGTTAGCTCTATCGAGAGCGCCGCGATCTCGGCTTCATCGTCTTCGGGCTTTCGACGGAGGACGTCGAAACCCAAAGGGGCTTCGAGAACACGGTCTCGGTGAGCTATCCGCTTCTCACGACGGAAGGCGACGTGCCCGAGATCTACCGAACCACGGCCCGCTATCCCGCGAACTTCCTCATCGATCGAAACGGACTTCTGACACCCGCTCCGAGCACGGAGCAGCCTTTCGAGAACCTCGTGGCGAAGGTCGACACCCTCCTCGCGGATTCCCGAGAGAACCAGAGTCCCTGAACCAGCTCTTCTCCGCCGCCTGCCTGTAGAATCGCTCCCTCATGGAGCAGATCCCCTACCGTCGCCTCGTCGCGGCGCTCGCGCTCCTCTCCGCATGGGCGGCGCTTCTCACGACCTCGAGCTCGAGCTGGGCGGAGCGCCAGTTCAAGCTTCCCCCCGCCTGGGACCACGCCCTCTACCTCTCGATGAGCCTGCGCTTTCACCGCTCTTGGGACGAGGGCGGACTCGGAGCGCTCGCGCGAACGATCGAAGCCGAGCCCTCAGCCGTAGCGCCCCTCTTCCCTCTTTCGACCCTCCCCTTCTACAGCGCCTTCGGTGAGTCGCGCGAGGCGGCCCAGCTCACGCTCGCACCGTACCTTTTCCTTCTGCTCCTGGCGACGGCTCTTCTGACGGCAAGCTCGGGGGCGAGCTTCTCGACGATCGCCCTTTCCGTCTTCCTGATCTCGACCTTCACGGGAGTGGTGAATTTCTCGCGCGAGTACATGATGGATCTTCCCGCCGCGGCTGCAGCAACCCTCGGCCTCTGGACGCTCTCTCGGCGCGGGCCTGGCCTTCTCGCGGGCCTCCTCGCGGGAATCGCCCTTCTCACGAAAGTTCTTTCGGGGATCTTCATCGCCGGGCCTCTCGTCTACTCGCTGCGCGCGGCTGGGTGGCGGAAGATGCCCCTTTTCGCCGCCGCGTGCGTTGCCACTGCCGGCCTCTGGCTCTTCTTCCACTTCGCGAACGTGTTCCAGTACATCCGCGACTACGGGTTCGGCGAGGGATCGATTCCGTTTCGCGCAGCGAGCCACCCGGGGTACTACTTCATGGTCCTCGTGACGCAGGGTGTCGGATGGTTTTTTGCGTTCGTCCTCATCGCGTCGGGGATCCTCGGCCGGCGGCGGGCTGGTCCGGTGGCGTTTCTCCTCGTCTGGCTCGGGAGCGGCTATGCGCTCCTTTCGATCCTTCCCAACAAAGGCGGAGAGCGCTACGTTCTCGCTCTTCTCCCTCCGCTCGCCGTCCTCGGCGCTCGCGCGATCGCGGGCATCGAGCCCGCTTCCGTGCGCAAAGCCTTTGTAGTTCTCGCGCTCGCCGCGGGAACGTTCAACTATGCGGGCATCACCTGGCCGTTCGCGGCGAGCTTCTGGACTCACGATCACTTTTCCCCGTTCCCCCACGCCATGCCCCTCGCGGCGAGAGAGCTCCGGGGATGGCCCACGGCCGACGTGCTGAACGCGCTCGGTGACCTCCGCGCCAAAACCCCCGAGCCCGCTTCCGTCGCAATTTTTCTCCAGAGCACGCGCGGTCTCGACGACGACGCCTTCGTCGAAGCCACCTATCGCGCGTGGCTGAGGCGCGAGCCGGATCCTTCTGGACGAACGGCGTACATCAAAGGCCTCGCGGTGAAAAGCCGCGGGGAGATCATCGAAAGCATCCTGCAGTCGGAGGAGTTCCGGGTTCGGCCCCTCCAGGTCGCCGTCGTCCCCGATCACCGGGTCTTCAACGCGGCGACCCTTCAATATCTGGCGGAGGCGGAACGGCGTCCCCTGCGCTTCCGGCGGGCGGTCAACGGCGGCGACCTCGAAGGAGCCGACGCGGCCCTCGTCAAAGAAGGAGGTGCTCAGGGACCGTGGCCGGAGAGCCGTCCGTCCCTCGAGGTGCTGGAAGCGCTCGAAGGCACCGACCGCGACGGTCCGGCGTATCCGTGCCCCGATGGCTCGCGAGTGCGGGTACTGCTCCTGAGCAAGTAGGGGCTGAAGATTCCGGTTGACGTTTCCCTCGTTGGGTCGTAAACAAGAGAGGATCCCTTTTGCTTTGGGTCAGGAGAGTGGAATGAGCCGTAAAGCGGTGAAGGATTACGCCATCGGATGGTACCCGGGCTCGAACCGGGCAGTTGCGACGCTCGTCCTCGAAGATGGGCGCAAGCAGGAGATCCCGGTCGATTCCGCCGAGGAGCTCGCGGCCGTGGCCGCGGTGCTGCGCGAGCCCAAGGTGTATCTCTACGACGATGGACTGCTCGCGGCCCGCTGGGACGAGATCCAGAAGGGGTGAGAGAGTCCCGAACGCACGGGCGTCACTCCGCCGGTTTCGGCAGCAGCGTCACCTCGTAATCCCGGAACGCTGGGTCGTAGCTGACGAGGGTGAGGCTTTCGACTCGCGCCTGCGCGATCAGCATGCGGTCGAACGGATCCTCATGGTGACGAGGGAGGGCGCCGGCTGCGCGCGCGTGGCCCCACCGAATCGGAAGTTCCAGAAACGCGCTTTCCTCCATCTCCTGCGCCAGGTCGCCTTTGACCTCGATACGCCCCAGGCTGGCCTTGATCGCAATCTCCCAGATCGCTGCTGCACTGACATAGACGACCGCCTCAGGATCTGCGATGGCCGGCCGCTCCGTGGCTCGCAAGCGCCGATCCGCCGTAAACCACCAGATGAGGGCGTGAGTATCGAGAAGAAGCCTCACGAAGAATCGCCGCGAAACGCGCGGGAGATCTCCTCCGGCAGTGGGGAGTCGAAGTCCGGATGAACTTTTATCTTCCCTTTCAGCCCGCCTGGCCGGCGCGCGCTGGGCCTGAGCGGAACGAGCCGGGCCACGGGTCTCCCGCTGCGTGCGATGATGACCTCCTCCCCCGCTTCCACCTTTTCCAGCAGACGGGAAAGATGGGTTTTGGCTTCGTGCACGCCGACGGTTTTCATGACTTAGTTTAGTTTAGTCTATCTGGATGCGGACTGCCAAGGGGACTGACGAACAGTCACTTCCCCGTTGGAGTGGTCGTCAGCGTCGCCGTCGCCCTCTGATACGCGTCCACGTTCGTCTTGAGCGAGGAGGTGTCGATCTTCCCGCGATAGTTCCCGTTGATCTCCCGCGTCAGGTTGCTGATACGCGCGCGGTGTGTCGAGTGGTCGCTGAAGAAGAAGTTCGTCGCCGCGCTCTGATCTCCCGTGTGCTGGTTGAAGATCTTCCAGACCTTTGGCGCCTCGAAGGGGTCGTAGCCCGCCTCCACCATGTACTCGAGCCCGACACGGTCCGCCTCGTCCTCCAACTCGCGTCCGTGGCCGTTCACGATCGCGGAGATGGTGAGCCCCGAGCCGATCCCGGTGAGGATTCCCGCGACGGCGCTATCCGTTTTCGATCCGACCACGATCCCACCGACCATGGCCCCGAGCTGGATCCACATCATCTTGCTCTGGTGCTTGTAGCCGCGGTAGCCGTGGCGGTTGGTGGCATGGGCGATCTCGTGGCCGACGACCGTCGCGAACTGCGCCTCGTTCTGGAGAACGCGCAGGAGTCCGGTATGAATCACCACCGTTCCGTCCGGAAGAGCGAACGCGTTCAAGCTGTCGTCCTGAACGACGCTGAAGTTGAACTTCAGCTCCTCACGATTCACCCAGTGCGGGACCAGGCCACTCCCCACGCGCGCGACGTACTCCTGGAGCGCGGGATCGTCGACGAGCGGAAGCTTCTCCTTCATCTGGGCGACTTCCTGGGAGACCGCGTTCATGAATTGTGCTTCGTCCCGATCGAATCCAGCGGGCTTGAAGCGGGCTTCCTTCAACTGGATTCTCCCGTCGTCCAGAACGATTCCCTTGCCGTCGATCTGCATTCCCGGTGAGAGGGGCGTGCTCAGCGCCGTCCCCGAGGGCAGCACTACCCTCCGGGCTCCGACCTCGAACGAAGCATCCTCGATCCGATCGATGAAGCCCTCGACATCGACCTCCTCGAAGCGCTTGTTCTTCACCTTGAGCTTCTCGGCGACGAACGCCCTCTCTCCGCGCTTGCCCTCGACCTCGACGTCGAGCCCGATCCGCAGGTCGGAGATGGCCACGTCTTTCTGGTTCGCGCGCTCGATCCGCGTCTTCTCCGTGATCTGGACGGGAATCCCCTCGACGAGAAGCGCGCTCTCGCTCAGGTCCCAGATGTAGCCCTTGAGCTTCTCGGCGGCGGCGTCGCCCGCCAGGAACAGAAGGAAGATCGCGGAAGGTTGGATTCTCATGGCATCTCCGGGGATATCTGCACTCTAGCAACGGGCTTCGCGAGTCCGCAACGCCGCCACTCCCTCTGGAGAGGATGTTCACGATCCGCCCCGCGAGAGTCGCCTAACCGCTCCGGTTCAGCCGCGGACGGTCCGCAAGCGGCCCGAGCCGGCGATCGAGGCCTCTCCGGACTCAGCGCGCGATCTCGCCCGGACGCAGGGGCGGGCGTTTCGATTGCGGCTCGTCCGGGTAGAGCGCTCCTACTTCCTCCGCGTAGCCGTTGAAGAGAGGTGTTGGAAACGTGTCGCCGGTATCGAGCCAGTAGGACGTCTCCTGACTCCAGCGGGGGTGGGGGATGTTGGCGTTCACGTTCGAAAGAAAGCCGTACTCATGGGGGCGAATCCGCCAGAACGTGCGCGGCTCCTCGCGGGTGAGCTCGATCCTCACGATCGACTTCGGGCTCTTGAAGCCGTACTTCCAGGGGACGACGAGGCGTACGGGTGCTCCGTGCTGCTTCAGGAGAGGGCGGCCGTAGACGCCCGTCGCGACGAAGGTGAGGTCGCAAAGGGCCTCGTCCATCCGGAGCCCCTCGACATAGGGCCAGCGCAGGTATCGAGACTCGCGCACTCCCGGCATGTCGTCCGGGTGGAGAGCGGAGGTGAAGGCGACGAAGCGCGCGCTCGAGAGCGGCCTTGCCACGTCGAGGAGATTTCGGAGGGGGAACCCGGTCCAGGGTACGTTCATCGCCCATCCTTCGACGCAGCGGAAGCGATAGACCCTCTCTTCCAGCTCCATCGCGAAGAGCCGATCGAGGTCGAAGACCCGGGGTCTCTCGCACTCGCCGGCAATCTCGAGCGTCCAGGGCGCAACCTCGAACGACTCCATGTACTTCCACACCGGACCGCCGCGGCCGGGAAGAAACTCCAGGAAGTTCCCGTGCGCCGCCGCCTTCTCCCGCGGCGTGATGGATGGGAGGTCGAAGTTCACGTTCCTCGGAGCCGGAAACGCTTCCCTCCGATCGAGGGGAGGCGCGAGCATCCTCTCTTCGCTTCCCCGCGCATCCCGAGAGCAGGAGCCCGAGATCGCCGCGGCGACGCCGAGCCCGAGCGCTTCGAGGAAACGCCTCCGGTCGAAGAAGGCCGCCTCCTGGGTGATTCTGCGCATCACGCGAGGTTGGGGCGGAAGTGCGGCTCGAGGAGGGTGCGCAGCGCCTGGCGCGCGCGATGGAGCCGAACCTTGACCGCGTTCGAGGTGATGCCGAGCATTGCGGCGACCTCTTCCGTCGAGTGCTCCTCGATGTCCCGCAGCAGGAGCACGGTGCGGTAGCTCTCGGGGAGCCGGTCGATCGCCTTGCGCACGATCCCGAACACCTCGTTTCGCTCCACCTGGGTGTCGATGGACACCTCCCAGAGCGCGGACTCCCGCACCTGATGGCCGTCGGGGAGAAACGTCGGGAGCAGATCGTCGATGCTCTGCTCCGGCTTCCTCTTCCGCGATCGGAGCTTCATGAGGCACTGGTTCACCGCAATCCGGGAGAGCCACGTCCCCAGGTTGGCCTCGCCGCGGAAGCGGTCGAGAGACTGGAAGGCCGCGAGGAACGTCTCCTGGACGACGTCCCGCGCCTCCTCCTGGCTTCCGAGGATGCGCCGTGACACGGCGAGAAGGCGGGCGGTGTAGGCCTTCACGAGCTCCTCGAACGCCGCGTCCTCGCCCACCCGAAGGCGCGCGAGGAGCGCGTCGTTTTCGGGAGAGGGGATGGGCCGGGGCGCGATTCCGGGACTCAATGGGGTCATCATGATTCCCTCCGTCATGATGGGACAGTGTCCGAAGCGGGGGGCCTCGGCCATACACCGGCCGTCATAAGAGGCTCAGGAAGAGGTCACCGCGCAAACGACTGAGCCGCCGTCTGTAACCGTGTGAGGTCAACCACTACCCCACAACCGGGAGGTGAGCTATCCTTGGGGCTCTTCAGCCCGGCGGGGGGAATGAGCACACAGAAGAGTCCGGGCGCCGTCTTTCGATTCGGCGCGTTCGAGCTCGACGTCTCCGAGAAGGAGCTCCGGAAGCACGGGATCCGGGTGAAGCTCCAGGGACAACCCTTCGTCGTCCTTCACCGGCTGCTCGAGAACCAGAACCGTCTGGTCAGCCGCGAGGATCTCCGCCGCGAGCTCTGGCCGGAGGATACGTTCGTCGACTTCGAGCACAGCTTGAACGAAGCGGTGAACAAGGTCCGCACGGCCCTCGGTGACTCCGCTTCCAAGCCCCGGTTCGTGGAAACCGTTCCCCGCCACGGATATCGATTCATCGCTCCTGTCGAACGTCCCGGCGGAGAGACCAAGGCGCCCTCTCCGGCGCGCTCCCGCGACAGGCGGCTCGCCGCTCTCGTCGCTGTCGTCCTCGCCGCAGGAGCGTCCTGGTTCGCTCTCCGCTCCCCTCGGGAAATGAACATTCGATCGCTCGCCGTCCTCCCGCTCGACAACCTCTCCGGCGACCCGTCGCAGGAGTACATCTCCGATGGCATGACCGACGAGCTGACCGCTCGGCTCGCCACCGTCGAGGGGCTCCGGGTGATCTCACGGACTTCCGCGAGGCGCTACAAGACGACCGACAAGTCCGCTCGCCAGATCGGGGCGGAGCTCGGGGTGGACGGCCTCGTGGAAGGGTCGGTGCGCCTGGGAGACGGAAGGGTGCGGGTGACCGTGCAGCTCGTCGAGGCCGCGACCGACGAGAGCCTCTGGAGCGAAACCTACGAGAGCGCCGCCGCCGACATCTTTGGCATTCAGGATCGCGTCGCGAGGTCCATCGCCCTCGAGCTACAGATGGAGCTCGAGGCGCGCACCCGGGACATCCCGGAAGCTGCGTTTCACGCCTACCTCAAGGGCCGCCACCACTGGAACCAGAGGACGGAAAAAGACTTCTTGAAGGCAATCGAGTATTTCAGTGACGCAACCCGCATCGCGCCCACGTATGCCGAAGCGTACGACGGCCTCGCGGACACCTACAGTCTGCTCTCGGTCTATAGCCTGCGGCGTCCCGCGGAAGCCATGCCCACGGCGAAACAAGCGGTCCTCGAGGCGCTGCGGATCGACCCCGGTCTCGCGGAAGCCCACGCCTCTCTCGGCCAAATTCTCTTCCTCTACGACTGGAACTGGACGGAGGCGGAGAGCGAGTTCCAGAAGGCAATCGATCTGAAGGCGGCGTACGCCACCACCTACCAGTGGTACGGCGTCTACCTCATGGCGATGAGCCGGCCCGACGAGGGGCTCGCCACCCTGCGCCGTGCTCTCGAGCTCGATCCGGTCTCGCTCAGCCTCAACGAGAACCTCGGTTGGGCCCTCTACGTCGCACGGCGCTACCCGGAGGCCATCGCGCAGTTCCAGAAAACCCTGGAGCTCGACCCGAATTTCGGCCAGGCCCTTCGGTATCTGGGGCTGACCCAGCTCTACCTGGGGCGGTACGGCGAAGCCCTCAAGACGCTCGAGAAGGCGCGCACCGTTCTTCCCGTGGAGCCGGAAGTGCAGGCCGACCTCGCTCTCGCGCACGCGCTGTCCGGAGAGAAAGAAGAGGCGCAGCGGATGCTCGACGCGCTCATGGAGGAATCGGGCGAACGCTACGTCTCGCCGTTCCTCATCGCCTCTTTCCATTCCGGTCTCGGTAACTTCGAGAACGCTCTCGACTGGCTCGAGAAAGCCGCGGACGAGCGCGTCGGCTACGTCGTGTTCCTCGGCGTCGATCCCGCCTTCGACCCTCTCCGCGCCCACCCCCGCTTCCAGGCGCTTCTCGCCCGCGTCGGCCTCTAGACTCCGAAACCCCTGTCCGGCCGCCGGCATCTAACTCGCCGGAGGTTGAAATATGAAAAAACGCAACATCTTCATCGTCCTCGGGCTCCTGGTCCTCGTGGGGGGCTGGGCTCTCTTTCGGCCGGAGCTCCTCTTCGTGAAAACCACGGTGAACGAGGAGTTCCCCGCGGCGGCGACCCCGGTCTCGGCTTCGACGCCGCTTCTGTCCGGGAGCTTCCACTCGGTTGCCCATGAAACGATGGGGACCGCATCCGTGCACCAGCTCGCGGACGGAGCCCGGGTCTTGAGGCTCGACAATTTCATGACCTCGAACGGCCCCGACGTGCGCGTCTACCTCGTCGCCGCCGAAGATGCTTCCGACAGCGACACGGTGAAGAACGCCGGTTTCGTCGAGCTTGGAAAGCTCAAGGGGACCGAGGGCGCGCAGAACTACGACATCCCGGCGGACGTCGATCTCGAGAGATATCGCGCCGTCACCATCTGGTGCGCCCGCTTCGGAGTCAACTTCGGGACTGCGCCCTTGAAGACCCGCGAGCCGGAGGCGCTTTCGGCCGGGAGCTTCCACGGCGTCGCCCATGAAACGATGGGCACCGCGACCGTCTACCGCCTCGCGAACGGAAAGCGCGTCCTTCGCTTCACCGGATTCACGACCTCGAACGGCCCCGACGTCCAGGTGTACCTGGGGAAGGCTTCCGACGCGAGCGACAACGAGACGGTCACCAAGGCGGGCTTCCATCACGTGGGGGCGCTCAAGGGCACTGCGGGAGATCAGAACTACGAGCTCCCCGACGATTTGAACCTCGACGAGTACCACTCCGTCACCATCTGGTGCCGGCGGTTCGGCGTGAACTTCGCGACCGCACCTCTTACCCAGTCTTCCCGCTCGATCACGTAAGCTCGGGGAAACGCGTGAGCGAACACCGCATCGTGATCCTGGGAGGCGGCTTCGGCGGACTCGCCGCCGCTCTCAAGCTCGAGAGAGCCCTCGCCCGCCGAAGCGACCTCCAGGTGACGCTGGTGAACCGCGAGAATTTCTTCCTGTTCACTCCGATGCTGCACGAGGTCGCGGCGAGCGACCTCGACGTCACCCACATCGTGAACCCGGTGCGAAAGCTCCTGAAGCGGGTCCAGTTCTTCGAGGGCGACGTTACGGCGATCGACCTCGTGGGAAAGACGGTCTTCGTCACCCATACGGACGGAGGCCACGGCCACGAGATTCCCTACGATCACCTCGTGCTCGGTCTCGGGTCGGTGACGAACTTCTTCGGCCTTCCCGGGCTCGCGGAGAGGGCGTTCACCATGAAGTCCCTCGGAGACGCTCTCTCCCTGCGGAACCGGCTCATCGCGAACCTCGAGGCCGCGGATTTCGAGTGCGCCTCCGGAGATCGCGAGCCGCTCCTGACGGTGGTGGTCGCGGGCGGCGGATTCGTGGGAGTCGAGACCGCGGCGGGAACGTACGATTTCGTGCTCGAGGCTCTTCCTTTCTACCCAAACGTGGATCCGAGTCTCATCCGGATGGTGCTGGTGCATCCTGGAAGTCACCTTCTTCCCGAGCTCGGAGAGAAGCTTGGAACCTACGCGGGGGGGGTACTCCAGCGCCGCGGGATCGAAGTGCGCCTGGGAACGCGGGTGAAGTCGGTGACGTCTTCGGGAGTCGAGCTTTCAGACGGCGAGCGCATCCCGACGACGACCGTCGTCTGGACGGCGGGAAGCTCGGCCCATCCTCTCCTCGAAACACTCGCGCTGAAGAAGAACAAAGGGCGGGTCGAGACCGACTCCTTCCTGCGCGCGTCCGGGGCTTCGGGAGTGTGGGCGCTCGGGGACTGCGCTCTCATTCCAGACCCCGCGCGCGGCGGAGCCTTCCCACCCACGGCGCAGCACGCGTTGAGAGAGGGCCGGACTCTCGCCCGGAACGTCATCGCCGCGATCGAAGGGCATCCCCTGAAGCCCTTCGCGTTCAAAACGCTCGGGCAGCTCGCCGCCATCGGAAAACGAAGGGGCGTCGCCCGAATCTTCGGAGTCAATTTCTCCGGTTTCATCGCCTGGTGGCTCTGGCGGACGATCTACCTCGCCAAGCTTCCGCGGCTCGAGAAGAAGGTGCGGGTGGCCCTCGACTGGACGCTCGACCTCGTCTTCTCCAAGGACCTGGTGCAGCTCGCAACGCCGCGCTCGCGGGGTCTCGAAGCCGCCGCGGAGACCAAACCAGAAGCCAAGACCGCATGACGGATTGAGGAGATCATGAAGAAGAACGACGTCAACGGAAGAAACGCGGAGGGGCTGCGCCTCGCCGAAGATGCCCGCCGCGAGAAGAACTGGAAGCGCTGGGGCCCCTATCTCTCCGAGCGACAGTGGGGCACGGTGCGCGAGGACTACTCCCCGTACGGGGAGGTCTGGGGCTACTTCTCCCACGACCAGGCGCGGAGCCGCGCCTATCGCTGGGGAGAGGACGGCCTTCTCGGCATGACCGATCGAGAGTGCCGGCTCGCCTTCGCCCTCGCTCTCTGGAACGGGCGCGATCCGATCCTGAAGGAGCGCCTGTTCGGACTCACCGGCCCAGAAGGGAACCACGGCGAGGACGTGAAGGAGTGCTACTTCTACCTCGACTCGACGCCTACGCACTCCTACATGAAAGCGCTCTACAAATACCCGCAGTCGGAGTTTCCGTATCAGCGGCTCGTCGAGGAGAACCGAAATCGCGGAAAGGACGCTCCCGAGCTCGAGCTCGTCGACACCGGTGCTTTCGACGAGAACCGCTACTTCGACGTGGCGGCGGAGTACGCGAAGGCGTCGCCCGACGACGTTCTCATCCGCATCACCGTCGCAAACCGCGGGCCCGAGAAGGCGGCACTCGTCCTCCTTCCGACCCTCTGGTTCCGCAACACCTGGTCCTGGGGCCGCGAAGGGGAGGGATACTGGCCGAAGCCGCGGCTCGCGCGGTCGGGACCGGGTCTGCTCTCGGCAGAGCATACGTCTTTGGGCCGCTACGTTCTCGCGGCGGAAGGCGAGCCGGAGCTCCTCTTCACCGAGAATGAAACGAACGTGGAGCGCCTGTTCGGCGGGGCCAACCCGTCGCCGTACGTGAAAGATGCTTTTCACGAGTACGTGGCTCACGGACGAACGGATGCCGTCAATCCCGCGGGGGAGGGGACGAAAGCGGCGGCGCTCTACGGCCTCTCGATTCCCGCACGCGGAGAGGCGACGGTGAGGCTGCGTCTCTCGGAGGGAAAGCCTGGAACCCTCGGGAGTGGCTTCGATCGCGTCTTCGAAGAGCGCATCCGCGAGGCCAACGCCTTCTATGCGAGCCGGCTTTCCGACGCGGCCTCGGGCGACGAGAGCGGGGTGGTGCGCCAGGGCTACGCCGGACTTCTCTGGTCGAAGCAGTTTTACCACTACGTCGTGCGGGACTGGGCCGCGGGCGATCCGGCGCAGCCTGCGCCTCCCGAGAGCCGCAAGCACGGCCGCAACACGGACTGGCCTCATCTCTACAACCGCGACGTCATCTCCATGCCGGACAAGTGGGAGTACCCCTGGTACGCGGCGTGGGACCTCGCGTTCCACATGATCCCGTTCGCGACCGTGGACCCCGACTTCGCCAAGCACCAGCTCACGCTCTTCCTCCGCGAGTGGTACATGCACCCGAACGGGCAGCTCCCCGCATACGAGTTCGCGTTCTCGGACGTGAACCCGCCGGTGCACGCCTGGGCGGCGTGGCGCGTCTACAAGATGACGGGCCCGCGGGGAAAGCGGGACCGGGTCTTCCTCGCGCGCGTCTTCCACAAGCTCCTTCTCAACTTCACCTGGTGGGTGAACCGCAAGGATGCACGGGGAAAGAACCTTTTCTCCGGCGGCTTTCTCGGACTCGACAACATCGGGGTCTTCGACCGCTCGCAGGCGCTCCCGACGGGAGGAGAGCTCGAGCAGGCGGATGGAAC
>Ga0187893_10008305_pt1 | contig 16445 bp, 13 predicted proteins | sample MA1701074metaG_FD_139574 | JGI IMG/M metagenome (GOLD analysis project Ga0187893, IMG submission 139574) | White microbial mat communities from a basaltic lava cave in the Kipuka Kanohina Cave System on the Island of Hawaii, USA - MA170107-4 metaG ...
CGCGCTTTGATCGCAACCTCAACACGGGCGGGAAGAACTTCGACGAAGTGAAAGGAGTGATCGCTCACAATGCTGTCCATCACTCTCGTCAGCATCCGTCGGAAATCAGAATCACGGTGGTGAAGAAAACAGTAGCAAAACAATGAGTGAAGATGATTATCAAAAACTTGTTGAGCGTGTCCTTCAAAGCGTCGCCAATCCGATGATTTCGACCACCACGGGGTTGGAAGCAGCGCAGGAGGCAGGAGGGCTTGCGGACAGAGAAGAGATCGAATGGGCAGTGGCGGGCGGACTGGCGATGCACCTCTATGGAAGCCCTCGTCTGACGAAAGATGTTGACATCATCGCTTCCGAGCATTTGCCGCTCACGCCCGAACACAGGCTGACCTTCGGCGGCAGCAGCTATAAACTTCAGGTCGGCAACTATGCAGTACAGGTGGATTGGATCGTGCGCAGCGATGGCTACGAGAAGTATTATAGCGCCGCTTTGAAAGAAGCTATCAAGCTGCCCGACGGCATACGCATAGTGATACCTGAATGGCTGGTGATCCTGAAACTCAATGCCGGACGACAAAAAGACCTCGATGATATTGTCTTCCTGCTCAGACAGGAAAAGCTCGTGGATCGTCCCGGAGTGAAAGAAAGAGTAGTTGAAACTGCGGGCGAGGATGTATGGCTTGCGATGTTACCCGGCTTTCGCCGTTTGTGCGATCTTGCCGATGGCACTACGACAGAGCCGGGCAAGTATTATGATCACGACTAACGCATCAGAGCGCACACAGCAAGAGGCTGCAAATTAAATTGAGAGATCGTTTCGAAGCGGGCCATCGTGTTCGAATCGAAGTGTCGAGCAGCAATTTCCCGCGCTTTGATCGCAACTTCCTCGCTTCGTGCGTGCAAGAGGCACTGACAACTATGAACCGAACGCTTTTCAGGCTTGGCTTTATCTTGATCGTTTGTTTGCTCGCACTCTTCAGTTCCGGTGCGCCGAGAGTGACCGGCTCCCTTGCTGAAACGAACTGGCCGCAGTGGCGGGGGCCGGGAGCGAGCGGCGTCTCGACAGAAAAGAATTTGCCCGATGAATGGAGCGAGACCAAAAACATTCAGTGGAAGACGGCGATTCCGGGGCGCGGGCATTCGTCGCCCGTAGTCTGGGGCAGAAGGATATTTCTGACCACTTCCATCGAAGGCTCCATAGTTCCGGGCGCGAAAGCCGTCACGCACATCCGGCGCGGTCAGGTCTATGTTCATCCCGACAGCGTCGGCGGAGATCGCCTCTACACGCTCAAGGTTATTTGTCTGGATCGTGAGACGGGACGAATTCTCTGGGAGAAAACCGCCTACGAAGGAACCGTCTACGATGACCGGCATCGGAAAAACACTTTCGCTTCGGGTACGCCTGTGACTGATGGAAAGTATGTGTGGGCGTTGTTCGATGCCGAGGGAGTTTATTGTTACGACTTCAACGGAAGACTCGTCTGGAAAGCATCCCTTGGCAAGTTTGCGAAGATGGGGATGGGCAATGGCATGTCGCCGGTGCTTTACGAGAATCTGGTCATACTGCAATGCGATCAGGAAGACGGCGGGCCGGGGTCGTTCATCGCTGCGCTCGACAAACTCACAGGTAAAGAAGTCTGGCGAGTGCAGCGCACGCAGCGCAAAACCTGGGCGACGCCCGTGCTTGTTCGCAACGCGCAGAGAACGGAGTTGATCGCGAGCGGCGCTGAAAGCACGGTTTCTTATGATCCCGCTACGGGAAAGGAGCTATGGCGCACGGAAGGCGTCATCTCTCATGCGATTCCGAGCGCGGTGACGGGTCACGGCATGGTTTTCGTGTCGGGAGGCTCGACGGGTCAGCCAAAGCTCGCTATGGGAATTCGTTTCGGCGGCGCAGGCAATCTCAAGGACGCGCCTTCTGTCGTGTGGAAGCACAATAAAGGCACGGCCTATGTTCCATCACCGATCCTGTATGGAGATTATCTCTACCTCATGACCGACAGCGGAATAATCACCTGCCTCGAAGCCCTCACGGGCGAGGTCAAGTATGAAGGCAGCCGCGTGCCTGTGCCTGCTACGTTCACAGCTTCGCCTGTGGCCTTCGATGACAAGCTACTGCTGACGAGTGAAGACGGCGATACTTTCGTCATCAAAGCAGGCCCAGCTTATGAAATCATCCGCACCAACTCGCTCGGCGAGCCGGTCTATGCTTCGATGGCCATAGCCGCTGGCAAGCTTTTCATTCGCGGCGAAAAACATCTCTACTGCATCGGCAGGAAATGAACGCGACTGAATTCGACTCCATCCGTTTTTGGCAGGCGAAAGAGGTTCATTTACAAGCCCTCCATTTTCAGTGTCTGAGATTTCCGAACATCGATCTTTTATCGCAAGGACGCGACCGGGTTACGATCATTTCAAAGTAAGAACCAGATAAAACACAAGTCGCACTCCATGCTGCGGCTAAGGGAGCAAACCCGGATGAAGAATCCTATTCGACTCGCTTCACTAATCTTGGCGTTCGTTCTTGGATTGATGATGTGGCCAGGACTGTGTCCGCCCATCGGGACACAGGTAGAAGCACAGAGTACGTTTCCGCCGCCGGAGGGCCACTGGAGTTGGGATGCCTGCGGCGGGGGTACTCTGACTGATGACGCTCGAAGGGGACATCCCGGCACGCTCACAGGCGGCGTTGGCTGCGCGACCGGCAAAATCGGACTGGGCGGCCAGTTTGATGGGATTGACGACCGCGTCGAGGTTAGCAACCATTCGCGTTTCGCGGCGGTCACGGCCTTAACCGTTTCCGCCTGGGTCAACCCCGCCCGCCTGACCGGGTCGCAAGTTATAATGGTGAGACCCGGAAGTTGGTTCCTGACCGTCGAAGGCTCTAACTTTGTTTTCAAGGTTCTCTTTCCGAACGACGGGGCGGGACTCGCTCACAGTATTATGACGCCCGCATCCCTCAACACATGGACGCACGTCGCCGGAGTGTTCGACGGCGCAACGCTGGCTATCTACAAAAATGGTGTGCTTGCCGCAAGAGTAACCGGCGTCGGTCAGCTTAGGAAATCTTCGTCGGCTCTCTTTTTCGGCAATCAGACAGCGGCGAACTCGGCCTTCAAGGGTCTCCTCGACGAAGTGAGGTTCTACAATCGGTCGCTGACAGCTTCCCAGATCAACTCGTTGTTCTCGCGGACAGTCAACGACTCGGATGGCGACGGGTTCTATAACGACGTCGACAATTGTATCAGTAACGCCAATGCGAATCAGGCCGACGCAGATGGCGACGGCAAAGGCGATTTGTGCGACTCCTGTCCTTTCGACCCGGAGAACGACCGCGACCAAAATGGGGTTTGCAACAACGACACCTGCGCAGCCGCGTGCCAGAAATTCCTGACCTGTGTCGAGAGAGGCGGCTCGGTCGCCTCGTGCGCAGTGGTGTGCGCGGGAGGCGTCACCCCCTGCGAGTCGTCAGCCATGGCTTTGAGTAGAAAGCTTCGGGTCGCAACCCGCCGGTCGGGACGCCTCGTGATAGCCCACCGAGGATCGGCTGAGTTTGCGAAAGAAAATACACTCGAGGCTTATCGGGCCACGTTCGAGCTTGGCGGCGACGGGAACGAGATAGACATTCGCAAGACGAAAGACGGCGTTCTGGTCTGCTTCCACGACGACATGCTCGACTTTCAGTTGAAGTCGTTTGGCGACGTCGCCGATTACACCTGGGAGGAACTGAAGAGGTTCCAGTTCCGCGACCCGGAGCGGTTCGGCGTCTACACACGCATTCCGACGCTTTTGGAAGTCCTTGACCTCCATCGCAGGCACAGCGGCATTCTATTTCTGGACGCGAAAGCTTCGGGGTTGGGACCGGCGGTGGTGACGATGCTCAACGCCCTGGACATGTGGGAACACATCGGGGCATCCAATAATCTTCCGGAGGTGTCGTCCGATCCGCGGTTTTCGGCAACACCGCTCTACAGCCTCACAGAAGACAATCGAGATGTCGATCCTCCCTCGATTGCAGCAGCGATTAGCTCTGGAATCAAAGCCATACTGGTCGACGACCCGCGAGGGACGCTCAGTGCGCTTGGCAGACGGCTGGGTCCGGTGACGAGCCAGCCCTTTCGTCTTCAAACCCTGATCGCAAATCCGGTACGGCTGCCCTCCTCAGCCGATTTGATCTCGATCATCAACAACGCGCCCGACTGGAATGTCCTTTATGGCACTGTCGCTGGCAGAGAAAAAGCAGCCCAGCAGATAACCGGGCGGGCGATGGCCGCAGACCTTTACCTGACAGCAGGCTACGGCACGACGAATGGGTTCGCGGCGCTCGACAACCGAATCGTGCAGCGAAGCCTTCACACGAACTGGCGATACATGGGCCTGGACGGACAGATGGCGCTCAATGCCTTATTGAACCGGAACCCCAACGGTTCAGCCGTTCGGGCGCGGGAAGTCGTTTTCCGTGATGACCCGATTCTCGATAACGTGCTGGACGCCTTGCGGCTCGAAAACCCGGGCCATCCGTCCCTCAGCCTTCCGCGCGCCGACCTTGACTGGAGAATGAAAGGGTTTCTCTGGACGGGTCTCGGACGGAGCCTGTCTGTCACCTACGCAATAACTATTTGTCGGGATGTTCTTTTCAACACCACCGACGCCACGCTGCAACAGCTTGCCCTGGACGGACAACTTGAGAACGCGGCGGCGACGCTGCTCACTTTGAGTCCGACAACGACAACCGGGCGGGACCTTCTGCAACATCCCAAGCTGGCGGTCAGAGGCAAAGCAGTCCTCGTTCTCTTGAAACGATCAAACGAGGCTTGGGCTTTCAACGCTCTCAGTCAGAGTGCGCCTTACGCGCTGAATTGGATAGTCCACCCTACTCCGTAAGCGGACTGAGAGTGTGGCATCGCTCGCCGATCTCGAAAGCGCCAGAGGTGTGACGGCTCCTGACTGCGCAAATCCGATGAGCGCACGGTCGGACGACTCGCCGAGTGATTCGGTGTCTCTTTTGGTTTAAGCGGCCCTTCACTTTCGTGATCGGATTTCAGCGAGCCGTTTCCTTCACGCGCTCGCCAAAAGAGCTTGTTGAAGACGGGTTGGTCTGCTACACTGCGCGCGTTTATATATCCCAATCAGGTGACGGAGTTATTCCAAAAACCAAAAAGCGGGAGGGCCTGCTATGCAGCCGCAGACCATAACCCAACTGCTTGTCAAATGGAGCGGCGGGGACAAGGCCGCCTTAGATGAACTGATTCCGCTCGTCTATGAAACTCTTCGCAGACTGGCAATCAACCACCTGCGCCGCGAGCGCGCAGGCCACAGCCTCGAACCGACTGCGCTCGTTCACGAAGCATATGTGAGGCTCGTCGATCAGCGCACCTCCAACTGGCAAAACAGGGCGCAGTTCTTCGGCCTGGCGGCTCGTCTGATGAGGAACATACTCGTCGATTATGCTCGCAAACGCATGGCCACAAAACGCGGCGGCGAGCAGTATCGCCTCTCCTTGAGCGATGCAGACCGCTTTGGCAACGAGCCGGATGTAGCGTTAATGGCGCTCAACGACGCATTGAACGAACTGGCCACAGTCAAGCCCGATCACGCGCGCATAGTCGAGCTTAGATTTTTCGGCGGGCTGACGATAGAAGAGACCGCCTCGGTGATGAACATATCGCACGCTACGGTAGAGCGTGACTGGGCGTTCGCGCGAGCCTGGCTGCGCCGAGAGATGAAGCATTAGACAGGGTGAAAGAAGATTGATCGATGGAAAAATCTGAAGGCATTGATCAATTGGAGGAACTCTTCCACCGCGCGCTCAACCTTCAAACCGAGGAGCGCGCCCGATTCATAGCTGAGTTGCGTTCATCAGACCCCGATCTCGGAGCCGAAGTCGAATCGCTCATCGCCGCGCACACTCAGGCAGGCAATCTCATAGACACTCCCGCTTATGAAGCGGCTGCATCGCTTATCATCGATACGCCGCCGAGGGACATCGCAGGCCGATGGATCAATCACTATCAGGTTCTCGAACTCCTCGGCAAAGGAGGCATGGGAGAGGTCTATCGCGCTCGCGACACGAGGCTCAACCGCGAGGTTGCGCTCAAAGTTTTGCCCGAAGCTTTTCTCAACGATGCCGACCGTCTGACGCGCTTCGCGCGAGAAGCCCGCATGCTGGCTTCTCTGAATCATCCCAACATCGCCGTCATATACGACCTCGTGGAAAGCGAGGGCAAGCAGGTTCTGGTAATGGAGATGGTCGAAGGCGAGACGATGGAAGAGCGCCTGAAAAAGGGCGCGCTTCCTCTGACAGAAGCTTTCACAATGTCGCTTCAGATAGCAGACGCTCTCCGCGCCGCGCACAAAAAAGGAATCATCCATCGCGACCTCAAGCCCGCCAACATCAAGATCACAGGGGAAGGACAGGTGAAAGTTCTGGACTTCGGACTGGCCAAACAGTTCCGGCAAGCGGGCGAAGAAAGAGATTCACAGGCCGCGACGGTGATAACTTCGATGACCGCCATGGGCGCGATAATCGGGACGCCGGGATACATGTCGCCCGAACAATCGGTGGGAGAAGCGACCGACGCTCGCTCGGACATTTTTTCCTTCGGCGCTCTTCTTTACGAGATGCTGACGGGAAAGCGAGCCTTCTCCGGCAATACGCTTACAGAGTTGCTGCAAGCAGTCCTCATCAACAACCCTCCTTCACCCCGGCGACTGCGTTCAGAAATTCCCGCAGGTCTCGATGCCGCCGTGATGAAAACGTTGCGCAAGGACAGAGAGCAACGACAGCAAAGCATGGAAGAGATATGTTCCGAGTTGAACCGTCTGACAGCCAGAGTCACACAACCCTCGAGGCTTGGATTTTCCACCATAGATCATTTGCGCAATATCACAGGGCGAATGCAAACGTGGGGTGTTGAAAACAAGAGGAAAACTCTGACCGCCTCCCTGCTGTTCGCGCTCGTCGCACTGACCGTGGCTGGCTGGCTCTATTTCCGATGGCGCGAAAACTCCGCCGCAGTTCGACCCGCGACTTCCGTTCGCGTCAATCCTGATGCAAGCGCCTATGAATTGTTTCAGCAGGGACTCGGCTATCTCGAACGCTACGATAAAGAAGAAAACGTAGACGCGGCCATAGAGATTTTTAAAAGGGCCTTATCGAAGAATCAACGGCATGCTCCGTCATATGCCGGACTGGGCATTGCCTACACGACGAAATTTCTTTTCAATCGAGATAAAAGCCTGCTCGACATAGCCGTGCATAATGCACGGCAGGCTGTAGAGATTGACGATCAACTGGCGATCAATCGCGTCAGTCTGGGTCGCGCTCATGTGGCGAGAGGGGAGTACGATCTGGGCGAGGCGGAATTGAAGCGCGCGCTGATACTGGACCCGCTCAATGCCGATGCATATCTGGGGCTGGCCGATATACGAAAAGCCGGAGGGAAAGCGGAGGAAGCCGAACGTCTTTATAAGAAAGCCGTAGAATTGCGCCCCGGCGATTGGAACCCGCATTATGCGCTGGGAGTTTTTTATTATCGCCTGTCCCGATTTGAAGAGGCTGAGAATGCTATTGGTGAGGTCGTTAAACTCGTGCCAGACTGCTATATGGCCTATCGCGACCTTGGGGCGATTCACCATATGAAGGGTCGCTTCGCCGAGGCATCAACCGAGTTTCAAAAGGCATTGCAGATCAGACCTTCGGCCAGTGCCTATTCGAACCTTGGAACAAGCCTTTTTTTTCAGGGACTATATCAGCAATCGGTTGCTGCTTTCGAAAAGGCTGCGCAGCTAGGGGCCAATAATTATCAAGTATGGGCAAACCTCGCCGATGCACACCGCCAGATACCGGGCAATGAAGAGGGGGCAAGGGAAGCTTTTCAGGCAGCCATACGATTGGTTCGTAATGAGCTTTCCGCCCAGCCTGAGGATGCCGACCTGCGCAGTCAGCTTGCCCTCTATCTGGCCAAGAGCGGAGAAAAGCAGGAGGCGATGGATGAGGCTGCCCGCGCGGGGAAGCTGGATCAAAGCCCACAGGTTCTAGCTACGCTCGTTCTCGTATACGAGATATGCGGACAAAGAGAGCAGGCGCTCAACGCTCTGACTGAGGCTTTGAAAAAAGGACATTCACTCGAAGAGATCAAGCGTGACCCCGACTTGTTGGAGATGCGGAAAGACCCAAAGTATCACAGGATAGTAGTGAAGTTTTCCAGTCAGGCTCAGAACTAGAAACATCTGCCTAGAGGCGACCCCTCAGATAAGATCAGAAACCGTTTTCTGTTGCTGAGGGAATTTGTCAGCCGACTACGCTCTAAGCTATTGAAGAGGGTTATAAAAGAGCGGGCGTTGAGTTTTTGTTTTAAGGCAACTTCCGCTTTTCAGGAATTGTCACCAAAAAGAAAGGAGAGTGTTATGACAGACAAGTATTCGCTCGATCTTGCTTTTTCATCAACCACTCTGCAGGGCTTCGACGCCGACCCTTCCATACTGGCTGTTGGCTATGGGTGGACGAAAAGTGTGAGCGGTGGGGACTGGAAGGAAGACGGTCAAAAAACTCAAGCAGTGCAACCGGGCGCGATTTTCTACTTTACTCTCTATGATTGTCAGCCCGCGGCCTACTCCGATGGGCCTCCCAGCGTCACGTCTTTCGAGATCAACTTCAAGACAGGCTCTGGAAATCTCCCTACGCCTTTTGTCGATCAGATGGGAAATCCAATAATAGAGAACCCGATAAGGGTAACCGGAGCCTTTCCGTTCAACACTGAGTTTCAGGGAAGCACCGGATGCAATGTTAAGGGATTCCCCTGCTTAGTCCCTCCCCTTCCCCCGACTTCCAATGATTTCTATACGGTTAACCCAAATATTGAAGACCCCATCGAATATGAGTGCCAGGTAAAGTTTACGGTGCAACTTACTGATGGCACTTCGAAGACATTCAAGGTTGATCCCCGAATGATCGTCGGCGGGCCGGGCTAAATTTTATCCTGCTGAGGGAATCAACCGATGGCAGCAACAGCAGACAGGCGAGTTCACAATCAGCAAAAAGATTGTTCAGCCATTCTAACACTCGATGCTCAGGTATCGCCGCCGTGAAGTTCGCAAACACGAGTACCCCTTGGGAGGAGCGCAAGCCGAACCGCCGCGCGCTCCTCTGATTTCATAACACCCCCGGGGTGCGATTAAAAGTGAGACCGCAAATGACAAAACCGCTTGACGCTGCTGCTGCCAATATGATCGCCATTCACCATTCGCCCGATTGACTCGCAAGGCCAGCATCTTCTTGGCATTCTCTTCCTTCCACCACGCCCCCGCCTTCTTGAGTCGCTCTTGCGCTACTGAGCGATGCCCTCCTTCTACCTCCCCTGACCCAAGGGGTAAGCCTGATCGGATCGCTGCTTGATAATTCATCTGCTCTCGGTGATTGCTCACATATCGATGGCACACTCGCACTGGCGCTTCCAGATCGCTCCTATCCGGGTGCAATTAAAAGTGGGACTCGTTGAGAGATTTCCATTAACACCCAACTTCAGTTGGGTGACAGTAGGCTACGAGCCTCTCCCAACCGTTTCAACGGTTTCCCCGCTCGCAAGATCAAACCGTTGAAACGGTTTCAACTCCTGACGGCTTTGTCCACCTCACTGGAAGTGAGGCGTTAATGAGAATCTGGGTCGGAACACTTATGAGCCGGTCTCACCTCTTCAAGTCCCGCTTTTAATCGCACCCCCGACTGCTCTGGACACTGTGGATTTGCAACCAATCGATGCGACAGTATAGAATCTGGCCGCAGCAACAAGATGTTCGCAAGAGTAGAGGCGATAATGAAATTGCGATTCCCGCGCTCCCATATTCGGTCATTGGCCGCGCTTTATGACGCAGAGCTGGGCGATAGAGACAAGGGGTTGACGGAAACAATTATGCAAAAGGTTTTCCCCTCATATCAGAGGAAGGGGTATTTGACAAAAGAAGAGTTCCTGACGGTTTGTTTGTGGAAATCACCCCGGTCAAAACTCCTGTGTGAATCCAATGATCCGGCATTCATCAGGGAGATTTCGGCTCTCGTTCTCAAAACAGCATCGGAGCAGTTTCGGATTCAAGCCTGGACGCTCCTTACCGGCGTAAGCTGGCCGACAGCGTCGGTCTTCCTTCATTTTGCATTATCGAACAAATATCCGATCATGGATTTTCGGGCTTTGTGGTCGCTGAGAACCGATGTGCCGGGACAATACACTTTTTCATTTTGGCAGGAATATACTGCATTTTGCCGAGATCTCGCGCGACAATCGGGCGTCACAATGAGAGTGCTTGATAAAGCGCTGTGGAAATACTCAGCAATGAATCAATGAGAATGAAACTGCGAACACAAAGCTCAACGGCGCGCGTCTGCTGAAGCGACTGGTCAGAAGTTGGATGTCGGATGCTATCACTAACACGCGACATCCAGCTTCTAACATCTATCTCTCACTGGAGGACAGGATGAAAATCGGCGTGATGGTGGGCAGGGAGGAGACTTTTCCTCCGGCACTGATAAAAGAAATCAACAATCGACACTCAGGCGTGAGCGCCGAATACGTGAAACTCGGCGGCATTCGCATGGCTGAAGAATGCCAGTACGACGTAATCATCGACCGCATATCGCACGAAATCCCTTTCTATCGCTCTTATCTCAAGACGGCAGTGCTTGCGGGCGCGAAGGTCATCAATAATCCATTCTGGTGGACAGCCGACGACAAGTTCTTCAACTATTCGCTGGCCACTCGGTTGGGTATCAGTATACCTCGCACCGTACTGCTTCCGCAGAAAGCTTACAAGGAAGGAGTCGTAAGCGAATCGCTCCGCAATCTCAAGTATCCGCTCGACTGGCAGGAGATCATCGACTACATCGGCCTTCCCGCTTTCATCAAGCCCTATGATGGCGGAGGCTGGCGCGGAGTGTCGCGGGTCAACACAGAAGAAGAACTGATGGAAAAATACGACGCTTCCGGGACAGATTGCATGGTCTTGCAGCAGTACATCGCATTCGACCGCTATGTGCGCTCATACTGCATAGGCAAAAAGGAAGTCTGCCCTATGCCTTACGATCCCATCGGGCATCGCTATCTGGTAGTCGATGATTATCTCGACCCGCCGACTGAAGAGCGCGTGCGAAGAGAGACGACGCTTATCAACGAGGCTCTCGGTTATGACATCAACACCGTCGAGTTCGCCATTCTCGACGGCGAGCCTTACGCGATTGATTACATGAACCCCGCGCCCGATGCGGACTGGTGGTCGGTCGGGACGGTTTACTTCAAATGGCTGGTGGAGAAGGTGGCCGATCTCGCCATAGAGACGGCCCTTCGCGGCGAGCCGACACTCAGGGCGCATCGCTGGGATGAACTGTTGAAAAGCGATATCAAACGGGCGAAGGCGGATTGATATGATGGGCGAAGCAGCGCAGGTTTACAACGAATTGCTTGAAAGCGACCCGGCGCTTATGGAAGAGTCGCGCCTCGTTTTGCTTGATCGCCTGCAAGAGGCGCGATTCATATTCGGCGGAAGGACTCTCGCGCCCTACCTGCGCCCGCACTTCGTCACCCGAAAGGAGTGGCAGCAGATCACCGAGGCGTGCGAGAGCGCGTGGAGCGCGATTGAAAAAGTCGGGCGCACGGCTCCTCAAGACCAGTTGATGATGGAGCAGTTGGGGCTGACCGAAGGCGAGCGCATGCTCGTCAGCATCGATCCGGGATACGCGGATGTCTCGGTCACATCGCGAATAGATTCTTTCCTCACACCCCAAAGCTACAGCTTCGTCGAACTCAACGCCGAGTGTCCGGCAGGCATAGCTTACGCGGATGTGGCGGCGGAGATATTTCTCGATCTGCCCGTGATGCGCCGCTTCACTCGCGAGCATAAAGTGACGCCGATGTATTGCCGCCAGATCATGCTCGACTCACTGCTCGCGATCTACTCTCGCGTTCGCGGACAGAGCGAGCGACCCAATATCGCGATAGTCGATTATCGGGGACTTCCGACCGAGAGAGAGTTCGAACTATTCAAAGAGTTTTTCGAGAGCCGGGGCTATCCTACGACCATCGCCGATCCGCGCGATCTTGAGATGAGAGCGGGACGACTTCATCACGGCGATTTCTCGATAGATCTGGTTTATCGTCGCGTGCTGACGACAGAGTTGCTTGACCGAAGGGATGAATGTCGGGCATTCGTGGAGGCTTACAAATCGGGCGCGGCAGTCTTCGTGAATTCATTCCGCACGAAGTACGTTCACAAAAAGATGCTCTTCGGAATTCTGACCGACGAAAGGCACCAGCATTATTTCGACGACCGGGAGCGTGAAGCTATCCGCCTTCACATACCCTGGACTCGCCGCGTCGAAGACACGAAGACTACTCACCGAGGCGAAGAGATAGAGTTGCTCCGCTTTATCCGCGCGAACCGTGATCGCCTCGTCTTAAAACCCAACGACGAGTACGGTGGGAGCGGCATCTTCATCGGCTGGGAGACTGAAGAAGGAGCGTGGGACGCGGCTATCGAGAAATCGCTTGCGGGGGATTATCTCGTTCAGGAGCGAGTCCCTACGGGGCGCGAAGTTTTCCCGTGGGTGAACGAAGCAGAGGGCCGGGTCGAGATGCGGGAGCAGTTGCTCGACCTCGATCCGCTGTTGTTTTTCGGTCGCGCGGCGGGCGCATTCACGCGCCTTTCATCATCGTCCCTGGCCAACGTGACATCGGGCGCCGGTATGGTGCCTACTATGGTTGTTGAGTGAACGGGGAAAGAAGGAATGGGAGAATGGGGGAGTCGGGGTGTGGGAGAAAAATGCAACGCTCCTATTCTCACATTCCCCCATTCTCCCACTCGCCCATTCTCCCACTCGCCGAAGAGGAGATTTTATGGCTGATTTCACACTCGGAATAGAAGAAGAATTTCAGATCATCGACCCCGCCACGCGGGAGTTGCGCTCTCATATAACAGAGATGATAGACGAGGGCCGAATGATACTCGGCGAGCAGGTCAAACCTGAGCTTCATCAATCGATGGTCGAGATAGGCACAGGGATATGTAATAACATTCAGGAAGCGCGCGCCGATCTGGTCAAGCTGCGCCGCACGATTGCCACGCTCGCCGCGAGCAAGGGACTGGCCATTGCCGCCGCTTCGACTCATCCCTTTTCAAGCTGGAAAGATCAGAAGATCACTCCCAACGAGCATTACTCTGCGCTCATAGACGAGATGCAGATAATCGCGCAATCGCTTCTGATATTCGGAATGCATGTGCATGTCGGCATAGACGACAAGGAGGCGCGAATACACTTGATGAACGCGGCGCGTTATTTTCTGCCGCACATTTTGGCCCTATCGACAAGCTCCCCCTTCTGGATGGGGACGAATACGGGGCTGAAAAGTTATCGCTCGGAGATGTTCAAGAAATTTCCGCGAACTGACATACCGGATTATTTCAGTTCGAATTCCGAATTTGAAAACTACGTCAACCTGCTCATCAAGACCAACTGTATAGACCGTCCCAAAAAGATTTGGTGGGACGTTCGCCCGCATCCTCACTTTCCCACTCTGGAATTTCGAATCTGCGATCTCCCGTCGCGAGTGGATGAAGTGATAGCTCTCGCGGCATTGTTTCAGGCCGTCACAGCGAAGCTCTATAAACTGTACCGTCAGAACATGGGTTTTCGGCTCTATCGCCGCGCGCTCATTCAGGAGAACAAATGGCGGGCGGTTCGCTGGGGGCTGGACGGAAAGCTGATAGATTTCGGCAAGCAGAAGGAAGTAGCAGTGAAAGATTTGATATACGAGTTGCTGGAATTCGTCGACGACGTGGTTGACGAACTGGGCAGCCGCCGAGAGCTTGAGTACGTGCATAAAATACTGGAGACAGGCACGAGCGCCGACCGTCAGTTGAGAACTTACGAGCAGACGGGCGATTTGAATGCCGTAGTCGATCAGTTGATGGCTGAGACTATGGAAGGCGTCATCGACGAAGGCGCACGCGCTATGGGCGACGATTGACAAGTGCGGAGTGCGAAATGCGGAATAAGAAAATTCCGCTTCACTCCGCGCTCGCCTACCGATCAGGCTCCCGGTTTCTGTAGTCGACGATTTCTCCATCCCGCATTCCACATTTGAAAAATCTACCTTTGAGCCGAAAAAAAGTGCAATAGTTTTGCCTCGGATTCCGTCTATCGAAATAGAAGGGCATTTGTCTCAACGAAAACTTTACGGCCAAAGGTGGCTTCCCTCACGGGCTTAAACATCGAAAGCAGTAGTGTGCCTACGGGCGGTCGAGCGGGCTTAGGACGCCTTTGCCGCCGCGATTGAGAACGTGAGTGTAAATCATAGTGGTGCTGACATCCTTATGGCCAAGCAATAGTTGAATCGTCCTTATGTCATAGCCCGATTCGAGCAGGTGGGTGGCGAAGCTGTGGCGGAGAGTATGACAGGAAGCGGGTTTGGCTATAGAGGCGCGATGAAGAGCTTCCTTGACCGCTTTTTGTACAGAGCGATCATCTATATGATGGCGACGCTCCGTTTTGGAGCGAGGATCAATCGAGCGCGAGGCGGCGGGAAAGACGTATTGCCACGCCCACTGGCGAGAGGCGTTCGGGTATTTTTTTTCGAGGGCGTAAGGCAGATAAACCGCGCCGAAGTCTTCTCGCAAATCCGTTTGATGGATATCCTTAGCCCGTTTGAGTTGCTCGCGCAGCGGGTCTTTGAGCGAGGCGGGGAGCATGGTCACGCGGTCTTTCGCTCCCTTGCCGCTGCGCACGATGATTTGATTGTAATGAAAATCGATATCTTTGACTCTCAGGCGCAGAGCTTCCATCAATCTGAGACCGGAGCCGTAGAGGAGGCTTGCGATCAGATGGTTTACGCCTTTGAGTTGACTGAGCAGGGCGCGCACTTCATCTATGGTTAAAACGACGGGGAGGCGTTCAGGTTTCTTTGCGCGCTCGACATTCTGGAGCCAGTCGAGAGGCTGTTTGAGAACGTGTTTATAGAGGAAGAGGATAGCGGAGAGAGCCTGATTCTGAGTCGAGGCAGCGACGTTACGATTGACGGCGAGGTGAGTCAGGAACTCGCCGATTTCTTTTTCTCCCATCTCCGAAGGATGGCGTTTGTTGTGAAAGATGATGAATCGACGTATCCAATCGGCGTAAGCCTGTTCGGTGCGGATGGAGTAATGTCGGACTCGTATGGCGTCGCGCACTTCGTCGAGCAGCTTAGACATCGGTCACCTCCTGCGCGATATATTTGTGAGCGGGGTAAGAATATACACTATAGAGTGTCGGGTCAACTTGACAGTCGCGGTGGAAAAGTAATAGTCTGAGACCCGCCCGAAGGTGGTTCCTCAAGGGCGCGCACTAATAATGTTTTCACTCGTTGATAGCCATGCGAACAGGATCGAAGTTAAGGCCGGGTCAGAGAGGCACGAAGAAGCTGCTCGCTCAATATGGCGAACGCCTCGTAGCAGTTCGCTATTGGTATGATGAGGAAAAGGAAATAAGATATAAGACCATCGAGATAATAGTTGAGGAAGGCTGCTGGGATGCAAGCGCGAGTGTTCCCGGCTATGTATATTTCGTGAAGTCTGAAAACGGCAAAGTGAAGATTGGCAAAACCGCGAATATCGAGGAAAGAGTAAGGACATTAAAGCGGCAGATTCCTTTTGCGTTATCGCTGGAACACTATTTCGAGACGAGAGACATGAAAGCGGTCGAAAGAATGTTTCATGAAAAATTTGCGGAGAATCGACTCGAAGGCGAATGGTTCGATTTGCCCGTTGAAATCTTGGAGTCATTGAAGAGAGGCGACTACGACAAGCTTGTAAAAGAAGCTGAAAGCCGTTCGGTTTGAGCAGGACTTATGCGGACGAGGCTGAAGTTGAGGCCAGGGCAGAAGGGAACGAAGCGATTGGTCGAAGAGTACGGCGACCGACTCGTGTGCGTGAGGTATCGTTACGATGAAGTGCATGAGAGGCGATTCAAAACGATCGAGTTGATCGTTGAAGACGTGGAGTGGAGACCGCGGGGTAAGAGGATCGCCGCAGACACGATTGTCGATGTGCGGGTCGAGTGGGGCGAGAAAGACTTGGCTGTTCGAGTAAGGCAAGCGGGTGGAAAATGGAATCGTCAGAAAAGATTCTGGGAGATAAGGTATGACAGGGCCTTGGAACTCGGCCTTGAGGAAAGAGTAGTATCGCAGGAGGCATATAATAGTAGAAACCGCTGAAGCATCTACTGTTATATGCAAAATCGTCTGGAAGCATCCAGATGTAGATGCGGGCATCGCATACTATATGCCCTGCCATTCCGTCTACATCATGTTAGTCCCTGCGCTTCGACTCGAATGCGGAAGCGAGCGCACGATGCGTGATCGATCAGGCACTAGCAATAAACGCTCGACTGATGAAGCGATGAAGAGCGCACGACAACGTAACAATCAAAC
>Ga0187893_10008306_pt1 | contig 16441 bp, 15 predicted proteins | sample MA1701074metaG_FD_139574 | JGI IMG/M metagenome (GOLD analysis project Ga0187893, IMG submission 139574) | White microbial mat communities from a basaltic lava cave in the Kipuka Kanohina Cave System on the Island of Hawaii, USA - MA170107-4 metaG ...
GCCAGGACCATCTTCTCGAGCTGCTCCTGGTAGTGCGCGGTGTAGTCGAGTGTGCTGCCCTCGGGCGCGCGCACGAACGAGAGCACCACCGCCCGGTCGGACTCGGGCACGAACTCGCGCGGGATGACGGCGAGCAATGCGAAGCCGAACGCCACCCAGGCGAGGCCGGCGACCACGACCAGGAACGGGTGCGCGAGCACGGGCCCGAGCGCCCGGGCGTAGGCGTTCGAGAGGCGGTCGAAGCCGCGCGCGAGCACGGCCTTGAAGCCGTGCTCGCCGGTGTGCGCGCGCAGCACGCGCGCGCCGAGCGAGGGCGTGAGCGTGATCGCCACGAACCCGGAGATCGCGACCGCCGACGCCACCGTGACGCCGAACTCGCGGAACAGGCGGCCGGTGGTGTCGGTCAGGAAGGCGAGCGGCAGGAACACGGCGATGGTCGAGACGGTCGCGGCGATCACCGCGAACAGGATCTCGTTCATGCCGCGGCGCGCCGCCTCCATGCGCGGCGTGCCCTCCTCGATCCAGCGCGTGATGTTCTCGAGCACCACGATCGCGTCGTCCACGACCAGCCCGATCGCCAGCGTCACGCCCATCAGCGTGAGCGTGTTGATCGTGAAGTCGAGCGCGTACAGCACCGCGAACGTGCCCACGATCGAGACGGGGATCGCGATCGAGGGGAGGAGCGTCGCGCGCCCGCTGCGCAGGAACAGGTAGATCACGATCACCACCAGGGCGACCGCCTCGAGGATCCGGTAGGTCACGTCGTAGATCGAGCGCTCCACGAAGATCGACGAGTCGAAGGCGATCTCCGTCGACACGCCGGGCGGCAGCTCGTCGGCGAGCTCGCCGAGCTCCCGCCGCACCTCGGCGGCGACGTCCAGGGTGTTCGCCTTCGACTGCTTGACGACCCCGAGCGCGACCGCGGGCACGCCGTTGAAGCGCACGAGCTTGCGCGTGTCCTCGGCGCCGACCTCGGTGCGGGCGACGTCGCGCAGCCGCACCGGTCCCGACGGCGTCTCCGCCAGGATCAGCGCGTCGAACTCCTCGGGGCTCTTCATCTCGCCCGGCGTGCGCACGGTGAACTCGCGTTCGCTGCCCTCGATCCGCCCCGACGGGATGTCGACGTTCTCGCGGCGCAGCGCGGCGGCGACGTCGGCGATCGTGAGGCCCTGCCCGGTCAGGCGCGTGTTGTCGATCCAGATCCGCATCGCGAAGCGCCGCTCGCCCGCGAGCCAGACCCCGGCCACGCCGGGCAGCCGGCCGAGCCGATCGCGAATCCGGGTCTCGGCCAGCGTCGACAGCTCGATCTGCGAGAGCCCGCCGCCCGACAGGGAGATCCACTGGATCGGCCGCGCATCGGCGCTCTGCTTGGCGATCACCGGCTCGTCGACGTCCTCCGGCAGGTCGCGGCGCGCGCGCGCGACGCGGTCGCGCACGTCGGCCGCGGCGGAGTCCACGTCGCGGTCCAGCTCGAACTCCACGCTGATCTGCGACACCTGCTCGCGCGAGATCGAGGTCAGGTGCTTGAGGCCTTCGATGCCGATCAGCTCGTCCTCGAGCACCTGCGTCACCGAGGTCTCGACGACCTCGGGCGCCGCGCCGGGGTAGACGGTCGTGACCGCGACCACCGGCGGGTCGACGTCGGGCAGCTCGCGGTTGGGCAGGCGCTGCACCGCGATCGCGCCGACGATCACGATCGCCACCGACATCACGGTGGTGAGCACCGGGCGCTCGATGCACAGCTCGGGAAGCCTCACAGCGTGCTCCCGGACCGGGGCGGCGGCGGAGCCGCGCCCGCGATCGTGACTTCGGCGCCCTCGGTCACCTTCTGCGTGCCGGCCGAGACGATGCGATCACCGGGCTCGAGGCCGGTCGTGACCTCGACCCGCGCCGCCTTGCGCAGACCGATCTCGACCGGCGCGCGCATGGCCTTGCCGTCGCTGCCGATGCGCCACACGAAGCTGCCCTGCTGGTCGACGAGCACCGCGGCCTCGGGGACGACCAGCGCATTCTCGCGCAGGGCGAGCTGCACCTCGAGGTTGGCGAACAGCCCGGGCTGCAGCTTGCGCTCCGGGTTCGGCACCCAGGCCTTGAGCGTCAGCCGGCGGGTGGTGGCCTCGAGCGTGGGCGAGACGAAGAAGACCTCGCCTTCGAAGCGGATCTCGGGGAACGGCTTGACCGAGATCCGGACCGGCATGCCGGTGCGCACGAACGGCACCCCGATCTCGGGCACCGCGAACACCAGCTGCAGCCGGTCGATCGCATCGATGCGCACGAGCTTGGTCATGCGCCGCACGCGCTCGCCGGGCGAGACCAGGCGTGCGCCCACCACCCCGTCGAAGGGCGCGCGCACGCGCGTCTTCTCGAGCTCCACCTCGCGCAGCTCCACCGCGGAGCGCGCGACCTCGAGCTCCGCCGCGGCTCTGTCGTACTCGGCCTGCGCGGTGACCTCGCGCTTGGCCAGCGCGCTGATGCGCCGGAAGATCTCCTCCGCCAGCTTCGCGCGCGCGCGCGCCTCGCGCAGCTCCGCGTTCTGCTCGGCGTCGCGCAGCCGGAACAGCACGTCGCCCTTCTTTACCGGCTGGCCCTCTTCGAACTCGATCGACTCGATGATCCCGTCGATCTCCGGCTGCACGTCGACGGACGACTCGCTCTCGAGTTGACCGACCAGCGTGATCACGTCGCGCACCGTCTCGGGCTCGACCGTGATCGCCTCGACCACGGGTGGGGGCGGCTTGAAGCCGCCCTGGTCTCCGCCGCCCGAGCAGCCAGCGACCAGGCACAGGGCGAGGACGGCTGCCGCTGGGGGTGCGCTGCGATTCATGTTGAAAGGTTATCAGGTCTCAGGCGGCACTACCCGCTCCGGGGTCTCCGGCTCACGGCGCGCGCGGCGGCAACGAGATGCGCATGCCGTCCTCGGCGATCGCGACCTTGCCCGCGAACACATCGGCAACACCCGCGAGAAAGATCCGCCGCGTGAGGAAGTTGTTCGGCGAGGGCACGAGATGCGTGAAGACCAGTTCGCCCACGCCCGCGTCGCGCGCGATCTCGGCCGCCTCGACCGGGCTCGTGTGGTAGTCGGGGATGTCGCCCGCGAGCTTGGCCTGGCGGTCCATGCCGAGGCGCTTGGCGGCGGCCACCGCGCGCGCGACCAGCGTCGGCTCGAGCGCCTCGTGGATCAGCACGTCGGCGCCCTTGCTGTGCGTGACCATGCTCGCGCTCTTCGCGCAGTCGCCCGACACGACCACCGAGCGCCCCGCGAAGTCGAAGCGGTACGCGACGGCGGGCCGGACCGGATCGTGGTCGACGCGGAACATGGTCACGCGCAGGCCGTTGCGCTCGAACACGAGCGCGGACGCGTCGGGCGCCTCGCCGAGCGCGACCGGGTGCGCCTCGGCGCTCGCGGCCGCGCGCGGCATGTACGCGTCGCCGTGGTGCGCGACGCGGTGCTCGACGTCGAAGGCGTAGGCTTCCGCGAAGCCGGCGACCACGCGCTCGACGCCCTCCGGCCCGTAGACCGGCAGCGGCGCCTTGCGGCCCGCGATCCAGCTCTGCGTGATCGCCTCGCCCAGCCCGCCGATGTGGTCGGAGTGGAAGTGCGTGAGCAGCACCCCCGAGAGGCGCGCGAGCGGCAGGTTGGCGAGGTCGAGCACCTCCCACGAGCCCGAGCCAGAGTCGACGATCACGAACTCGCCGCCCGCGATCACCGCGGTGCACGCGGCCGCGCGCGTCTCGTCCGGGAGCGGCGAGCCGCTGCCGCAGATCACGACCTGCAGGTCGGGCGACGTGAGCACCGACGCGTCGACGCGCTGGAGGTTGCGATCGAGCTGCCCCTCGATCAGGCGGTCGCAGCCGCACAGCGCGGCGGCGAGCAGGCCGAGCGCGAGCGCACGTCTCACCTCAGATCTCCGAGTAGCCCGAGCCGCGCACGTCGACGCCCAGCCCGCGCCCCTTCTCGATCCAGCCGAACTCGGCCAGGATCTGCTGGCTGTAGGTGACGCGCCCGCTCACCTTCGCGAGCGGCTCGGTCGCGAGCAGGAGCGCGGCGCGCGCCATCAGCTCGACCGGCTCGGCGTGGGGCGCGTCGGGCCGATCGAGCAGCTTGTGGAACATCACGCCCGGGGTCGGCACGACCTGCGAGGGCGACACGCAGGTCACGCTCACGCCGTCGCCGTACACCTCGGCGGCGAGCCCTTGCGTGAAGCGCTCGAGCGCGGCCTTCTCGGCGCCGTACAGCGTGCCGCCGCGCAGCGGCGAGCTCTTGTACGGCCCGCGGCCGGGGCCGATCGCGGCCCCGCTCGAGATGTTCACGATCGCGCCCGACTTGCGCGCGATCATCTCGGGCAGCACGAGCCGCGACAGGAAGAACGGCCCGTGCAGGTTCACCGCGAACGACTTCAGCCACTTCTCGGGCGGGAACTCGGCGACCGGGATGAAGTAGGTGAGCGCGGCGTTGTTCACGAGCACGTCGATCGGGCCCAACGCCTGGCGCGCGCCCGCGACCACGCGCTCGCACTCCTCGAACGACGACACGTCGCCCGCGAGCGCGACCGCCTCGCCGCCCGCGTCCGCGATCTCGGCGAGCGTCGCGTCGAGCGAGCCCGCCAGCCGGTGCGAGCCCTCCTCCACCGTGCGCGCGGTGCAGGCGACGCGCGCGCCCTCGGCGGCGAACAGCTTCGCGATCTCCTTGCCGATGCCGCGGCTCGCGCCGGTGACCAGCGCGACCTTGCCCGTGAGCTTCGCCATGGCTCGCCTCCTAGAAGTTCCCGTACCGCCCGAGATCATAGAGCCCGGCTTCGATCGGCTGCGCGCGCCGGAGATCCGCGTTCAGCCAGTCGGAGGTGGCCCAGAAGCGCGGGTCGGTGCGGCGGATCCCGTAGCGGTCGACGAAGGCCTCGAACCCGCCGGGCGTGCCGGCGGCGAGCAGCGCGTCGCTGAACGCGCGCGCCTCGGCCAGGTCGAAGGCGAAGAAGAAGTTCGGGTAGCTGCCGAACTGGCCGCGCACCACGGTCGCGGTGTCGTCCGCGGGCACGCGGCGCTCGCCCTCGTCGAACATGAAGGCGACGTTGGTGTGCGCATCGTTGTGGATCAGGCTGTAGGACAGGTCGTTCGCGCCGCTCGCGTCGACGCGCACGCGGATCAGCGACACCTCCGGCAGCTGCGCGACCCAGGCGCCCTTGCGCGAGGCCAGCCGCTGCAGCTCCGTCTCGACCGCGCGCTCCGCAGCGGTCGCGCCCTCGCGCTGACAGGGCGGCGTCGCGCAGCGGTTGAGCGCGTCGGGTGGCCCGGCGACGCGCGCATTGCGCGCCAGGATCTGCTCGATCAGCTGCGCCTTCGGGTCGCCCGGCCGGTAGCGAACCTGCGTCCCGTGGCCGAGCGAGCGCATCTGGTTGGCGTAGAAGTAGTCCAGCTGGTGGGTCGCCCCGACGTACCACGAGGCCCGGATCGGCTTGCGGTCGGGCTCCGGCAGGAAGCCGAGGAACAGGTTCTCGGACTGCATGCGCAGGTGGTCCATGTACAGCCGCGTCGAGACCTGGTGCGCGACGTTCCCGAACACGTCGAAGCCCGCGACCAGGTCGTAGTAGAGCCGCTCGAAGATCGGGTAGTCGATCACCCAGGCGGTCTTCGGCATGCCGCCCACGAAGCCGCGCACGACGGTCGCATTGTCGAAGTTGCGGAACACGGTGAGCAGCGCGTTCGTGTTGTGCCCGTCGCCGTCCCAGATCCAGTCCAGCGCGGGCCCGCGCCGCTTGGGATCGAGCTTGTCGTAGGCGGCCTCGCGCGCGTCGAGGTAGCGGTGCTGGTCGCGCGCGAACGACAGGTAGATGTCGCCGGGAACGATCCGGCCCTGGTTCTCGGCCGGCAGCGCGAGCAGCTCCTTCGTGCGCTCCAGGAACTTGGGGTCGGTCACCGACACGTCGCGATCCGGAGCGAGGAAGGTCACGAAGAACTGGTCCTCGATCACGTCGACCGCGACCTGGCCGCGGCAGACCGGACCGCGGATGAAGGTCATCACGAAGTACTGCGCGTCGTCGAGCATGTACTGGTAGCGGCTGCGCGCGGGGATCTCGGCGAAGGCGACGAACGGGTTCGCGGCAACCTCGGGCTCGTAGGACGGGAACGCCTTCGGCTGCCAGCGGCTGGCGATGAACAGCTCCTTGAGCCGCGCGAGCCGCGTCTTCCCCAGTGGGTACACGATGTGCGTCTTGTGCACGGTGGTTGCGACCAGGGGCTCGAGCCGGTAGAAGACCGTCGGGCCGGGGTCGTCGTAGGGCCGCACGGTCGCGATCTCGTCGATCGGCTGGCCGGGCGGCGTGCGCGAACGCACGATGCGGAAGAACGGCCCGGCCGGCAGGTCCTCGAAGTAGAGCGAGGCGACGAACCAGTGCTCGTACAGGTAGCGGCTGGTGATGCGCTGCTTGAGCGAGTCTCCGTTCAGGAACGCCTCCCACTCGCGCAGCGACGCCTCGACCTGCGGCGACAGCGCGACGGGATCCGCGCCGGGCGCGCCCTGCACCACCCACGACACGAGCGTGGCGAGCTCCGGCTCGCTGAGCGGCGCCGCCGCGTACGGCATGCCGCCGAGCGGGTGCTCGCGCCCGTACTCCGCGAACTCGTCGCCCTTCGCGCAGGTCAGGCCGCGGTTGATGTCGAGCGAGACCGACTCGGGCAGGCGCTTGCCGGGCGCGAACGGGTGCGCGCGGCCGAGCGCGAGCATGCGCAGGAGCAGCGCGTCGTCTTCGCGCGGCCCGGCGGTGCGGTGCGGTCCGTTCGCGAGCACCGGGAAGAAGCCGCGCTCGCGCCAGGCCGCGTCGCCGTGCGCGTCGACGAACATCCGCGTCGGCGCCTTCGCGCGCAGGCGCGACGAGTCGTACACGGGATCCTGAGTCGCGCCGCGGGTCGCGCCCGCGTGCGAGGAGAGCAGGAGCTGGCAGGGTGCGTCGTAGCAGGCGTGACAGACGACGCAGCGGTTGTCGAGCACCGGCCGGACGTCCTTCTGGTAGTCGATCGGCCGTTCGAGCGCGCCCTCGAGCGGGAGCGTCGCGACGCTCGGCGCCGGCTGCTGCGACTCGCGCGCGCACGCCGCCGCGAACGCCGCGAGCATTGCCAGACAGGAGATCGTGAATCGAGACCGGTGCGAACGCGCGTGCATCGAGCCCTCCGGGCGCGGATACTAGCCTGAGGTCGTCCGCAGGGAGGGACTCGCCGTGAAGGGCTTCCTGATCCGACTCGCGATCGGCATGCTCGGTCTCTGGGTGGCGCAGGCGATCGTGCCGGGCATGACGATCACCGGCGTGGGCACCCTCGCGCTCGCGGCATTCCTGCTCGGTCTGGCGAACGCGGTGGTGCGGCCGCTGCTCGTGATCCTGACGCTGCCCATCACCTTGCTCACGCTCGGTCTGTTCCTGCTGGTCGTGAACGCAGCGGTGCTCGCCCTGGTCGCGGCGCTGCTCGAGCACTTCACGATCTCGGGCTTCTGGCCGGCGCTGTTCGGCGCGTGCGTGGTGAGCCTGGTGTCGTGGGCCGCTTCGGGCTGGATCGGCCCGACGGGCCGCGTCGAGGCGTTGGTGATCGTGCGGCGCGACGACTGACGCGCCCCCCTGCCCGGCGCTATATCTGTCGCGCCAGTTTTCGGAGAGGAGGGAACCATGAACGTGATTCGGATCACGCTCGCGAAGGTGCTGTGTCTCGTGCTCGCGGGCGCCCTGGTCTCGCTGCCGGTCAGCGCACAGGCGGCCTCGCCGCAGGCGGACGCCGCGGTCGCGAAGCTCGTCGAGCTCGGCGTGGCACAGGACGAGGCGCAGGCGCAGATCGCGGCGCTCGACGAGAGCGAGCTCGCGCTGCTGGCGGAGCACCTGGAGAGCCAGCCGGCGGGCGGCGACAACGCCGGCGACGTGATCGTCGCGTTCCTCGTGATCACCGGCGTGGTCTTCATCACGCTCATCATCACCGACGCGGTCGGCATCACGGACATCTTTCCCTGGGTGAAGGGGCCGAACGAACGCTAGCCGCGCGTCTCGCGCTCGCGCTGTGCGTAGCGGTGCTCGCGGCCGCCTGCGCGACGCCGCAGACCGACGCGCTGCGCGCGTCGCCCGCGCCGCTGCCCGTGCGGGCGCAGGTGGTCGACGTGCCGTTCTTCGCGCAGGAAGAGCTGCAGTGCGGGCCGGCCTCGCTCGCGATGGTCATGACCTGGAGCGGCCTCGCGACGCGCCCGGACGAGCTGGTCGCGCAGGTCTACACGGAGCAGCGTCGCGGCAGCTTGCAGCTCTCGCTGGTGGCGTCGGCTCGGCGGGCCGGCCGGCTGGCGGTGCAGATCTCCGGGGTGCGCGAGCTGGCCGCGGAGCTGGCCGCGGGCAATCCCGTCATCGTGCTGCAGAACCTGGGCCTCTCCTGGTACGAGCAGTGGCACTACGCGGTCGCGATCGGCTACGACGCGGAGGCCGGCGAGGTCCTGCTGCACACCGGCCAGCGCGCGGCGCGCGCGGTGCCGATGCCGGTGTTCGAGCGCACCTGGGCGCGTTCGGGGTACTGGGGCCTGGTCGTCACCGCGCCGGATCGCCTGCCCGCGCTCGCCGACCCGGCCCGGCTGCAGGCAGCGATCGCCGGGCTCGAGCGTTCGGGCCGGAGCGACGCAGCCGCCCGCGCGAACGCCGCGCTGGCCGCGCGCGCGCTGCGGTAGCATGGGCCGACCCAAGGGAGGAACGCACATGGCCGTCGCGCTCGACAAGCTCCTGGCCGAAGCGCGCGAGCAGCTGCCGCGCGCGGTCGCTCTCCGCCGCCGCATCCACGCCGAGCCCGAGCTCGGGCTCGATCTGCCCAAGACCACGGCGGCCGTGCTCGAGTCGCTCGACGGCGTGCGGCTCGAGCTTCAGCGCAGCCAGCGCACGAGCGGCGTGGTCGCGCGGCTGCGCGGTGCGCGGCCCGGCCCGACGGTGCTCCTGCGCGCCGACATGGACGCGCTGCCCATGCCCGAAGACACCGGCCTCGCGTTCGCGTCGCAGAACGCCGGCACGATGCACGCCTGCGGCCACGATGCGCACACCGCCATGCTGGTCGGCGCGGTGCACCTGCTCGACCGCCACCGCGACGCGCTCCGTGGCGACGTCCTGTTCATGTTCCAGCCCGGCGAGGAGGGCTTCGCCGGCGCGCGCGTGATGCTCGAGGAAGGCGTGGTCGATCCGAGCGGGATCGCGCGCGCCTTCGCGATCCACATCGACCCGCGCGTTCCGGTCGGGCGGCTCGCGTCGCGGCCGGGCGCCCTGCTCGCGTCGGCCGACGCCTTCAGCGTGCGCCTGGTCGGGCGCGGCGGCCACGCCTCGATGCCGCACGACACGATCGATCCGGTGCCGGTCGCGTGCGAGATCGTGACCGCGATCCAGACGCTTGTGACCCGGCGCATCGACGCGTTCGACCCCGCCGTGATCACCGTGACCAAGATCGCCGCCGGCACGACCGGCAACGTGATCCCGGAGACGGTCGAGATGCTCGGCACGATCCGCACCACCTCGCCGCGGGCGCGCGAGCGCGCGCACGCCGGCCTGCGGCGCGTGGTGCAGGGCGTGGCCGCCGCGCACGAGGTGAAGGCCGAGTGCACGATCCAGGAGGGCTACCCCGTGACCGTGAACGACGCCGCGGCCGCCGCGTTCGCGCGCGAGACCGCGGACGCCGTGCTCGGCCCGAACGCCTGGATCCCGATGCCGCAGCCGGTGATGGGCGCCGAGGACTTCTCCTTCGTGCTCGAGCGCGTGCCCGGCGCGATGGTGTTCCTCGGCGTGCGCCCCGACGGCGTCGAGCAGCCCGCGCCCTGCCACTCGAACCGCATGCTGCTCAACGAGGAAGGCATGGTCGCGGGGATCGCGCTGCACGCAGCGCTAGCGCTGCGTGCGCTGTCTGACTAACTACGCTCGGCTTCGCCTCGCTGCGCGCGCCCCACCGCGGGACATCGGCCCGCGGTCCGATGTCGGGCGGCGCTTGCGGGCGCCGCCGCCCCCCGCGGGACATCGGCCCGCGGGCCGATGTCGGGCCGCGGACGGCGCCCGTCGTGCTTCGACCGTCGCCCAGGAAGGATCCGAGCTACCAGCGATGTAGTCGTGGGCCGAAGCTGGCGCCGGCGGCGTTGTCGTAGTAGGTGACGGTCACGCTGCGCGGGGGCGCGACCTCGTCGAGGCGGAGGCGGTCGGCGTCGGAGACGTGCACGGAGAGTGCGCCGAGGTTGTCCTCGAGCTGCTCGAGCGTGCGCGGGCCGCAGATCGGCGAGGTGATGCCGGGCTGGTGCATGCACCAGGCGAGCGCGAGCTGACCGGGCGTGCAGCCCTTCTCGCGCGCGATCTCGTGCACGCGGTCGATCACCGGGTACATCGCGTCGTTCGCGCGCCGGCCGGTGAAGTCGCGTCCGCTCGCCCAGCGGCCGTCGCTCGGCGTGGAGTCGCGCGCGTACTTGCCGGTGAGGAGCCCCCCGGCGAGCGGCGACCAGGGGATCAGCGCGACGCTGAAGGTCTGCGCCGCGGGCACGAGCTCGCGCTCGATCGTGCGGTCGAGCAGGCTGTAGGCGGGCTGCTCCGACACGAAACGGTGGAGCCCCAGCTCGCGCGACGCCCACAGCGACTCGACCAGCTGCCAGGCGGGAAACAGGCTCGTGCCGGCGTAGCGCACCTTGCCCGCGCGGATCAGGTCGTCGAGCGCGCGCAGCGTCTCGTCGATCGGGACCGACGCCTGCGAGCGGTGCAGCTGGTACAGGTCGATCCAGTCGGTCTGCAACCGGCGCAGCGAACTCTCGCACTCCGCGATGATGTTGCGCCGGCTGTTGCCCATCGCGTTCGGGTCGTCCGGAGAGGTGCGAAAGTGCGCCTTGGTCGCGAGCACCGTGCGCGCGCGCCGGCCGTTCTTCGCCAGCGCGCGGCCGACGATCCGCTCGCTCTCGCCGCCCGCGTAGACGTTCGCGGTGTCGATGAAGTTGATGCCGCGCTCGAGCGCGCGCTCGATCATCGCGATCGACTCGGTCTCGGGCGTCTTCAGCCCGAACATCATCGCGCCCAGGCACAGCGGACTCACCTTCACGCCGGTGCGGCCGAAATCGCGGTACTCCACGTGCGCGAGTATACTCTCGCTCATTCCGAGGCTGCGCCGATGCAACTGCTGATGATCCGCCACGACGTCGCCGAGCCGCGGGATCCGTCGGCCGGAGCCGAGGCGGATCCGCAGCGCCGGCTCACGGACGCAGGCCGCAAGCGCGCGCGGCGCGCCGCGCAGGGCGTGCGGCGGCTGGTCGAGAAGATCGACCTGCTCGCGTCGAGCGGGCTGCGCCGCGCGGACGAGACGGCGCTCGCGGTCGCGCAGGAGCTCGGCGGACTGCGCATCGAGCAGGTCGACGCGCTCGCGCCCGGAGCGAAGCCGGAGCAGCTCGCGCTCTGGCTGCGCGGCGCGACCGGCGCGGGGACGGTCGCGGTCGTCGGCCACGAGCCCGGGCTCTCGACGTTCGCGACCTGGCTCGTGTCGGGTCTCTCGGCCAGCCGGCTCGAGCTCGGCAAGGGCGGTGCGTGCCTGATCGATCTGCCGGGCCGGATCGCCGCCGGCGAGGGGCGCCTGCTCTGGCTGCTGCGTCCCGGCCAGCTGCGCAGGCTTCGCTAGCCAAGCGATGGTGGAGCTTGCCCCGGAGGACGCGCGCAGGCCGGCGGAGGCAGGCGCGCGGCTGATCGCGATGCGGCTGCTCGACGAGGCGCGCGCCGCCTGCGCGCGCCTGCCCGACGCGAGCGACGCGGAGGCGATCCACGACCTGCGCGTCGCCGTGCGCCGGCTGCGCAGCACGCTCGCGGCGTATCGCGACTCACTCGACGCGGAGGTGACGGGCGACGCGCTCGGCGATCTCGGCCGCCTCGCGTCGCGCACGGGCGCCGCGCGCGACGCGCAGGTCGCCCTCGCCTGGCTGCGCAAGGAGCGCGCCGCGCTGCGCCCCGCGCGCGGCCGCGGGCTCGACCCGCTGGTCGAAACGCTGGAGGCGCGCGTCGCGGCGCAGCAGGAGCGCGAGAGCCGCGACCTCGCGGCGGACTTCGCGCGCGTCGAGCGCCCGCTGCGCCTGTCGCTCGAGACCTACCGCGCGCGGGTAGCGCCCGCGGGCGATGCGCGCCGGCCCGCCAGCCTGGCCGCGGTCGCGAGCGCCGCGCTCGGGTCCACCGCGAGCGAGCTCGAGGCCGCGCTCGCGCGCGTGACTTCGCGCGAGGAGATCGATGCCGAGCACGCCGCTCGCATCGTGGCCAAGCGCCTGCGCTACCTGCTCGAGCCCGTGCGCCTGCTGTCCGACGAGGGCCTCGGGCTGCTCGAGGACCTGAAGCAGCTCCAGGACCTGATCGGCGACCGCCACGACCGCGACGTGATCGCGGCGCTGCTCGTGACCGCGCTCGAGCAGGCGGCGATCGCGAGCGCGAGCGAGATCGCGGCCGCGATTCGCGCGCGCGATCCGACGAGGGAGCGCCGCGCGCGGGCGCGCGCGCTCGAGAACCTGCTGCTCGAGCTGATCCAGCGCGCCCGCGACCAGGCGGACACGCTGTTCGAGCGGCTGTCCGACAGCTGGCTCGGCGAGAAGAGCGCGGAGTTCTTCGCGCGGCTCGCGGAGTTCTCGAGCGCGCTGCGCGAGCTCGACGGCGCGAACGTCGAGATCGAGCGCAAGTACCTGCTGCGCGCGCTGCCGGAGCGCGTGCGCGGCGCGGAGTCCACCCTGCTCGACCAGGGCTATCTGCCGGGCGGGGTGGTGCGCGAGCGGCTGCGCCGCGCGGTCGGGCCGCGCGGCGCGCGCTTCACGCGCACGGTCAAGCTCGGCACCGGCGTGGTGCGCGCGGAGTTCGAAGAGGAGCTGCCCGAGGCCGAGTTCGAGCGCCTCTGGCCGCTCACCGAGGGCGCCCGGCTGCGCAAGCGCCGCTACCGCGTGCCCGACGGCGCGCTGGTCTGGGAGGTCGACGAGTTCCTCGACCGCGTGCTCGTGCTCGCGGAGATCGAGCTGCCGACCGCCGACACCGAGGTGACGATTCCGGAGTGGCTCGAGGAATCGGTCGTGCGCGAGGTGACCGACGAGCCCGCCTTCAGCAACCTGCGGCTGGCCTGCGAGAGACCGGCCTCGCCCTGAGCGAAGGAGCAGCCCGATGTCCGTCATCGAGGAGTCCACGCCGAGCAGCCAGCGGGTGCGGATCGGCTCGTACAACACGCGGGTGCCCGGCCCGCTGGGCACCACGGTGTTCGAGAGCGAGACGGTCACGCGGCGCGGCCGGCCGGTGGAGCTGTACTTCCAGGAGACCTCGCTCGACCTGATCGAGAACGCGCGCATCCGCGCACACGGCGAGATCGAGATCCCGTGTCACCGCGGCACGCGCGACCAGCTGCGGCTGCTCGATGCCACCCTCGCGCTCGTGCCTCCCGAGCACCTGAGGCTCGTGAACTCGCGCAAGCCGCAGGGCTTCCTGCTGTCCGACTCCACGGGGCTCGGCGACAGCCTCAGCTACACGGGCGGGCTGAACGCCGGACGGGACTATCGCGCGACCCCGCTCTACGACGAGACCCAGCTGATCCTGATCACCTACGGCGCGCTGTGGGAGAACCGGGATCTCGGCATCTGCCCGACGGTGATGCACGAGATCGGCCACGTCATGACGCACCGGTCCGAGATCAGCTACGGGCCCTTCCCGGAGGAGCGCGCGCAGGCGCTGCGCGGCACGACCGCATCGCGCAACCCCGGCGAGCTCGAAGCCCTGTGCAACGCCTACATGTACATGCTCTGCTACGGCGCGAGCGTGCCGGCGATCCACAACTACGGCGCAAACCCGGTGAGCAGCCAGAAGGACCGCGTCACGCGCGACGCCCTGCGGCGCTGCCGCGCGTTTCGCGCTCCGCTGCTGGACGAGGCCTGGCAGGCCCGCTACGCGGAGCGCTAGCCGCGACAGGCCGGGCACGGAGTAGACTGGCGCCAGGAGGTCCCCGATGGCCGAACCGAACGCGCAGAGCGAGCTGATGCAGCGCCTGATGGCCCAGATGAGCTCGGGCCAGGTGCCGACGGACATCCCGTCGCTGCGCCGGATGCTCGACGACTTCGCGCCGCTCTTGAACACGGACCCGCCCAAGGTCGGCGCGCTACACGAGGACGTGTTGGTGCGCGAGGTCGGCGGGGCGCGCGTCACCGCCGACGTGCTGGTTCCCGATCGCGCGGGCCCGCACCCGGTGCTCGTCTACCTGCACGGCGGCGGCTGGGTCGCCGGCAGCCCGCGCACGCACCGCAAGCTGGGCCTGCGCTTCGCCGAGGCCGGCTACCTGGTGGTGAACGTCGACTACCGGCTCGCGCCGGAAGCGCCCTTCCCCGCCCCGTTCGAGGACTGCGTGTTCGCCGTGCGCTGGGCGGCGCAGAACGCGGCGCGCTTCGGGGGCGACGCGCGCCGGCTCGCGATCGGCGGCGACTCCGCGGGCGGAAACCTGTCGGCCGCCGTCGCGGCGCACCTGGCCGGCGATCCGAGCGCGCCGAAGCTCTCGGCGGCGCTCCTGATCTACGGCGCCTTCGACTTCGAGCGGCTCGCGACCCAGGAGGCCGACCCGGCCATGGGCGATCCCGCGATCGCGCGCAAGCTCACCGGCGCGATGATCGACGGCTACCTCGGCAGTCCGCGCGATCCGGCGCGCCTGCGCGACCCGCGCGTCTCGCCCGTGCACGCGGCGGCGAAGCTGCCGCCGTCGTTCCTGGTGGTGGGCACGCTGGATCCGCTGCACACGCACCAGAGCGCGCTGGCGGAGGCGCTCGAGCGCGCGGGCGTCGCGCACGAGAACGTGGTCGTGCCCGGCATGCCCCACGGCTTCGTGCAGTACGAGTTCCTGCCGCCCGCGTTGGATACGATCCGGCGCATGACCGCGTTCCTCGACCGCCACCTGCGCTGAGGACGCCGCGATGACGGAGCGGATGTACGGCGAGCTCGCCGACTGGTGGGGGCTGCTGTCGCCGCCCGGCGAGTACGCGGAGGAAGCGGACGTGTACAAGCGCGCGCTGCTCGAGCACGCGCCGCTCCGGCCGCGCACGCTGCTCGAGCTGGGCTCGGGCGGCGGCAGCAACGCCTTCCACTTGAAGGCCGACTTCGAGCTCACGCTGGTCGATCTGTCCCCCGACATGCTGCGCCAGTCGCGCGCGCTGAACCCCGAGCTCGAGCACCACGTCGGCGACATGCGCGAGGTGCGGCTCGGCCGGCTGTTCGACGCGGTCTTCATCCACGACGCGATCAGCTACATGCTGTCGCGCGCGGACCTGGAGCGGGCGGTCGCCACCGCGTTCGCGCATTGCCGTCCCGGCGGCGTCGCGCTGTTCGCCCCCGACGAGACGCGCGAGCGCTACCTGCCCGGCGTCTCGGCGGGCGGACACGACGACGGCGCGCGCGGCTTCCGCTACCTCGAGTGGCACCACGATCCCGATCCGAACGACGAGATCGCGATCACCGACTACGCGTTCCTGATCCGCGACGCGGGCGGCGAGGTGCGCGTGGTGCACGACCGCCACGTGCACGGGCTCTTCCCCCGCCAGGTCTGGCTCGACACGCTGGCCGCGGCAGGCTTCGAGCCGCGCAGCCGGATCTACGCCTACTCCGAGATCGAGGCCGGGCTCGAGTTGTTCATCGGAGTCAAGCGCGCGTAGTCGCGCTCGTTCGCTCCTCGGCGCGGCCGTTGATCCACTGCTTCCCCTGCTGCATGCGGGTGCGCAGGCCTTGCCAGCGCGCACCGGCCTTCTTTCGCAGCTCGCGCCGCGCGCTCGGCGACAGCGCGAGCGTCAGCGCGAGCCAGCGAGGAGGCCGAGCGACAGCACGCCGGCGTACTCGCCGGTGGACCGGGTAGGTGCGGGGAGCGACGGCCTTGGCGATCGCGCCCTGGCGGGGGAGCTGACGGATCAGGTTGGAGAGAGTCATGCGGGTCGTCCTCTGTGTTGGGGCGACCGTCCGACACTGCAAGACCCGGTCCAGCCGATCGCGCGCGCTGAGCGCGGCGGGGGAGCCGGCGCTGGAACGAAGGTGGGATCGGTTGTAGAGCTTGCACGCGAGGCGCGCGCTCAGCCTGCTTGGATCGCGCGCATCATGCGCGGCACGTGATCGCTGAACACACCGTCCAGGCCGAGCGCGAGCAGGCGCGCGAGTGAAGCGTCGTCCTGCGCGTCCCAGCCCAGGAGCGCGCGGCCGCGCGCGCGGAACGTGGCGACCAGCGGCTCGCTCCAGTCGGTCCAGTGCAGGTTCAGAGCGTCGATGCCGAGCGCGACCATGCGCGCGGCGCGCTCCTCGGGCGCGGTCGTCATCACGCGCACGCGGGTCGAGTCGACCAGCCGCACCTTCGGGTCGAGCGCGCGGAACGACGCGGCCACGCGCCAGTTCCAGTGGCACAGCCAGAGCCGCGCGGGATCGCCGTGTGCGCGCGCGACCTCGACCACCGCGGGCCC
>Ga0187893_10008307_pt1 | contig 16440 bp, 14 predicted proteins | sample MA1701074metaG_FD_139574 | JGI IMG/M metagenome (GOLD analysis project Ga0187893, IMG submission 139574) | White microbial mat communities from a basaltic lava cave in the Kipuka Kanohina Cave System on the Island of Hawaii, USA - MA170107-4 metaG ...
CCACGATCGCCTTGCCGCTGACGGTCAGCGCAAGTTGAGCCGTCACCTGCCGCAGGAGCCGGGCGCCAAGAAGAAAGGTGAGGGCGAAGGAAGCCACCGAGAGCGCGGTGGTGGTGGCCGAGGTCAGCAGCACCAGCAGAAACTTGCCGATGACCAGTTCCACGCGGCGCACCGGGCTGGCGAGAATGGTCTCCATGGTGCCGCGCTCTTTTTCGCCGGCCGTGAGGTCCATGGCCGGATACATGGCGCCGGTGAGGCAAAGGATAATGATGAAATACGGCAGCATCAGGCCGAGAATGTTGCCGGAGACTCTTTCCGGCGGGGCTACGTTGGATTTTTCCGTGGCGAAAGGCGTGAGCCACTTGTCCGTCAGGCTGCGCGCAGCCAAGCGCTCGGTCACCACCTTGTCGCTGAACTCGCGCACCAGCCGCTCGGCAACACGCACCACGGCGCGCGAGCGGAACTCGCCTTCAAACCAGTAAATCTTCACCACCTGCGTCTCATCAGGGTTGGCGCGCAGCTTCTGCTCGAATCCTTCGGGAAACTCGATTGCCGCGCGCACTTTCTTCTCGTTGACGAGCTGCGCGTAATCCGCGGCCGGCGGCACAATCGACAGCCGCGCGACGCCGGTCAGGGAGCCGCTCTGGCTGCCCGGCTCGTCGGCCCGCCTCCAATCCTTCAGTTTCGCTGTCAACTGAGACGCGTGTTCCGCGCCGAGGACCATCAAGCTGGGGCTCTCGCGGACGGCGCGCGTCCCAATGAGAAACGCCAGTCCGATGAACCCAAGAATCAAGATGGGAAAAAGAAGAATGGGTACCAGGACGGAGGTGATCAGCGTGCGCCGGTCGCGCAGCGTATCCATCAGTTCTTTGCGGAAGACGATGCCGACCTGACCGGTTTTCATCGCCCGTCTCCCGCCAGCTTGACGAAAATGTCCTCCAAGTCGTCCAAACTGTGCCGCTGGCGCAGCTCGGCCAGCGTGCCTTCGGTGAGCAGCTTGCCGTTGTGGATGATGCCGATTTCGTCGCAGAGCTTCTCCACTTCGCTCATCACGTGGCTGGAGAAGATCACTGTCTTGCCGCGCTGGCGGCACTCGCGGATGAACTGGATGATGACGCGCGCCGTCATCACGTCGAGCGTGGCGGTGGGCTCGTCGAAAATCATCACTTGCGGGTCGTGCACCAGGGTGCGGGCGATGGAGACTTTCTGCTTCTGGCCGCTGGAAAGCTTGTCACAGCGCTGGTCGCGGAATCCATTCATGTCCAGCCGCGCGAAAATTTCTTCGATGCGTTTCTGGAGCGAGGCTTCGTCCATGCCGTGCAGCCGGCCAAAGTATTCCACCATCTCCTTGCTGGTCAGGCGGCCATAGAGCGCGGTGGCGGTGGAGAGAAAGCCGACGTGCATGCGCACTTTGTCCGGGTCGTCGACGATGTCCTGCCCGGCGACTTTGGCGGTGCCGGCGGTGGGCTGCAGGATGGTGGCCAGCATGCGCAGCGTGGTGGTCTTGCCCGCGCCGTTCGCTCCCAGCAACCCGTAAATGCGGCCCGGCTGGCAGCGGAAGCTGACGTTATCCACGGCGCGGATCTCGCCGCGCTTCTTGTCGCGAAAGATTTTGGTCAGACCTTGTGCTTCAATCACGCAGCCCCCTCGGCTCCTGTGTTTAACGCTGGATTCCACCCCAGGTTGTACTACGCAAGAACAAGCGAGAACCTTTCACCGGTAGCGCCAGTGGGCGATCGCCAGACCGAGAAAATAGGTAATCGGCAAGTAGCCCACTTCGGCTTCATTTCCTGAAGTCCGGCCTTCTGCAACAGCGTAAGAACCATCACAATCGCAATCGCCAGCGGATAAGCCACCGCCAACGCTTCCAGCTGGATACGCTGCTGGAGCTCGTCGCAGCGCCGGATCAATCGAACCTCCGCCACAATGAACAACAGGAAGGCGAGTGCGGGAAGCATGGCCAGCCCCACGCGCGCGCCCGCAGTGAACTCGGCCATTTCGTAAGCCAGCACGGTTCCCAGATAGCTGACCATGAACGCTCCACCGGCTGCGGCGGAGTAAATTAGGTCTCGGCGCAACGCGGAACTCACGCTCATTGCCCTTCCTCCTTTGCGCCCCCGGGTTCGGGACCACCTGCCCCGTTAGGTTGGAAAACTTCTTCGATGGCCTTGCCAAAAATCTGCGCAATCTTGAAAGCCAGAGGCAGGCTGGGATCGTACTTCTCGGTCTCCACGGCGTTGACCGTTTGGCGCGAAACGCCGAGCCGCTCGGCCAGCTCGGCCTGCGACCAACGGTATTCGGCGCGCAGCACGCGCAAACGGTTCTTCATGGTGTCTCACTCCGCATAGCGCCGCTTGGCGATGACCTGACCAACCACCCAGGTTGCAAGCATCAGGCCCCAGATGCCTTCCCAGTCCCACGCCCATCCGCGGAAGAAGCCGGCCTTTTGCAGCATCCCGTAGAGGAGGCTGAGCACCATGGTGGCCACGAAGGCGAAAGCCACCGCCTCGAACTGAATGCGCCGGTGCAACTCGTCGAGCGCGCGAAGCGACTTGACCACCGCAATCAAATACATCGTCGCAAGGGTCACCGGAATCGCAGCGTAAACCAGCCGCAGCGTGACGCCGGGCTCGGTGTTGCGCAGCAGCCACCCGCAAGCCAGCGCAGCAAGCGCGGCGCACACGGCCCAAATCAAGGCCACGATATTGAAATGGCGCGCCCGGCCCAGGTTCATCGACGGTGAGTCTTCCAGTGCGTTCATCGTGCTTCCCCCTGCGAGATCGGGCCACAAAGTAAAACATTAAAGACCAAATGTCAAGTATCATTTACATTATGACCATAATATTTTACGTTTCTCTGTTTTCAGCGACTGTGTGGAATCGCGCGGAATCGCGCTCTTGCGGGGCGGGGCTGAGCTAGCCCTTGTGGCAGTTGGGGCACTGCTTGGCTTCGAAATTGTCGGCGGTCACCGTGAACATGCCATTGCACTGGATGCATACGCGGTGGATGAGCGGCTTGGGCTTCTCGCCGGTTTTGGTTTCGGTGTTGGCGCCGTGTTTGGTTGCTTCGCTCATGGGCGGATTGTAGCAAAACAGGAGTCTGGAGGTAAGGAAGTAAAGAGGCGCGGTCGGAAAATGATGGATGGTGGCTGTACCCAGAATGGGTACGCTGGGACTCAATTGGAATACAGCTATTGCAGTGCGCGGACGCCGCGGGCGGTGACGGCGATCACCGCGGTGACCACGAAAGCGAAGCCGCTGGAAAGCGCCAGCGCGATGGGCGCATCCCAGCGCTCGGCCAGCGCGCCGACCAGCAGGCTGCCAAGCGGGGTGAACCCGAGGAAAGCCATGGTGTGCATGCTGAGGACGCGGCCGCGAATCGCGTCGGGCACGATGGTCTGAATCAGGCTGTTGACTGTGGCCACCGAGGAGACCATCGAGAAGCCGACTGCGGCCATCAACAACGCGGAAAGCGGCACGCTGCGGGAAAAGCAGAATCCGAAAATGGCGGCGAAGAACACCAGTGCCGCGTTCAGCACCATTGGCCCGCGGCGTACGTGCGATTTCTGTTGAGCAAGAAAAACTCCACCAGCCAGCGCCCCCACGCCCGCTGCGGCGACCAAGTAGCCGAGGCCTGTGGCGCCCACCTTGAGCACATCGCGCGCAAACACCGGCATCATCACCAAGTAAGGCAAGCCGAAGGTGCTGACCAGCGCCACCAGCAGGACCAGCAACAGGATCGTGCGGTGGGTCCACACATACCGGAAGCCTTCCACGAGATCAGCGCGCAACCGGATCCCCGGCCGGTTGTGGCGCGGCGGGAAGCGCGTTTGCCAGAGCACAAACAGCAGGGCGACGTAGCTCAGCGCATTCAGAAAAAAACATATGGCCACGCCGAAGGCGGCGATCGCGAATCCGGCAAGCGAAGGCCCGAGCACGCGCGACAGGTTGAACTGAATGGAGTTCAGCGCGATGGCGTTCAGCGTGTCCTGCTCTTCCACCAAGTCGCGCACTGCCGCTTGATACGTGGGCGCGTTGAGCGCCATGGTGGTTCCCGCGAGAAACGCCAGCGCCAGGATCCACTCCACGTTGACATGGCCGGACCAGGTGAGCGCGGCAAGGACGAAAGCGAGCAGCATCATCACCGACTGCGTTCCCAGCAGCAATCCGCGGCGCGTGGTGCGGTCGGCTAGCACTCCAGCCGGCAGGGAAAAAATCAACGCAGGGACCTGCTGCGCAAATCCCACCAATCCCAACAGGAACGGAGAGTCGGTGAGTTGCAGCACCAGCCAGCCCTGGGCCACGTTCTGCATCCACGAGCCGACGTTGGAGACGAAGTTGCCCGCCCAGAAAAAGCGATATTGCGGATGGCGCAGCGCGCGGAACCAGCCGTGTTCCGGCGCGAGTAAATCAAACGGTACGCGTGGCTCGGGCGCTTCCGGGGTTTCAACGGTGTCGACGCGGATTTGGCGGTCGGTCATAGGGCGCGGTCAGGCGGGCTGTCCCTCGAGCATTTGACGCACGCGCGCGACGATTTCTCCCACCTGGACGGGCCGGCACAACATCGCGGCGCCGCAAGGCGGAACAATTGCGGCTCCGGCGGCGGACGTGATCAGGAGAAGTGCGGAGCGCCGCGCCAAGGCGGGCAGTTCCGGTTCACCCGCTTGCGCGGCTGCTTCATCGGCGACGACCAAAGCGGGCCAGTGGCCATCGGCCGCGGCATGAAGAGCATCGGCCACGCATTCAAAGCCCAGCGCTTCGATTCCCTGCTCGAGGAGTTCGGCGCGGAGCAACGCGCGCAGCGTCCAGTCGTCGCAGATGACGAAAACGATCGGCAAGCGGCCTTCTTGCGAGTTGCGCGCAGCAGAGCAGCGGCGCGGCATCCCGCGGCGGCAGTATAGCATCCGTCCAGGGTGCGCATTGTGGGCACAGCTTTGCAACCGCGCGGAAGTGACGGCGGCGCGGGCACGGGCGTTTTGCTAGAATCGGGCAGCAGCAACGGAAGGACAAGGACGGTGACAGTGAAAACGATCCTCGGCTGGGCAGGCGGCGCGGCGCTCGCCATCGTAGTGCTGCTGGTGGCGCTCAGCGGCCGCGAGCCGCGTCCGGAAGTGCAGGTGGCGCGGGCTGTGCGTGAAAACCTGCTGGCCAGCATCAGCAGCAATGGCAAAGTGGAGCCGCTGGTGCCGCACGAGTTGCGCGCACAGGTCAATACGTTTGTCCGCCGTGCCGTTGCCACGGAGGGCCAGGCAGTGAAGGCCGGTCAATTGCTGGCGGAGTTGGATTCGGCGGAGGTGCAAGCCGAGGTGGCGCGCCTGCGCAACGAATTGCTGGCGGCGCAAGACGAATTGCGCGCGGCGCGTAGCGGCGGTTCTCCTGAAGCGCGCGCGCAGGTGGAGGCCGACCTCAAGCAAGCAGAAGCTGATGTTGGGCGTTTGCGGCGCGAAGCGGCAGCCCTGGAGCGATTGCTCGCCAAGCAGGCTGCATCCAAGGCGGAGGTTGACAACGCCAAGCAGCAGTTGGCCAGCGCGGAAGAAAAACTGGGCGTCCTGCAGAAGAAGAAAGAGGAGTTCGACCGGCAGGCCAAGCTAGGGACGGAATTGGGCTCGCTCCAGGTGCAGCAGAAAGCCGCGGCGTTGCGCGAAGCGGAGCAAAACCTCCGCTCGACGCAGTTAACCGCGCCAGTGAATGGCACGCTGTACCTGCTGCCGGTTCGCGCCGGCCAGTACGTCCGCGTGGGCGAGTTGCTGGGAGAAGTGGCCGACCTTTCGCGCGTGCGCGTGCGCGCATTTGTCGACGAGCCGGAGCTGGGCTGGCTGGAGCAGGGCCAGAAAGTAGAAATCACGTGGGACGCACTGCCGGGGCGGGCATGGGCCGGCCAGACGGAGATGGTTCCCAAGACGGTGGTGGCGCGCGGCACGCGGAGCGTAGGCGAGGTGCTTTGCTCGATTGAGAACGCCGGGCTGGAGCTGCTGCCCAACATCAACGTGAACGTACGCATCCTCGTGCGCGAGCAGGCCAACGCGCTGGTGGTGCCGCGGGGCGCGGTGCGCACGGAAGGCAAAGAAAGAGTGGTGTTCGTGGTGGAAGGAACGAAGCTGCGCCGCCGCGCGGTAAAGGCGGGCATCACGGGCGCGGGATCGGTGGAAATCCTCGATGGCCTGGCAGAAGGCGAAACCGTCGCGCTGCCCGGCGATGTGGAGTTGCGCGACGGGATGGAGATTCGCGTCGCGGCCCCGCGCTGAATTCTGCGGGCCGGAACAAGCCAGCCTCGTGCTCTCGATTTGATTGCCTCACGCAAGCGGTTCCTCTTTGCGGTAATCTCCCAGCCATGAAATGGCTCACCTACATTGCTTTGGCGGCAGGGGTGGCGCTGTTTGCCTGGCTGCTGATGCACTACGGCGCGGCCGATGTGGTGGCGGGAGCCGCCGCGGCGGGCTGGGGCCTGCTGTGGGTGATCCTGTTTCGATTCGTCAATCTGGCTGCGCATGCCCAAGGCTGGCGGGTGCTGTTTGCGGCGACGGGGCGGCCGGCGTTTTTGCCCATGCTGCGGCTGCGATGGATCGGCGAGGCGGTGAATTCGCTGCTGCCGGTGGCGCAAGTGGGCGGCGAAGTGGTGCGCGCGCAAATGGCCACGCGTCTTGGTGTGCGCGGGGCGGAAGCGGGCGCGGCCACGCTGGTGGATTTCACGCTGGGCCTGGTGACGCAATTTCTGTACACGGTGATGGCCGTGGCGCTGCTGATTCAGACGCGCGGCTTCGGCGCAGAAACGCAGGGGTGGTTCGCGGGTTTGCTGGTGGCGGCGGCGGCGATTGGCGCTTTCTGGACGGCGCAACACTTGCGAATATTCGGCCGAGTCGCACAACTGGCGAGGCGCGTGCTGCGCGGCGGCGCGTGGGAGGCCCTCACCGGTGGCGCAAGCGCGCTCGATGCGGAGGTACAAGCCCTCTATGCCCGGCGACGCGACGTGGCCGCCGGCGCGGTGTGGCGCATGTTCAGTTGGCTGCTGCACACCGGCGAAACGTGGCTGGCGTTGTGGTTTCTCGATGCTCCTGCGAGCCTGGCCGCCGCGTTAATCCTGGAGGCGTTGAGCACGGCGGTGCGCAGCGGCGCGTTTGCCATCCCCGGCGCGATCGGCGTGCAGGAGGGAGGCTTTGTCTTGCTGACCCCGCTGGTTGGGTTGAGCCCGGAGACGGCGCTGGCTCTCGCGCTGGTCAAGCGGCTGCGTGAGTTGGTGATTGGCGGCAGCGGCCTGCTGGTGTGGGGATTGGGCAGCAAGGGAACAGCGGCCATCGATAGACCGGCTTGAATCGCTCCGCTCTGCGGTTACGCCCCAACCGAGACTTGAAAAGGAGAAAGCGCGGCGACTACTTAACCCCAAACGCCCTTCTCGCTGGCCACCCGCTGCCACACGGGCAACAGGTCGTTCGCCAGCACATCGTGCCAAGAGGGCCAGGTGGCCTCGATGGATTTGCGGGCGCCGGCGCCGAGTGCCGCGCGGCGGCTCGGGTCGCGCACGAGAGATTCGATGGCAGAGGCCCACTCCTCCGGATCCTCGCTGGCGACCACCCATCCGTGGTTCCCGGAGAGCTCCAGCATCGCGGGCGAACCACCCTCGCTTGAAACCACCACCGGCATGCCGGAGGCTTTGGCTTCGATCAACGCGTTGGGCGAAATCTCTTTCCGCGAAGGGAACACAAACAGGTCGGCGCTGGCGTAGAGCCAGGGCAGCCGGCTTTGCGGCAGGGTTCCCGGAAGCGAAACGTGCTCCCCCAGCAGCGAACGAACCTCGGGAGCCTGGCTACCGTCACCCGCGCAAAGCACGTGGACGGGCACGTTGCGGTCGAGGAGGATGCGCGCTGCACGGGCCAGCGTCATCACGTCTTTGTCCGGGCCGATGCGGCCGACGTTGAGGAGGACAAACCGATCGCGTGGAATGCCAAACTCGGCGAGCAGGCGCTCGCGGTCTGCGTGGCGCGGGTGAAACGCATCCTTGTCAATTCCACGGCGCAGCAGCGAGCAGCGGCGCTCGGCGCCGTTCCTGCTGACGCCACACAGGTCGTCGAGGTTGTTGCCCAGCACCCAATCGCAGCGCTGCAAGTAGCGGTTGAGCCGGCGCTGCATGTTGCGCGCGATGCGCTCGTGCAGGTGGATGGTGTCGCACAAGAAGTCGTGCACCAGCCCTTTACCGAAAAGGTCTTCGATGGCGCGGGGGGTGTAGGCGCGGGTGTAGCCGGGCGTGTCGGTGTGAATGGAGTTGACCAGCGGCCGCCCCGTGACCCGCGCAAAACGCAGCGCGGTGCGCGCCAGCGTAAAATACGCGTCGGTGGTGTGAATCACGTGATGCTGACGCCAGTACTTGAGGAACGAAGGATGAAACGGCGCCAGGTCTGTATGGTCGGGCATGCGGCCGAGGAAGCGAAACCAGTTGGTGTCGAGCAGCGGGCGCCGCGTTACGTAGCAGACGTTGGGGCCCACTGGAATAATTTCGCGCTTCTTGCCGAGGAAGTAGACGGTGAGGGCGAGGTCGTCGCGACCGACGGCGGCTTCCGCGAAGCGCTCCCAGCACTTCACGTGGCCGCCGGCTTCCGGCTCGAGGAACAGATCCACCACCACGCCGACCGACAGGCGTGGATGCGCCGCCGCTCTCGCCACTGCATGCGCGGCTGGCGATTCGGTCAGTAGAGCCGGCGATGTAGCTGAAGCTGGCACAGATTGCGCTCTCCCCAAGGGGCAAATTCCTTAGATTAGCAGGCCGAGCACCCGGATTCAAAATGCCATAGTTTATGGGAGCCAGTGCCGGGCTACGGTTTGTTGTTGTCCGGCGGGTTAACGGGTTCCGGTATGCGACAAACCATTACCACATCATTTTCGTAGGGGCAAGAGAACTGCGGCACGAACTTGATCAATACGGCTCGCTCGTCAAGGATCCACGAGACCATCCAAGCTTCCCGGATGAGACCCCATTCTTCCCGGTCGAGTTGATACGGTTGCGGCTGCATTTTGAATTGGTCCCACGTGAGTGGGAATTGCAATTCCCAACTCCACTTGCCAGCGAGGGCGGGGCTCAAGGCGGCCACCGCGCGATCTTTCACGTTGTCCAACGTGCGGCTGCGCTCGGCCCACGCGCGAAAACCGTAGAAATCCTCTCCCGGCCGACGCATGTGGTCGAATGGAAGAACGAACTTCGCGTCTACCGGCGTATTCTCCCGCGCCCAGACGAACGCCTGCACCCAGGGATTGCGCGGCGCTGCGCCGGGCCAGTCGAAATGCCCGCTGCCTTCAAAAGTGCGAGCCTGCACGTAAAACATCACGGCGCAAACCGGCACAAACACCGCGGCCCACCGTATTGGATGCCGGCGGAGCCAGACTTGACCCAGCCAGCCGCCCAGGAAGAGGAAGAAAATGATGTAAGCAAGGTGTAGCACGCGCATCGGCTGGGTAACGATCAGCACTTCGAGAACAGGAGTGGTAGTCACTACGAAGGCCGCCGCGATTCCAAGTCCAGTGGAAAGAAGCAGCCGCGAGACAACGTGCCCGCGAACCGGCGCGGGCGGCTTGCGCCACATCCACCATAGAAACAGAAGCGGCACTACAACGCCGATCCACTCGTACCACGTCCAACGCAGCGGGAAGAGATGGCGACGGCTCTCGAGAACCGCATGCCAGGCATCGCTGGCGGAAACCGGAAAAGTCATCGCCAGCAACGGGAGGGCGCTGAGAGCAACCGCGAGCCGCGGCGGGCGCCAGCGCTGCAACGCAAGGTGAAATCCGCCGATGAACACCATCATGGGATGAAACGGCGCGGCCGCGACAACGCCCAGCAGCCACCACCACCGCCCGGCCAGCGCGGCGGGCCAAACCAGCAGAATCGCCGCGGTGGCCAGCCCCCGTGGATGAAAATAGTTGTCGACGAGCGGGATCAACGTGCCGGTGGCCGGCAACGTCAGCATTGCGGCCACCATGGCGACGCCCGCCCATTGCGCCGCCGGCTCCGCAAAACACATGCGCGCTAGGCGCAGGCAACCCAGCAGCACCAGAAACACGGTCAGCACCTGGCCAACCAGCAGCACCCACTCCAGCGATCCCGTGCCGCGCGCTGCAGCGGCGACAATTTCGTCGAACAGCATCCAGTCGGTTTGCGAAACAAAAAATTCCGCGTCGTGCGGATAAAGCGCGGGATTGAGGAGCCTCTTGATCGCGGGGAGGTAGATTTCCTGATCCTGTACGCCGACGTGGTAGCCGTGCAGCAACACGGCGCCGCCGGTGAGCATCAGTAAGAAGAGCGCGTCGCGAGCAGCGGGGCGCATGGAAACGCAATCTACCGTTTGCGGCAGGGCAGGTCAAACGGCGCCATTGCCGCGGCGGCTCTGCTATAGTCAGCGAAGGCGATGATCCGAGGCGAGACATTGCGCGTGGCGATCGACGCGCTCCGCGCCAACAAAGTGCGCGCGTTTCTCACCATGCTGGGCGTGGTGATCGGCAGCGCGTGCATCGTGCTGGTGGTGACGGTGGCGCTCACCGGGAAGAAGTACATCCTGGCGCAGATCGAGGGCGTGGGCGCCAACATCGTGTACGCCAAATACGTGCGCGAAGGCCCGCTGACCACCGCCAGCACTGCCGACGAAATCAGTTTGGGTGACGTCGAGGCGGTGCAGCAGCAGACACGAGCCGTAGCCGTGGCCGGCACGCGGGAATTGCCGGTGACCGTGGTGGTGGAAGGGATCGAGCGGCCCGTCAGCATTGTCGGAATTACCGAGAACTTTCAGAAAATCCGCAACCTGGTGCTGCTGCGCGGCCGCTTTTTCGATGTGGAAGACATGCAGTTGCGCAACAAGGTCTGCCTGCTCACCGAAGAGCTGGCCGGCAACATGTTCCCGGCGCAGGACCCCGTCGGCCGGGAAGTGCGGCTCAACGAGCTGAACTTCACCGTGATCGGCGTATTTCGCGAGCGCGTGTCCACCTTCGGCCAATCGGAAATCAAGAGCGAATCGGCGCTGATTCCCTTCCCGATGCTGCGCTACCTGACCAGCGACGTTTTCGTGCGCGTGCTTTATGCGCAAGCCGCCACTCCCGACGAGGTGCATACGCTTACCCGGCAGGCGGAGGAAGTGCTGCGCAGCCGGCACCGGACGGGCGCGGTGTATCGCGTGGAGAATCTCACGTCGCTGCTCAGCGCGGCGCAGAACATTTCGATGATCCTGACCATTGTGCTGGTGATTGTGGCGTTCATTGCGCTGCTCATCAGCGGCGTGGGCATCATGAACATCATGCTGGTAACGGTGACGCAGCGGACGCGCGAAATCGGCATCCGCAAGGCCATCGGCGCGCAACGGCGCGAAATCCTGCTGCAATTTCTGGTGGAAGCCGGGCTGATCAGCGGCACCGGCGCGTTGCTGGGGATTCTGATCGCAGTTTCCATTCCTGCCGCAGTGACGCTGGTTCCTGAGTTCGTGCCTGCGGCGCGCGAATGGATTCCTGCGGATGCGCAAATCCCGATTTCGTGGATTTCCGTGGTCATCGCTTTCGTGGTCTCGGCTATGACCGGCATTCTCTTCGGGCTTCTTCCGGCCAACAAGGCCGCCAAACTCCAACCAACGGAATCACTACGCTATGAATAAAAAAATGTTTGCCCACCGCGATTCGCGGGGGATGCTTTCCGCCTGCGGGACGATTCTTGCCGCTTGGATGGCTTGCACAATTCCCGGCGCAATGGCGCAGGAGACGCCCGCGGGCGAGGTAATACACTTGCGCCGCGCCGTCGCGCTGGCGGTGCAGAACAGCCGCGAAGTCGCGCTGGTTCGCTTGCGCCACAACGTCAGCGAGAAAAGCGCCGGCTTATTGCGGTCGAACTTTCGGCCCAACCTTTACACCGGCACCGGGGCAGCGTGGACCGATGGCTTCCCGCAAACACCCAGCGGCCCGCCGACGGTGTTCAATCTTTCTTACACGCAGACGGTGTTTAACCGCCCGCTGACGGGGCAAGTCCGCGAAGCACAAGAGATGGCCCGCGCCGCGCGCATCGAAATCGAGAATGTGGAGAACGAAGTGCGCGTGGAGGCCGCATCAGCATACCTGGAGCTCGGCAAGGTGCGGCATGGCTTGCGGCTGTTGCGGGCGGAACGCGCCAGCGCACAAAAGATTGTGGACGTCAGCAGCGCGCGGGCGGGCGAAGGGCTGGAGTTGCCGATCGAAGTCACGCGCGCCAAGCTGACGGCGGCGCGCATCGAGCAGCGCATTGTGCAGCACGAAGGCCGCGAGGAGCTTTTGGCCACGCGGCTGCGGCAGATGATGGGCCTTCCTGCCGGCCAGGCGTTTGAAGTTTCCGACGAGCAACTGATGCTGGCTGCCGCCGAACCCGTGGACGACCTGGTGAGCATGGCGCTGGTGAACAGCACCGAGATCAAGCAGGCCGAGCATCAGCGGCTGGCGCGCGAGCATCGCTTGCGCGGCGAAAAAGGCGGCTACTTGCCGACGCTGGACCTGGTCAGCTACTTCGGCGTGTACAGCAAGGCCAATGACTTCGACCGCTTCTACAACAGTTTTGAGCGCACCAGCATCAGCCTCGGCGTGCGCGTGCGCGTGCCGATTTTCAGCGCGACCACTTCCTCGGCCGTCGCCCTGGCGCGCAGCGAGCTGAGCGCGGCGGAGCAGGAATTACGCAACAAGCGCGAGACGCTGGAGCTGAACGTCCGCCAGCAATCGCGGCAGGCGCGCGAAATGGATGTGACGCGGGAAGTGGCGCGCCTGGAAATGGAACTGGCGCAGGAGAATGTCCGCGTGCTGCAGGCGCAGTTTCAGGAGGGCCGGCTCGGGCTGCGCGAGCTGGAAAAGGCGCGCTTGGAAGAGCACGAAAAGTGGCTGGCCTTCCTCGACGCCGAGTTCCAGCAGCAGCGAGCGCATCTGGAGTTGCTGCGCACCACGGGCCGCATCGCGCAGGTGCTCCAGTAACCTGCAGGCTGCGCGACGCGGGGCTATTTCTTCGGCGGGCTCTGCCAAATCACGTTGACGATCATCCACTTGCCGTCAAGCTTGGCGAGTTGAAAGTAGTCGATTCCCCACTCGGCCACCAGTTTGGCACTGGCGATTTTGTCCAGCACTTCGAAGACGGTGATTTCCTTGGGCGCATCTTTCGGGATGCGACCTTCCTTGTTGTAGTTGGCAGCCAAATTCTTGAGCTGCTCGAAGGTCATGGGAATTTCACGAAAGTCGCCGTTGCGATCTCTCCCATAGCCTACCTTGGCTAGCTTGGGGTGAACGCTGCGTTCGATGCGCGCGGGATCCACCGAATAAACGCCCTCCACATAGTCGAGGACAGCCAGCCGGACGGCTTCGCGGTCTGCCTCGGATTGCGAGGCAACTTGGGGCGCAAACGCGATCACCGCAAACAGCAAGACAAGTATGAATCTCCTCATGTGATTTCTCCCTTCTTCGATTTCTTTCCTGGCCTGTTGTCTGTATAGACGTGTTGATTCTGCAAGATGTTCCGCCCGCGGTTGCGCTCGACCATGTCTTTGACAGGAAGCTCAGCCCAGGTTGACGAAAATCGGGCGAGCCGTTAGATTACTAAGCGAGGGGCCATCCCCGGATGGCCCTTTTTCTTTCCTCCCCGCTGGGAGGTCGTCCAATTGGTAGGACATCAGACTCTGGATCTGAGTATCCTGGTTCGAGTCCAGGCCTCCCAGCCAAATCTTCGGTTCCCGAGCAGAGCCTGAAACCTGGTTCCCTTCGATCCGCCACGGCGGACTCAGGGTCTGCGCTTCACTTCGATAAGTCCAAGTCCTCTAGCCAACTTGACGCAGACGTTCTCGAACAGCCGGGGAGGCATCAGCGCGCGGCAATCAGTCGGGGCGTGGGCGGGATTTCTTCAAGTCGGCGGGCCAGTTGACTACCAGGGAAATCGGGGTGGACGAAGTGCTGGACTCCCTGCCCGTGTTGACGAGGAAGCGTCGCATATCCGGAGAGGCCGTATACAGTGAGGGGAAGAAAGTGATGAATCGCTGTGGCTTGGGATCAAACAGGGCGCGGGCAGCTCCGATTTCGAAGTTGGCTCCTTTAGTGTTGACCTCGGTTGCCATCAGCTTGTCGTCTGCGGCAAGGAAAACGATTTCCTTGCCGTCGCTGCGCCAGAGGGGACGGGTTCCACCGGCCGTGGAGACCTGCCACTTGCCGCCGGGGCCGGGGAATGGAGCAACGTAAACCTGGTCGGCGCCGGACTCATTGGAGACATACGCAATCCACTTCCCGTCGGGAGAGAAACGTCCGTCGGTTTCGTTGAAAGCGGTCGGCAGGAAAGGCGCTGGTTTGCCCCCACTGGTCATCGGCAGCACCCAGATGTCGTTTCCCGTTTTTGGATCCGAGTTGAAAAACATCACAAACTGACCATCTGGAGACCAGTCCGTAGGGTACAGGTTGATTCCCTCCACGGTCAGCAGCAGTTGCTCGGTTCCCGCGCCGCTGGCCGGTTTCACGTAAATGTCGTACTGGCCTGTGCGGGTCGAAGCAAAAACGATGCTGGTGCCATCCGGCGACCACACCGGGAAGCGATCAATGGAGGCGTCGAAAGTAAAGCGAGTGCGCAGCCCGCGCGCTACATCGTAGATCCAGAGATCCACGTTGCGGTTGAACGGGTCATACAGGGAGACGGCCACCTGCCGTCCGTCCGGAGGGATGCGTGCATCGTAGTACAAAGCGGGATCGCCCAATTGCCCAAGCGGCTTGCCGGTGCGGTCCATCCAAAGCAGTTTCGAACTGGTCTGCAGCTCGCCTCCGGGATGATAGGTGAGCACTCCGTTTTGCGACAAGGAAAAAGCCCCCAATGAAAAAGCCAGGTCGGATTGCACCTGTTCAATCAGTGGAAACGCGTCGCCGGCAATCTCAAGGCTAGCGGGATCGAACGCTTGCGCCATGAGCGTCCCCTCGCGGACGAATAACAGGTGGCCGGAAGCATAGGCCGCGCTGGAGACGGCTCGCACCAGCAGCTTGTTCACCCGGCCATCGAGGCTGGCTACGAAGATTCCCTCGGCGGCCGTCTGGGTGCTGCCGCCGGGGCCCGAGGCGCGTGCCAAGTAAAGAAAATGCCGCTGGTCGGGCAGGAAAAACGGCCAGCGGTGCGTGCCGACTTTATTGGCGACATCCAGTTTGGTTACGGGCTCCGAGCTCCCGCCGCCGGCTGAAACGCGCAGAATGGGAGAAGTCGTATTGGGTGTATAGAGAATCACGCCGTCGCGATTCCATGTTCCGCCGCGCGCACCGGCCCCCGCCGGGATGTCACACACGGTTTGTGCCGGTCCGCCGGCAATGTCGATTTTCTTTAATTTCCCGGAAGCAAAAAAGCCGATCGAACGGCTGTCTGGCGACCAGAAGGGAAACGCCGCCTCTTCCGTTCCTGCAAGTACTTGCGCCGCTTTCGAATCGAGTGTTTGCACCCAGAGCATTCGCTTTCCGGCACTGAGGCCGACGAATGCGATGTGCTTGCCGTCAGTGGAGACAACCGCCGGCCCGCCGGAGCCGCCGCCGATACCGAAGGCTGTCCCTTCCGGAGGAAGAATACTGGCGTGCAGCGCTCGCACCTCGCCCGTTGCGCGTTGCAATTGGATGACGGCAGCCGTCAGGCCGAGGACAGTTGCCAGCAACACGGCCACCGCCGCTATCCAAACTCGCTCGCGCCGCTTGCCACCTGCCGCGAGAGGTGTGAGCACGCTTGCCGGCGGCTGGGCGTCGGCCAGCGCCGGCAAGTCGAGCAGAATGCGAGCTTCCCCGATATCGCGAAGGCGCACTTTGGGATCTTTCGCCAAACAACGACGAAGCAATTCGCCAATCCGCGGCGGCGTGCCAGCCGGCAGCGCGTTCCAGTCCGGCTCAGCACGCACCACCGCCGCCATGACGTCGGTGGCCGTCTCGCCCGCGAACATCTTGCAACCCGCCAGCATCTCGAACAGCACCACGCCGTAGGCCCAGATGTCTGTCCGGCGATCCACGGACTTGCCCTTGGCTTGCTCCGGCGACATGTACGCCGCCGTCCCCAGGATAATTCCCGCCTTGGTGGCCGCCATGCTCAGCGTCGGGGAATTGGAAATGTCCTGCACCGCGGTTTCATCGGAGAGGGCCTTGGCCAGCCCGAAATCGAGCACCTTCACGTTGCCGTCCCTGGTCAGGCTGATGTTCGAGGGCTTCAGGTCGCGGTGAATAATTCCGCGCTCGTGCGCGTATTCGAGCGCCTCGGCAATCTGCCTAGCCAACGGCAGCGCTTCCTCCAGCGGGATCGCGCCCTGCGCGATGCGCTGGGCCAGCGTCGGTCCTTCCACCAACTCCAGCGCCAGGGCTTGAATCTGGCCCTGCTGCTCCAGGCCGTAAATGGCTGCGATGTGGGGATGATTCAGCGACGCCAGCACCTGCGCTTCGCGTTGGAAGCGCTGCATGCGCTGCCCATCGGCGGCCA
>Ga0187893_10008308_pt1 | contig 16436 bp, 10 predicted proteins | sample MA1701074metaG_FD_139574 | JGI IMG/M metagenome (GOLD analysis project Ga0187893, IMG submission 139574) | White microbial mat communities from a basaltic lava cave in the Kipuka Kanohina Cave System on the Island of Hawaii, USA - MA170107-4 metaG ...
CATCGCCAAGTTGGTCTTGCCGCAGGCCGACGGGAAGGCGGCCGCCAGATAGCGCGTCCGGCCCTCGGGGTTTTGCACGCCGACGATCAGCATGTGCTCGGCCATCCAGCCCTCTTTGCGGCCGAGGTAGCTGCCGATGCGCAGCGCGAGGCATTTCTTGCCGAGCAGCGCGTTGCCGCCGTAGCCCGAGCCGAAGGACCAGATCTCCCGCGTCTCGGGGAAATGCACGATCCACTTTTCCTTGTCGTTGCAGGGCCAGGCGACGTCCTTCTGCCCCGGCGCGAGGGGCGCGCCGACCGAGTGCACGCACGGCACGAAAGCACCGTCCTCGCCGAGCCAGTCCGCGACCGCGCGGCCCATGCGCGTCATGATGCGCATGTTGACCGCCACGTAGGCCGAGTCGGAGATCTCGACGCCGACCTGCGCGATCGGCGAGCCGATCGGCCCCATCGAGAACGGCGTCACGTACATCGTGCGCCCGCGCATGCAGCCGTCGAACAGGCGATTCAGCGTGGCACGCATCTCGCGCGGGTCGATCCAGTTGTTGGTCGGGCCGGCGTCGTCCTTCTTCTGGCTGCAGATGAAGGTGCGGTCCTCCATGCGCGCGACGTCGGTCGGATGCGAGCGCGCGAGGTAGGAGTTGGGACGCAGCCGCGGGTTCAGGCGGGTCAGGGTTCCGGCGGCGACCAGCTCGCCGCACAGGCGGTCATACTCGGCTTCGGAGCCGTCGCACCAGACGATGCGCTCGGGCTTGGCCAGGCGCGCCATCTCCGAGACCCGCTGGCGCAGCGCGCGATGGCGCACCCACGCCGGGGCGTCGGATTGGTCGATGGGGGCGGCTCCGGGAGCGTTCATTCGTGCTGACTCCAGAAAGGCAAAGGCCCAGCGCAGGCTGGGCCGGTCGCACGCAGAGTACTGTGCGTTCGTGATTTTAGCACCCGCGTGCGCCTGGCCTTCACCGGTCCGCTCAGCCTAGACGCCGAAAACTTACCGCAAAACAAAGGGTTATTTCCCGATGCAGAAGCGGGTGAAGATCTCGCCGAGCAGGTCATCGGCGCTGAACTCACCGGTGATCGCGCCGAGCGCGCGGTGCGCAAGCCGCAATTCCTCGGCGAAGAACTCCCAGCGCCGGTTCTCGCGCGCCGCGGCGCCAAGATGCTCGCGCGCGCGCTCCAGCGCCCGCAGGTGGCGCTCCCGGGCGAGGAACACCGACTCGCCGCTGGAAGTCCAGCCGGCGGCCTCGAGGATCGCCTTGCGCAGGCCTTCGAGCCCCTCCCCGGTCTTCGCCGAAGCCGCAAGCGCGCCGGCGGGGGCGACAAAGCCGGGAACCAGATCGGCCTTGTTGTAGACCTCGATGCGCGCGGCGCCCTCGGGGAGTGGCCCCAGCTCGTCGCGCCGCGTGCCGGCCTCGAAGATCGCCAGCACCACGTCCGCCTGCGCGAGCTCGCGCTGCGTGCGTTCGATGCCGAGGCGCTCGACCAGGTCGGAGGACACGCGCAGGCCCGCGGTGTCGACCAGCACCAGCGGCACGCCTTCGATCTGGATCGGCTCGCGCAGCGCGTCGCGGGTGGTGCCCGGAACCGGGGTGACGATGGCGCGTTCCGCACCCGCCAGGCGGTTGAGCAGGCTCGACTTGCCGACGTTCGGCCGGCCGGCGATCACGACGTGGATCCCGCTGCGCAGCAGACTGCCCTGGCGGCTCTTCGCCAGCACCTCGGCGAGGGCGCTGCGCACCTGGTCGAGCCGCGCCGCGGCATCGTCGCGATGCAGCCGCTCGATCTCCTCCTCCGGGAAATCGAGCATCGCCTCGGTCAGCGCGCGAAGCTCGACGAGCTGCGACTGGAGCCGCTCGATCGCCGCGGAAAACTCCCCGCTGAGCGAGCGCAGCGCCGAGCGTGCCGCCTCGCGGCTCGCGGCGTCGATCAGGTCGGCGACCGCCTCGGCCTGCGCCAGATCGAGCTTGCCTTCGAGGAAGGCGCGGCGGGTGAATTCCCCCGGCTCGGCAAGTCGCGCGCCGGCGTCGAGGCAGGCAGCGACGAGCGCCTGCATCACCACCGGGCCGCCATGGCCCTGGAGCTCGAGCACTGGCTCGCCGGTGTACGAGTGCGGCGCAGGGAAGTAGAGCGCAACGCCTTCGTCGATATCCGCGAAAGCAGAGTGGGTCGCCCGGCGCGGCTCCGGCAGCTTGCCCAGGATCGCGGCCGCGATGCGCGGCACGTCCGGGCCGGACACCCGCACCACCCCGATCCCGCCGCGCCCCGTCGGGGTTGCGACCGCCGCGATGGTGTCATCGCTTGGCATGGGCAGGCTTGTCGCGGTCGAACATGCGCTGGATCTGCCATTGCTGGGCGATGGAAAGGATGTTGTTCACCAGCCAGTAGAGCACCAGGCCGGCGGGGAAGAAGAAAAAGAAGATGCTGAAGACGTAGGGCATGACCTGCATCACCCGCGCCTGCACCGGGTCGGGCGGCACCGGGTTCATCTTCGTCTGCAGGATCATGGTGCCCGTCATCAGGATCGGCAGCACGTAGTACGGGTCGAGCGCCGAAAGGTCCTTGATCCACAGCATGAACGGCGCATGGCGCAGCTCGATCGCCGCCAGCAGCACCCAGTACAGGGCAATGAATACCGGAATCTGCACCAGGATCGGAAAGCAGCCGCCGAGCGGATTGATCTTCTCGGTCTTGTAGAGCTCCATCATCGCCTGGTTCATCTTCTGCCGGTCGTGCGCGTACATCTCGCGGATCTTGGTGAGCCGCGGCGTGATGAGCTTCATTTTCGCCATCGACTTGTAGCTCGCCGCCGAGAGCGGGAAGAACAGGAGCTTGATGAGCACCGTGAGCAGGATGATGGCGACGCCCCAGTTGCCCGCCAGCGCGTGAAACTTCTCCAGCAGCCAGAACAGCGGCCAGGCGATGATCGCGAGCCAGCCGTAGTCGACCACCAGATCGAGCCCCGCAGCAGCCGCCTCGAGGCGGCGCTGCTCCTGCGGCCCGACGTAGAGCGGCACAGTGACGCTCGCCGTCGCCCCGGGCGCAACGCTGATCGGCACCATCGCCCGCGCGGCATAGCTGCCGTCCTGGCGCTTTTCGCTGACATAGTCGCGCGGCACGCCCTGCGGCGGCAGCCAGGCCGACACGAAGTAATGCTGGACGAACGCGAGCCAGCCGTTGTTTGCCTGCTTGACGTGGTCCGACTTGCCCTTGTCCAGGTCCGAGGGATGCACCTTCTCGAACTTGCGCTCGTCGGTGTAGACCGCGAAGCCGATGAAGCTCTGCGCCCCGAAGGTCTCGGCCACGGTGTTGACGTTGGTTTCCGGCTTGCCGTCGTGGGTGAGCTGGAAGTAGGAGTAGGTTGAAACCGGCGCCGCGCCGGGGTTGCGCACCTCGAGGGCGACGTCGATCACGTAGCTGTTGCGCCTGAAGGTATAGACCTTGTGCACCTCGAGCCCGTCCTTGCCGGTCGCCGAAAGCCGCAGCTCGAGCGCATCGCTTCCCGGGGCGAGCGCGCGCTCGCCGGGCTGCGCCCGCCACAGCGTGCGGTGGTTCGGCCCGCCCTCGCCGGCGAGCCCGCTTTGCGCTTCGTACTTGTGCTCGGGACCGAGCAGCACCAGGTTCTTGCTCTGGTCGTTGGAATCCCTGTGGCGCAGGAGCTCGACGCGCTTCAGCGTTGCGCCGAGCGTGTCGATTTCGGCGATGATCAGGTCGGTGCTCACACGCAGGATCTCGCCCTTGGCAGGCGCGACCGCGTCGGGCACCGCCGCGGGCGCCTTTGCCGCAGGCTGGGCCGGCGCCGGCTTGCCCGCCGGCGCGGGCACGCTCTGCAGGGGACCCGGCGCGGCAGGCGGGGGCTTGGGGCGGTTCTCCCTCTCCCAGGCGTCCCAAAGCATCAGGAGCGAGAAGCTGAAGATGACCAGCAGAATCAGCCGTTGCGTATCCATTTAGCTAGGGCACCGGATCATGACCGCCGGGGTGCCAGGGCCCGCAGCGGCACACGCGGCGCGCGGCGAGCCAGCTGCCGCGCCACGCCCCGTGACGCTGCAGCGCTTCCGCGGCGTACTCCGAGCAGCTCGGATGGAAACGGCACGCCGGAGGCAGCAGCGGCCTGATGAGCCACTGGTAGCCGCGCACGGCCGTGCGGAGCGCGCGCGTGATCACGGCATCAGGTTGCCGAGAAGCCGGCGTAGGCGGGAGATCATTATTGCGCCAGGCTTGACTCCATAAGGCGGACGCACCAGCACGTCGAGCGCGCCGAGCCGCTCCTGCTCCAGCCGGAAGGCCTCGCGGATGCAGCGCTTGATGCGGTTGCGTTCAACAGCGCGCGCCGCGTGCCTGCGCGAAACCAGCATGCCGAGCCGCGCGGCGCCGGTCTCGCGACGCGCCACGTAGAAGGTATAGCCCTCGACGCTGCGCCGCGCACCGTGCTGCAGCAGTCCTTCGAATTCGGCTTTTTGCCTCAGCCGGCGCGCGGCGTCCAGCCCGAAGCGCTTGCCGGCCGCGACTACAACCCGAGGCGGCGCCGGCCGCTCGCGCGCCGGTTGCGCAGCACCTTGCGCCCGCCGGCGGTCCGGCTGCGCACCAGAAAACCGTGACGGCGCGCGCGCCGCGTCTTGGAAGGTTGATAGGTCCGCTTCGTTGCCATCGCTGCCGTCCGAAAAGGCCGGTATTAAATCGTGCGCCTCGACGCATTGTCAATTCATCTGTAGATAACCCATGCCCAAGAAGGTAAAATCTAGACTCGCTTTCGGCCCAACGAGAAGATGCAAAACCTCTGGGATGCATGCCTGCGGCGGCTCGAGCAGGAGCTCCCCGCGCAGCAGTTCAATACCTGGATCCGGCCGCTCGCGCCCGAGGCCGGCGAGGCGGCAGACACGCTGGTCCTGGCAGCACCCAACCGATTCGTGCTCGAGCTGGTGCGCGAGCGTTTCGCCGCGCGCATCGAGCGCCTGGCTGCCGAAGCGAGCGGGCGCAGCCTCGGCCTGCGGCTGGTGCTGGCGCGCGGACCCGAGCCGGCCGCGCGCGCGCCGCAAGCCGCGCAGCGCCCCGCCGAAACGCCTTCGGTGCTGGAGCGGGCGCGGCTCAACCCGGCGTTCTCCTTCGACAGCTTCGTCACCGGCAAGGCGAACCAGCTGGCGCGCGCAGCAGCGCTGCAAGTGGCCGAGAATCCGGGGGTTTCCTACAACCCGCTGTTCGTCTACGGCGGAGTCGGCCTGGGCAAGACCCACTTGGTGCAGGCGATCGGCAACCAGCTCGCCGACCAGCGGCCGCAGGCGCGCATCCGCTACATCCATGCTGAGGCGTATGTCACCGACGTGGTGCGCGCCTACCAGCAGAAGTCGTTCGACGAGTTCAAGCGCTACTACCACTCGCTCGATCTGCTCCTGATCGACGACATCCAGTTCTTCTCCAACAAGGGGCGCACGCAGGAGGAGTTCTTCTACGCCTTCAACGCGCTGGTCGAGGCGCACAAGCAGATCGTCATCACCTGCGATACCTATCCCAAGGAGATCGCCGGCATGGAGGAGCGCTTGATCTCGCGCTTCGGCTGGGGGCTCACCGTGGCGATCGAGCCGCCGGAGCTCGAGATGCGCGTGGCGATCGTGCTGAAGAAGGCCGAGGCGGAGTCGGCGGCGCTTTCCGAGGACATCGCCTTCTTCATCGCCAAGCACCTGCGCTCCAACGTGCGCGAGCTCGAGGGAGCGCTGAAGAAGGTGCTGGCGTTCTCGCGCTTTTCGGGCCGCGAGCTGTCGCTCGAGCTCGCCAAGGAGGCGCTGCAGGACATCCTCAACGTCGCCAGCCGCCAAGTGAGCGTCGAGGGAATCCAGAAGACCGTCGCCGAGTACTTCAAGCTCAAGATCTCGGACATGCATTCCAAGAAGCGCAGCCGCAACGTCGCGCGCCCGCGCCAGGTGGCGATGGCGCTCGCCAAGGACCTGACGCAGATGAGCCTGCCCGAGATCGGCGAGGCGTTCGGCAACCGCGACCACACGACCGTGCTGCACGCCTGCCGCACCATCGCGAGCTTGCGCAAGCACGATACCGCGCTCAATCGCGATTACGTGGTCCTTGAGCAAGTGCTCAAAGGCTGAGGGGAAGTTGGGGACAGATTGTGAGTAAAGCGGCTGATCGCAGCTGGTGCGCGGACTATCCACACTGGCGCGCGCCCGGCCCACAGGTTTCCCCGACCGATCAGCCGGGTGCAATACGAAGCCAGACAAGGAGTTGCGGTGTTATCCCGCCGTCCGTGCTCCTCTATTAGCTACTACTAAGGTAAATAACAATGCTTTTAGCAAAAGCAAAACGGGACGAACTTCTAGGACCGCTGTCGGCAGTAAGCGGAATTATCGAGCGGCGCCACACGCTGCCGATCCTGTCCAATGTGCTGATCGAGCGCAGCGGCAACGCGCTTGCTTTTCTTGCCACCGACATCGAGGTCCAGATCGCCGCGCGCAGCGGCGTCGAAGCGCCCGCCGAAGCCCGCGCAGTGACGGTCGGGGCGCGCAAGCTGGTCGACATCCTGCGCGCACTGCCCGAGGGTGCCGAAGTCACGCTGCAGCAGCAGGACAAGCGCCTGCTGGTGAAGGCGGGAAAGAGCCGCTTCACCCTGCAGACCCTCGCCGCCGAGGACTTTCCGCGGCTCGCGCGGCCCGCAGGCGAGTCCGCCAAGTTCGAGCTGCCGCAGAAAGCGCTGCGCAGGGTCCTGTCCCTGGTGCAGTACGCCATGGCGCAGCAGGACATCCGCTATTACCTCAACGGCCTGCTGATGGTGGTGGAGGACGGAACACTCAAGCTGGTCGCGACCGACGGCCACCGCCTCGCGTTCGCCTCGCTCAAGCTCGGCGCGGGCTTGCCGCGCCAGGAGGTGATCGTGCCGCGCAAGACCGTGGTCGAGCTCGCGAAGCTCCTCGCCGACAGCGACGATCCGGTGCGCATCGAGCTTTCCGCCACCCAGGCCGCGTTCAGCTTCGGCAACGTCGATCTCGTGTCCAAGCTGATCGACGGCAAGTTCCCCGACTACACGCGCGTGATCCCGGCGGGCCACAAGAATCGCCTGCAGGTCGGGCGCGAGCCGCTGCGCCAGGCGCTGCTGCGCGCCGCGATCCTGTCGAACGAGAAGTTCCGCGGCGTGCGCTGGGTGCTCGGCGAAGGCGCCCTGAAAATCGTATCGTCGAACGCCGAGCAGGAGGAGGCGCACGAGGAGCTGGAGATCGGCTACTCTGGCGATGCGCTCGACATCGGCTTCAACGTCAATTACCTGCTCGATGTGCTGAACAACGTGGCCGGCGAGGCGATCGAGTGCGCATTCGGCGACGCCGCCTCGAGCGCGCTCATCACCTACGCTTCCGAGAAGGATTTCAAGTACGTCGTCATGCCGATGAGGATCTAGTGGGCGAACCGGAAAGGCACCTGCCCGACGCGAACGGCTACGGTTCCGACGCCATCAAGGTCCTGAAGGGCCTGGAGGCGGTGCGCAAGCGTCCGGGGATGTACATCGGCGATACCTCGGACGGTACCGGCCTGCACCACATGGTGTTCGAGGTGGTCGACAACTCCGTCGACGAGGCGCTCGCCGGGTTCTGCGACGAAATCGTGGTCACCATCCACACCGACAACTCGGTATCGGTGCTCGACAACGGCCGCGGCATCCCCACCGGCGTCAAGCAGGATGACACGCTGCAGCGCTCGGCCGCCGAGATCGTGATGACCGAGCTGCACGCCGGGGGCAAGTTCGACTCCAACAGCTACAAGGTAGCCGGCGGCCTGCACGGCGTCGGCGTCTCCGTGGTGAACGCCCTGTCCGAGCACCTGCGGCTCACGATCTGGCGCGACGGGCAGGTGCACCAGATGGAGTTCCGAAACGGCGTGGCGGTGGCGCCGCTCAAGGCGACCGGCAGCAGCGAGCGGCGCGGCACCGAGGTGCATTTCCTCGCCTCGAAGGCGACCTTCGGCATCGTCGATTACCACTACGACATCCTGGCGCGGCGGCTGCGCGAGCTCTCGTTCCTCAACAACGGCGTCAAGATCGTGCTCGTCGACCAGCGCGCCGGCAAGGAGGAGAACTTCGCCTTCTCGGGCGGAGTCAGGGGCTTCGTCGAGTACATGAACCGCGCCAAGAACGTGCTGCATCCCAACGTTTTCCTCGGCCACGGCGTCAAGGACGGCATCACGGTCGAGGTGGCGATGCAGTGGAACGACGCCTACCAGGAAAACGTGCTTTGCTTCACCAACAACATCCCGCAGAAGGACGGCGGTTCGCACCTCACCGGTCTGCGCGCGGCGATGACCCGCGTGCTCAACAAGTACATCGAGGAGAACGAGATCGCGAAGAAAGCGAAGGTCGAGACCACCGGCGACGACATGCGCGAGGGGCTCGCGTGCGTGCTGTCGGTCAAGGTGCCCGAGCCCAAGTTCTCCTCGCAGACCAAGGAGAAGCTGGTTTCCTCGGAGGTGCGGCCGGTGGTCGAGGAGATCGTCGCCGAGCGCCTGCGCGAGTTTCTCGACGAGCGCCCGACCGACGCTCGTACCATCACCGTCAAGATCGTCGAGGCGGCGGCGGCGCGCGAGGCCGCGCGCAAGGCGCGCGAGATGACGCGCCGCAAGGGCGTGCTCGACTCGATGGGCCTGCCGGGCAAGCTCGCCGACTGCCAGGAACGCGACCCGGCGAAGTCCGAGCTCTACCTGGTGGAAGGCGATTCGGCGGGCGGCTCGGCCAAGCAGGGCCGCGACCGAAAGTTCCAGGCGATCCTGCCGCTGAAGGGCAAGATCCTGAACGTCGAGCGCGCGCGCTTCGAGAAGCTGCTGTCGTCGGCGGAGATCGCAACGCTGATCACGGCGCTGGGCTGCGGCATCGGCGCCGAGGAATACAACCCCGACAAGCTGCGCTATCACCGCATCATCGTGATGACCGACGCGGACGTCGACGGCTCGCACATCCGCACCCTGCTTCTCACTTTCTTCTACCGCCAGATGCGCGAGCTGGTCGAGCGCGGGCATATCTACATCGCGCAGCCGCCGCTCTACAGGGCGAAGCTCGGCAAGGAGGAGCGCTACCTCAAGGACGAGCACGAGCTGAACGCCTTCATGCTGAAGCAGGCGCTGGTCGACGCGGCGCTGCACCCCGGCGCCGGGCGCGAACCGATCGGCGGCGATACCCTCGCCGAGCTCGCCAAGTCCTACCTCCTGTCCGAGGCGGTGATCGAGCGCGTGTCGCGGCTCGTCGACCGCGAGGTGCTGCAAGCGATGCTGCGCGGCGTGCAGGTGGATCTGTCGCGCCGCGATACCGCGGAAGCCTCCGCCGAGGCCCTCGAGGCGGCGATCGGCGCCGGCGGCTTCGCGGTCGCGCCGCACTTCGACCAGAAGACCGAGCGCTACCAGGTGCGGATCGAGCGCACGCGCCACGGCAACGTGCGCATGAGCACCATCGACACCGAGTTCGTGCACTCGGGCGACTACGCCCAGATCCGCGCGAGCGCGGAAATGCTGCGCGGGCTGGTCGGCCCGGGCGCCGCGGTGCAGCGCGGCGAGAAGCGCCAGCCGGTGCGCGACTTCGCCGAGGCGATGAAATGGCTGCTCGGCGAAGTCGAGCGCTCGATGACGCTGCAGCGCTACAAGGGACTGGGCGAGATGAACCCGGCGCAGCTCTGGGAGACCACCATGAACCCGGCGACGCGACGCCTGCTCAAGGTGCAGATCGAGGACGGCATCGCCGCCGACGAGATCTTCACCAAGCTGATGGGCGACGAGGTCGAGCCGCGCCGCGCGTTCATCGAGTCGAACGCACTCGGCGTTCGGAACCTCGACGTGTAGGCTTTTCCTCGGAGGCCTTCTCCTTCGGCGCCCGCGGCTGGAACTCGAAGCCGATCTTGCCGTCGGGCTGCTTCACCAGGAAGGCCTTGAACTTGCGTCCCTTCTTCGAAACGAAGCCGGTGAGAAGGTCGGTTCGGCCGGTCTCGAGCAGCCTTTCCATCTGGGCGCGCTCGATCGGCTGCTGCAGGATCAGGCGGCCCGAGCGGAAGTCGCAGCTGCGCGCCGGGCCGAGCGCTTTCTCGCACACGTAGGCGACGCCGTGCTCGAAGACCCGCGCGCCGCACTTCGGGCAGCTTCCGAGCGGCGCCTGGCCCGAGAAGTCGGGCGCTTCCTCGTCCGCGCCGCTCGTGCCCTGGCCGAAGTCGAACTCGAGGCGCAGCTCCGGCGTCAGCCGGATGCCGGCGCTGAACGGCCGGCCCTGCTTGCTGCGAAAGCCGGTGAGCGGGCCGACGAAGCGCTTGCGGAAGAGCTCCGCCAGCTCCTCGGGCGACCACTCGCGGCCTGAAATCACGCGCCAGAGCGAGAAGTCGCATTTCTGGCACTGCACCTTGCGATAGTTCTCCTGTACCACGCCGCCGCACTTCGGGCAGGGCGCGGGCACCGTGGCGTAGACCACGTCCGGAATCTCGCCGTGCTTGATGGTATTCACGACCGTCTTCACCAGCGCGCTGATCTGGCCCATGAACTCCTCGCGCGTCATCTTGCCGGCCTCGATCAGCTTCAGCTTGTGCTCCCATTCGCCGGTGAGCTCGGGCGAGCCGAGCTCGACGATGTGCAGCATGTGCAGCGCGAACATGAGAGAGAAGGCCTTGGGCGTGGGCACCAGCTCGCGACCCTCGCGGTGCACGTAATCCTCGCGGATCAGGCCCTCGATGATCGCGGCGCGGGTCGCCGGCGTGCCGAGGCCCTTCGCCTCCATCGCCGCGCGCAGCTCGTCGTCCTCGAGCAGCTTGCCCGCGCCTTCCATCGCCGAGAGCAGCGTCGCCTCGGTGTAGCGCGGCGGCGGCTTGGTCTGGCTCGCTTGCGCGGCGATCTCGCGCACCGGGACCTTTTCGCCTTCGGCGATCGGCGGCAGGCTCTCGTTTTCCTCGCCGCCGGCGCGGCCGTACACCGCCAACCATCCGGGCGCCTGCAGCACCTTGCCCTCGGTCTTGAACTGATGCTCGCCGACGCGCGTGATGCGCGTGGTCTGCAGGTATTCCGCCGCCGGGTAGAACACGGCGAGGAAGCGCCGCACCACCATGTCGTAGAGCTTCTGCTCCGCCTCGTTCAGGTGCTTCGCCGTCTGCAGCGTCGGGATGATCGCGAAGTGGTCCGAGATCTTGCTGTTGTCGAACACGCGCTTGTTGGGCCGGACCCAGCCCTGCTTCAGGATCTGCTTGGCGAAGGTGCCGAAGGCGCGAGTCTCGCCCAGCTCCTCGAGCGTCTTCTTGACGGTCGCGAGGTAGTCCTCGGGCAACGCGCGGGCGTCGGTGCGCGGGTACGTCAGCACCTTGTGGCGCTCGTAGAGCGCCTGCGCGAGCGACAGCGTCATGCGCGCCGGGAAGCCGAAGCGGCCGTTCGCCTCGCGCTGCAGGCCGGTGAGGTCATAGAGCAGCGGCGAGAGCTGCGTCGAGGGCTTGGTTTCCTCCGACGCCACGCCGCCCTTGCCGCGGCAGGCGGCGACGATCACTTCGGCCTCGCGCGCACTCCACAGGCGCTCGGCCTTGCGCTCGGCATCGTCGTCCTTCTTGAACTTCGGCTCGAACCAGCGCGCCGGATACTCGCCGGCCTTCGCGCCGAAGCGAGCGTGCACTTCCCAATAGTCGCGCGGCGTGAACGCCCGGATGCGCTCCTCGCGCTCCACCAGGATGGCGAGCGTGGGCGTCTGCACGCGCCCGACCGTGGTGAGGTAGAAGCCGCCTTCCTTCGAGTTGAAGGCGGTCATGGCGCGCGTGCCGTTGATCCCGACCAGCCAGTCCGCCTCGGAACGCGACTTGGCGGCATCGGCGAGCGGCAGCATCTCCTTGTCGGCGCACAGGCCGGCGAACCCCTCGCGGATCGACTGCGGCGTCATCGATTGCAGCCACAGGCGCTCGATCGGCTTCTTGTTACGCGCGTGCTGCACGATGTAGCGGAAGATCAGTTCGCCTTCGCGGCCGGCGTCGCAGGCGTTGACCAGGCCGCTCACGTCCTTGCGCTTCATCAGGCGCAGCAGCAGGTTCAGGCGCTGCTCGCTCTTCTCGATCGGCGAGAGATCGAAATGCGGCGGGATCACCGGCAGGTGTTTGAACGACCACTTGCCGCGCTTGACGTCGTGCTCCTCCGGCAGCACCAGCTCGAGCAGGTGGCCGACCGCGGAGGACAGCACGTAGCGGTCGCTCTCGTAATAGTCGCCACTGCGCTTGAAGTGTCCAAGCGCGCGCGCGATGTCGGCCGCGACCGACGGTTTCTCCGCGATGATGAGTTTCTTTGCCATGCGGCGCGAAAGGCCGCAGAGGATACTCGCAAAGACTTCGCGAGAAAAGCTCTAGCTGGGAAGACGGGTATGCGGTGCGCTGAAAAGATCTTCCGCAAGCAGCCGGCTGGTGGGCGTCTGCTGGTTCCACAACACCATCAGCACCACGAGCTTGAGCTGCTCGAGGCTGAGCCTCTCGCCCGACGCGGCAAGGGCGCGCTCGATGACGACCTCTCGCGTCTCGGCGCCGAGGATGCCCGAGTGCTCCAGTGTCAGCAGGAAGCCGCGGCACTCGGCGTCCAGCTTCGCGAGCTCGCGCGGCGCGTAGGCGCGAAAGCTCAAGCGCGCATCGGGCATCGGCTCGCGCACCTGGTGGGGCGCGCGCAGCACGCCGGCAAGCCAGTGCAGGGCCTCGCTGATGTCCGAATCCTCGAACCCCGCGGCCGAGAGCTTGCGCGCGACGCGCTCGCGGTCGTAGGCGAGCTCGGCCTGCTGGCAGTTCTCGAACAGGTAGACGAGGATGTCGTACATAAGCGCTCCCTTCTTATAACGCGGCGATGGGGTTTGCGTTTACCGGCGCTCCTTCTGCAGCCGCTGGTACAGCCCGCCCGGCAGCGCGGCGACGCGCCCGTCGAGCTCCAGCCGCAGCAGTTCCGAGGACACCTGTTCGGCCGACATCCCAGCGCGCGAACAGAGCGAGTCGACGTCGACCGGATCGTGGCCCATGTGGGCGAGCAGGCCGGAATCCGCGCCTGCCGGCATGTCCTTGGCGGTCGATGCGTATCCGCTGGCGCGGAATCCCGACAGCTCGGCGAGCACGTCCTCGGCCGATTCGACCAGCTTGGCGCCCGACTTGATCAGGGCGTGGCAGCCCTTGGCCAGCGGCGAATGGATCGAGCCCGGCATCGCGAACACCTCGCGGCCCTGTTCGGCAGCGGCACGCGCGGTGATCAGGGAGCCCGAGGCAAGCGCGGCTTCGACCACCAGGCAGCCGCGCGCGAGCCCGCTGATCAGTCGGTTGCGGCGCGGAAAGTTCTGTCCCGCGGGCGCGGTCCCCAGGGGAAATTCCGACAGCAGCAAGCCGCTCTCGGCGATCTCGGCGGCGAGCCGTGCATTGCGCTGCGGGTAAACGACGTCGATGCCGGTGCCGAGCACCGCGATGGTCGAGCCCGGACCGGCCAGACCGCCGCGGTGCGCGGCGGCATCGATGCCCAGCGCCAGCCCGGACACGATGGTGAGGCCGGCATCGCTCAGCGCCTTGCCGAGCGCCTGGGCGTTGCTTTCGCCTTGCGGTGTGGCGTTGCGGCTGCCGACGACCGCGAGCGCGGGGCGGGAGAGCAGTTCCACCCGGCCGTGCGCGTAAAGCAGCGCCGGCGGGTCGGCGATCTCAAGGAGCATCCGCGGGAAGCCGTCGTCGGCCAGCGTGATGACGTGGTGGCCGGGCTCGCCGGCCCAGGCGAGTGCCCGGCTTACCGCTTGCGCGACTTCGTCGGAATCGAGCGCGGCGAGCGCCGCCGGGGCGGCAAGCGCGGCGAGCTCGGCGCGTTTTCTGGCGAGGACCTGCTGCGGCAGACCGAAGGTGCGCAGCATGCTGCGCAGGGTTGCGGGACCTAGCCCGGGGATGAGCGCCAGCCGCAGCCAGCTCGCGAGCCCCGGGTCTTGCGTCACTTCCCGGTCTTCTTACGGTGTCTGGACCACATCGAGCGTGCTGACGGGCTTCGTGATGTGCATGACGAGCGCATAGGATACCCGGTCGAAAACGCGGAACACGAAGGCGAGGCCCGCGCGCTCGTCGGGCAGGCGGATGCGCGCCTTGGGGTCGTCCTTCGCCTTCGAGGTATCGCGCGCCGTGCCGCCGAGGTTGTAGAGCGCGAGCACGTGGCCGACCTCGAGGCCGTCGGCCTTGCCGCGGTTGATGCTGATGACCGATTGCGGCCCGGCCTCCCCGACCTTGTCGAGGCCACCATAGATGCCGATGACGCGGCCGCGAACCTGCGTGCTCGGTGCGCGCGGCGCGTAGCTGACCGGCTGCGGCCTGCCGGCGGCGATCAGCTTGTCGCCGGCGCCGACTTCCTGCACGGTGCTCGTGAGGACGACCGTCGCCGGCTCGCCCGGCCGCGTCAGCTGGGCGGTGCCAAGGTAGATCGCCTCGTACGCGAGCGTCTGCCTGGTATCCGGGTCGACCAGCGCATTGCCCTTGCGATACACGTACCAGGTCTCGTCCTTGGCCGTGCCGATGCCGCGCACGTAGGCCGAGTTGCCGGTCGCGAGGATGACGCGGTCGGCCTGCGTTCCGACGATCGTCGGTCCCTTCTCCAGTCCATCGGGCTCGATCACCAGGGGCCGCGTCAGCCAAGGCTCGATCGCCGACGGGGGAATGCTGGGAATCTCCTGCCGCGCGAGCGACTCCGCGCGCACGCGCGGACCCAGCTTGACCGTTCCCGGCGGCGCGCTGGGTGCTGCGGTCGGCGGCACGCCGGGCGCGCGCTCGACGCCGGGAACTCCCGGGGCGGCGATCGTCAGCTGCGCGCGCTCGCGGTCGAGCACGATGACATACCCGGGATAGATTAGGTGGGGGTTGCGGATCTGGTCCTTGTTCATGTTCCACAAGTCAGGCCAGCGCCATGGTGAATCGGTGTAGCGCTGCGAAATGCCCCACAGGGTGTCTCCTGGCACGACGACATAGCGGTCCGGGGCGTCGGGTTTGATGGTCAGCGGCGCGCTGGGTGCCTGCCCGAGGAGGGTCCCGGGGACCAAGAAAGCGAGCGCTATGATAGACTTACAGAGTTGCTGGACCATGGCCACCCGTCCCTTTCGCGGTTCCTGGACCGGCTTGGAAATCAATTTTTCCACCCCAATTTAGCACAAAGGCTTAATTGCTTACACGCTGCCTGAGATTGTCCACATAATCCATTCAATTCGCAAGTGAAAATGGCTCGTTTGAACATCCTTCGATACCCCGATGCGCGCCTCCATAAGGTTGCGGCCCCCGTCACCGTGTTCGACGACGGCCTGAAAAAGCTGGTCGCCGACATGTCCGAAACCATGTACGCAGCGCCCGGCATCGGGCTCGCGGCGATCCAGGTCGATGTGCCCAAGCAGGTGATCGTGGTCGACGTGTCAGAGCGGCGCGACTCCCTGGTGGTGCTGGTGAACCCCGAGATTCTCGAGGCGACCGGGGTCTCGGACATCGAGGAAGGCTGCCTGTCGGTGCCGGGGATCTATGAGCTCGTCGAGCGTGCCGAGCGGGTGAAGGTGCGCGCGCACGATCAGAACGGCAATCCCTTCATCCTCGAGGCCCAGGGCCTGCTCGCGGTGTGTATCCAGCACGAGATGGATCACCTGAAGGGCAAGGTCTTCGTCGAGTACCTGTCGCAGCTAAAGCAGCAACGCATCCGCGCCAGGCTCGCCAAGCAGCTGCGCAAGTCGGCCTGAGCAGCCCGCTTTCCTGCGCCTAGTCTTCGCCGGCACGCCCGAGTTCGCACAACGGGCGCTGGCGCGCCTCGTCGCTTCGCGCCACGAGGTGGTCCTGGTCCTCACGCAACCCGATCGCCCTGCCGGGCGCGGCCTGCGCGTCCTGCCGAGCCCGGTCAAGCAGTTCGCGAGCGCCGAGCGCTTGCCCGTACTTCAGCCCCAAACCCTGGATGAACACCTCGAGCGCGTGCGCGGGCTGCGCCCCGATGCGCTGGTGGTGGCCGCCTATGGTCTACTGCTTCCCCCGGCGCTGCTCGACGCGGGCCGCTACGGCGCGCTGAACATCCATGCCTCGCTCCTGCCGCGCTGGCGCGGCGCCGCGCCGATTCAGCGTGCGCTGCTCGCCGGCGACCCCGAGACCGGCATCTCGATCATGCAGATGGATACCGGCCTGGATACCGGGCCGGTGTTCGCGCAGCGGGCAATACCGATCGGCGCGGACGAGGATTCGGGCAGCCTGCATGACCGGCTCGCCGGGCTCGGCGCCGAGATGATCGTGCACACGCTCGCTGACCTGGAGGCCGGCCGCGCGCGCGCCGTGCCGCAACCGCAGGCCGGAGCGAGCTATGCGCGCAAGATCCGCAAGGAAGAGACCGTCCTCGACTGGTCGAAGGCGGCGTCGGAGCTGGCGCGCGCGGTGCGCGCGTTCCGGCCGGCGCCGGGAGCATCGACCCGGCTGGAGGGCGAGCCGATCAAGATCTGGCGCGCGCGCGTGGTGC
>Ga0187893_10008309_pt1 | contig 16434 bp, 11 predicted proteins | sample MA1701074metaG_FD_139574 | JGI IMG/M metagenome (GOLD analysis project Ga0187893, IMG submission 139574) | White microbial mat communities from a basaltic lava cave in the Kipuka Kanohina Cave System on the Island of Hawaii, USA - MA170107-4 metaG ...
CGGGCACATCGATTCGCCAATCCTCCCAGAGGTAACACCACCGACTGGAGAGCCGTATGCGGGAGATCCGCTCGTACGGTTCGGAGGGAGGGGGAGCTGCGGCTCTCCCTACCCCTATCAGATTGGAGCATGCGGCAAATGGAGAGAATTGGTGGACACCAGTAGCGGAGGGAGTCTTGTGGGCTTGAGTAGCAGCTGTCGTGAGAAGGAGCATTGATGTTTGGAAAATCGGTCCCACCACGAAATCAACGAGAAGATCGCCTGCTGGGAATGAGTGCAGCGATCACGCGGCGGGATTTTCTGAACACTTCACTGTTGGGCACCGGAGCAGCGTTGATAAAGGCAGCGGCGCCGCTGGACCTGCGCGCGGACGATAGCGCGTGGGACGGTTATGGTGGCATTGGAGACTATGCGCGTTCGCATGGAGACACACAGGAGGTCCTGCGCGCTGCGCACGAGATCCGCGACGGGCGGTACGACTCGGCTAGTGGAGCCATCGACAGCGGCGAAGTGTTTGACTTGGTGGTAGTCGGCGGCGGGCTGAGCGGGCTGAGCGCGGCTTACTACTTTCAACGACAAAAGCGCCCCGGCCAAACCTGCCTCATTCTCGAAAACCATTCGATGTTTGGCGGCGAGTCCAAGCGCAACGAGTTCATGGTTCGTGGCCAACGCTTGATGGGGCCGCAAGGCGCCAACGAATTCGATATTCCTGCCGAACCTGCCGAAGACGGCTACGCGCTGTACTCGGAACTCGGCATTCCACGAGAGTTTGACTACGCTCCCTGGAGTCCGAAGCTCAAGAAACTTCAGTTCGACCGCACGAATTATGGGTTCCAGCTTTGGGTCGATGAATCGCCGAGCTTCGGTACTTACTTCGGTGCCTCATCCGCTCGGAAGCCGGGATGGGTTTCGGATCTGTGGGGCAACCGACTTAAGGACGCTGCTTGGCCGGAGGAATTGAAGCAAGATTTTCTCGCGTGGCGCTACGGCGAGCGGAAGGTTTACGCGGGCGCTGATGTCGAGCGTTGGCTGGACACGATGACGTACCAGCACTATCTGGAGAAGGTGATGGGACTTCGTCCAGAGGTGACACGCTACATAGATCCCGTGCTGGCTGCCGCCGTCGGCTTGGGCAGTGATGCGCTTTCGGCATTCGCAGCGCAGTCAGTCGGGATGCCAGGCTTCCAGAGTTTCTCCAAAGTGATGGTTTATCCGCGCAAGTGGGAAGAGGTTTCTCCGCTGACGTGGCATTCTTTCCCGGGCGGCAACGACGGTTTCGCACGCTGCTTTGTAAAGGCGCTCATTCCCGGCGCGATTGAAGGTTCGTCTGGGTTTGCCCACATGATGAACGGACCCATTCGCTTTGGCGCCCTGGACCGCACCAACCAGGATGTGCGACTCAGGCTGGGCGCAACGGTAGTGCGCGTAGAACATGTGGGATCGCATGAAAAAGCGAAGACGGTAAAGATTACCTGGGTGCAAGCTGGAAAAGTGCGTCGGCTGGAGGCCAGGGCAGTGGTGATGGCTGGCGGCGGCTGGATCACGCGGCGCGTGGTGCGGGATCTTCCGGACACACACCGCAACGCCTATACACAGTTTTTTCACTCGCCAATGCTGGTGGTTAACGTCGCTCTCAAACACTGGCAGTTTCTGTACAAACTGGGCCTGACGGCCTTCCGTTGGTTTGAGGGTTTTGGCTTCTGCTGCAACCTACGGCATCCGATGTGGGTCGGCAATCATCGGCCGCCGCTCGATCCGAAGCAGCCGGCCGTGCTTACGTTCTATGTTCCGTTCTACTACCCGAGCCAACCGATCCAGAAGCAAGGCTCGATGGGCCGCGCCGAACTGCTTTCGACGCCATTCAGCAGCTATGAACGGCAGATTCGCCAACAGCTCGTGACGCTCTTCGGCGAAGCGGGTTTCGATCCCCGAGACATTGCCGGAATTACTCTGAACCGCTGGGGCCATGCCTATGTGAATCCGCAGCCTGGATTCTATTTTCAGCCGAACGGTGCTCCGGCTGCGCGCGACCTAATTCGCAACCCATTCGGCCGGATTGCGTTTGGCCATTCAGAATTGGTAGGCCACCAGTACTGGCTGGGAGCTATCAATGAAGGCAAACGGGCCATGGAGCAGGTGGTGGCGTTCACCCGTTCGACTTGAATTCCAGGAGTGGCAAGAGAGCGATGTAGGGTGCGTTGCCTGTTAACGCACCACGACCATGGGAGAGTTCGCGGGGGACGGTGCGCCGGAAAGCGGTGCACCCTACGTTAGTCTTCTCAAATTCAGAAAGCCCTTGAGCATTACAGCACAACTGTCGACAGAATCAGTGATTCTAAGAAACTCTGCTCTCCTTGTCTTTTACACCTCCCTGCTACTCTGGCTTTCGTGCCTTGCTCCGGGCCTGATGGCTCAAGTCTCTGCCCTGAGTGGCTCGGCTACGAAACTAGCCGCGTCTATGATTTGCCGGTCCACCTCGCCAATCTTGAGTACCAGCCCATCAAAGAGAGCAGCGGAATTGCAGCCTCGAGACGCAACCCAAACCTGTTTTGGACTCACAACGACAGCGGCGATGAACCGTTCATCTACGCCTTTGACCGTCGCGGGAAACATCGCGGAGTCTGGAGGGTTCTCGGTGCAAAGGCTGTGGACTGGGAAGATATGGCCATCGGACCCGGACCGAACGGAGGCGAGTGGTACCTTTATCTGGGAGACATCGGCAACAATTCGAAGACACGCGAAGAGATCATCGTATACCGCGTTGCGGAACCATCGATTTCCTCCATAGACTCGTCATCCTCAAAGCAACACCCTCGCGCGACGCAACGGGCTGATGTGATTCGATTCAGGTATCCGGATGGCAAGCACAATTCGGAGACACTTCTGGTCCATCCTTCCACCGGTGATCTCTACGTTCTCACGAAAGTGAGCGGCAAAGCTGCGGGCGTCTACAAAGCGAAAGGGCCGCTCTCGAAATCAGATGTCACCACGCTGGAACGCGTTGGTGAAGCCCGCTTCCCCAACGCCTTGATGGGAGTCATCACCGGAGGTGATATCTCGCCGGATGGACAACGTATTATCCTGTGCGACTACCTCGAAGCGTTCGAACTGGTTTTGTCAGACAGACCAGGCACTGCTTTTGACACGATTTGGAAACGGCCGTTAATCCCAGTGGATATTGGAGCACGCCAACAGGGCGAGGCCGTTTGTTATGGCGCCGATGGCCTGACTCTGTTTGCCACCAGCGAGCAACTGCCGTGCCCGCTGATCGAGGTGAAGCGAAGAATGACAGATCGGTGACGAGGGAAGCCTGCTCACCGAGACTTCGTTGCGTGGCACATTGCAGTTTTCGGTGCGCAAAGGACAGAGCCTTCTTTGGCCTCGCGAAACGCCGACTCACTTTGTCGCCATGGAATTCGACGAGAACCTTGAGGTGGCAACTCAGATCGCCATCAACGAGATGATGGATTTTCTGCGCAAGGAGGAGGGTCTCAGCCGCGAGGATGCGTATATCCTGGCGAGCGACGCGGTCGATTTGCGAATCACACAACTCGTGGATGGTAAAAAAGGTGTCCACGCACTTCTGCCCAAGGGAATCTTTCTTCGCTAAACTCTCCATTTGACGCTTGTCCCGCCATTTAGTCCCATACTCTGTTCGATCCCGATCCATGTCGCAGCGTAAGCTCTTGCGACTCGTTGTAGGTCTCCCTGTCAACTTCAAATATATTAGTAACTTCAATATAGTTTCCTCATGTACTTATTAACATTATTCCCTGAGTGACACAGGAGCTTGGAGGAGGCGGCTGCCTGGTCTTAATGGGTTCCTGAACCGCAACTGCTGGAAGAACTGTGACCGTACGTCGGAAGTGGCCCTTGGCCGCAAAATCGTTCAAGTTTGCAGCGCTCCCCAGCGATAAATGACAGGTGAGATTCATATCTTCAAGTGTTTGACGACTGGCTGACCGGAGCTTGGCTCCGTGGTTGGCGACAGGGGGGGCTATGCCAGATTCCATCGATGATCGTGACACCGGTCTGGGCGGAGTAACCGGGGAGCTGCTCATGAAGGGACAATGGCCAAACCAGGACATACCTCGACAGCAACGCGGGTCTTTCGAAGGCGCCTCGAGTTTGCTGGAGCCAGCCAATTCGCAAACGGATGCGGATGGCGCTCTTGATTCGGCTTCGGAACAGAACCTCCGAACGCTTCTGAAGGACGTGGAGAAGTTGCGGATGACACCTCAGGTGTCGTTCCGGGAATCTCTCGCGCCAGAAGCCGCCTATGTGGAGCCGTTCTTGGAGCGAGCCAGGGAGCGCTATGCGAATCAGGATTTCAAGAAGAGTCTTGAGATTCTGCACGACGGGCTCAAATTGGCTCCCGGAAACACAGCCATTCTCGCTCTGGCGGAGGAAGTGCGGCAGGCTTCTGAACATCGGCAAGCTGAGCTGGAGGAATCCGGGTTGGCAGATCGCATCGCGCAATGCAAAGCCGAGGCAATCAAGCTGTTTGAACAAGGGCGCTACGGTGCCTGCATTGAAAGATTCAAGGTTCTGGCAGAGCTCGAACCCACCAACAGCGACCTGCGCGACTTTCTGGAAGTCAGCCGCGAACAGGTGGAGAAGGTGCAATCCTCAGAAGTCATACCGCCGACTAACGAACTGGTAAGGCCTCAAGAAGCGGTCGTCTCATCCCACGACGCTCAAATTCCTGAGCCCGAGTTGCCTGCTTCCTCCAAACTGGAGCCACTCAACGTTCCGGTGGAGATCAAGAACATCGTTGACGCGGAGGTGCCCAAGCGGCATTCCACTCGGCTCTTCGAGCCAAGCCAGCCAGGCTCTGTGGACCATTCCGCGGCAGATCAGAATCCAGCAACGCAGGATCCATCGCCGGAGTATCCCGTGGCTGTGCAGGTTCAGCAGTTGCGGTTGAAGGCTCGCGAAGAAGACAGGAAACAGGCAGAACGAGAAGCAGCGGTTGATCCGGACCTGCCTGAAGATCCGTCGCAAACGGCCAGGAAGAAATTGACAATCGCGTGTCTGGCGGGAGTCGGGCTTGTCATCGGAGCGATGCTGGGCGCCTGGCTTGCGTTAGCTCCAGCAAAACATCCGAATGTTCCGCCTGAGGCTCCAGCAACATTGGAGAGCAAGGTACCCGCAATAGACCCGGCGCAGTCTCCGGCACCGGCTTCGACCGATGTTGGAGTGGTTGATCCCCAGGCTCAGGCGCAGAAGGCGTTCCAGCAAGGCAGGCTCCTGGAAGCTAGTCGATTCTGCGACAGTATTTTGCAATCCGCGCCGGACAATCCATTCGCCTTGGATCTCAAGCAGCAGATTCGTGGGCGATATTTGAAGATTGCAGGCCGGGCTGCGGCTGACCAGAAGTGGGCCGACGCTTCGATGGCCTGGCACAATCTCTTGAAGGTATTTCCCGGCGACCCTGAAGCGGCCCGTCAACTGAAAGCCGCGAAAGCCAACCTCAAGAAAGAGGACCAGCTAGCACTGGCCGGCAAGATGGAAGCCGAGCAACGGATTGGTGAGCTTCAGCAGCAGATCACATTGGCCATGAGTTCCGGCCGTCATCTGCCGCCGACTCCGGGCAATGCTTTCGAACTGTTACAAAAGCTCGAGACGCTGTCCTCTGACGACACGTTTGGTCGTGGACAGCGTGACGAGATCCTGCAACATCTGGTCGCGTCCGCGAATCGAAGCCTACAGGCCAAAGATTCAGTTCGTGTCGCAACGTTGGTTCACCAGATGGAAACTTATTTTCCCGAGGCGCCCGAGCTGAAGGGTTTGCGTGATGGCCTGAAGGCCGAGCAGTCCCGCGTCGCTGAAGCCCGCAATTCCTGGCTGCAGAAAGCCGAGACGGCCATGGCAGCCAGCCACTTTGTGACGCCCGCCAGCGACAATGTGCTGGCATATTGCAGCGAACTTCTGGCATTGGACCCACAAAATGCGAAGGCGCTCGAGTTGAGGAAAGCAAGCACAGCAAAGGCCGGCGCCCAAGCCAAGGCGTGGATTCAGGACGGCAAGTATGACGAAGCCCGAGCGGTCTATTCTGCGCTCCTCTTCCTTCCGCAAAACGAACTTCATAATCTGCCCGGCAGTCAGGAGATCAAAACAGAAATCGAGAAGCTCACTTTTAACGCTCACGCGGTGGTTCACGACCACACATTGGGAAGCTGCTCGGGGCGACTGCGATTCAACGGCTATCAAATCACGTATGTTCCCTCGTCCGACTCTAAGGATGGTTTTTCAGCGAAGATCTCAGAAGTCGCCCAAGTGGAATCCGACGACAGACTGAAGATCCAACTCAAGGGGAAGTCTTACCGTTTTCAGATCAACGGAGTGAAGGATCCGCAAGAAATTCGGACAAGGATCAGCAGCATCCAGCGACAGCTCAGCGCCCTTGTCGCCACCAAGTAGGCACCGTCGAACTGGCAGGTTATTTATCACTAGTCCGAGTTCCGTAGACGCACGCGATCTGGTCGCGTTGCAGCTCTTGCTACGTCAATCCACCTCAAGAACGAAAGAGACTTCGCGCTCAGCCGGCAGAACTGTCCAGTCTTCGATCTGTGGCTTAAGGCGCAGCGGCACAGTGAGCCGGCCCACTGCATGTTTAAGTGACTTCTCGGGGCCATTGGCATAAGGGTTGTGCGGATAGACTGGCCAGACAATCTGGGTGGCTGGGTCAACGCTCAATTTCCAGTTCCGATGTCGAATCCATCCACCAATGTCGGACGGTGAAAGTTCAACGCGCTGTGTGTCCAACACGAACTTCTTCCCCGTTGCTGTTTCCAAGGTATCACCTGCTTTCAAGCAGAGCTGCAGGTTTAGATGTTGCTCTGGAGCCGGATCGCCGCGTCCGGTAATCAGGAACCGAAACGACAATCGCTCTTTTGAAGGTGCGGGGACCAAGAGATCGCTGAAAAAGGTGTTGAAGGCCAGGGAAAGGCGGTCTTGAGCATCGCTCATTTGAAGGCGGCTGCTGAGTGGCATATGGATGAGCTGTCCTGGAAGCTGCTCCGTGAGAGTCGAGAGCTCCGGCTGACGTTTCGAGTTGGCCCCGGTAATGATCAGGCCAACTTTGTCGTGGAAGATACTGAGATGACCTTGACGGTCAAGGTAGAACTGGTTGTTTATGGCTTGCGTGCTGATGAGACCCGACAAGGAGACAACCCACGCACCGGTTTTGCGAATGCCCGCCGGCACTGAGAGCTGCCGTGAATAGCGCGGCTGCTCTTGTGGAATCGGAGTGGAAGGCCCGCGGTGGTAGTAGAGCGCGTTCTGGGCCAGCCGTCCCAGATCTTCACACCCGACGAGCCCATCACGAAAGAAGCGGGTCAAAAGTTGGGCATAGCTCCGGCCATCGGGAAACCATGAGAATCCAAAGTGACCCTTGGAAGCCGATTCATCGTTGCCTCCCGGCGGCGACTTGGCATCCGGCCACGTCGAAGCTGGAGACTCGCCCCATCCTGCTACCAGTGTGTAGCGGTTGCGATCGTCCAACACCTCGACCGGAGCTCCGTCCGGATAGGTGAAAAACTTGTGAAAGTCCAAGCCGCGGCGTAACGCCTTCATGGCTGCAGGGTCACGGGACCATTCTGCATAGAGGGCGACGCTGGCGAATGTGTTGTAGCCATATCCGGGCGTTGGTAACAGGCGCTCGTGCTCACCCCAGTATCCGTCGGGCGATTGTTCCTCTGCGGAAAAACGGCGCATGACGTCTGCACCGAGCGTCTCCCATTCACGTTGGCCGAAAACGCGGCCTGCCAAATACACCGTTGATGCCCAGAGTGCATAATGGTTGGGTGAGGTGCCAATGTAGGGTGACTGATAGCCGGGAAAGCCTTTTCGAGCAGCCACGTCAGACACCAACTCAGCAACGTTCTTCTCCAACTCGCGCCTCCACCGCTTTTCCCGCTTTGCTCCCAGCCTGGTTTTCAACAACCTATAGGCTTCCAGCCACACGTACACGTCGCGGTCACTGTTCAGCCGCGCTTCGAGGCTTGCCCGCTCGCTTTCGTCGGCCAATAGATCTCCAATCCTGGTCGCGAGCGAAAGCATCTGAGGTTGCTGATAGTTGCGGTTAGCAGGGTCGCGTTTTGCGTAGAGTACCGCGCCAACCAGCGCAGCATGTGACAAGAGGCGCCAACTCTCATCCTCGGCTTCAAGTGTTTGCAAATCCGCTTTGGCGTGAGCTGCTAGATGTTGTTCGATGCGGCTGACGCCCGCTTCGAGGAGCCGAAAGTACCGGTCGGGTAGCATCGCTGTCGACGATTTCGCAGGCGCGGCAGCAGTCGAGTCAACGACGGCCTTATCCTTAACGACGGCAGTAACCTCTGATGACGGGACGATCGAAAACAGACACAAGGCAAAGATCAATAGCCACCGTCGATCGTTCAGCTTGTCCTCTCTGAAGGCGCCTTGTGTTGTGCCGACAGCGGCCGCCCTTGGACAAGGGGGGACTTCAGGAGGGTTACAACGATGACCACACACGCTTCCTCGTGCGCCGGTCCTTCTCCAGAGGAGGCGAGGTTTACTTTCAAGAGAGAATCGGGCAGCCGCCATGGCCGGGCATTGTAGCAGAGGGATTCGATGTCTGCTCTTCTGTTATAAGATGCGGGCGACTCGAGTACAAACAAGGAGCCAGTCGTATGATCAAACGGAGAGAGTTCGGTCAGAAGGTCGTCGGTGTGGCGATTGGAGCCTCTGTTGCTGGTACCTCAGCTTTGACAAGCGCTTCAGCGCAGGGATCGCGCACTCCCAGAAAGAATACACTCATGCACGTGGGTGGCGACTACCACAGCGTTGTAGCACCGGGCATCACGTCTCGGGCAAATCTGGAGTACAACTTACGCTACGGGGTCAAACACCTCACCGTGCAAGCGAAGAATCGTCCAGAAGGGGGTGGCTGGGATCTAGATGCATTGAAGCGGATGAAAGACGATTGCGACCAGTACGGAGTTGAACTCGAAGCGATCCGGATGGAACCAACATACATCACGTTTCCAAAAAGTGCGGAACGCGATCGGGAGCTCGAACACATCTTGGGGAATATTCAAAAGGCTGCCGCCGTGGGCGTGAAAATCATTACCTATCACTGGACGGTTATTCCCATCCGACGAAACCGGGAAACCTCAGGTCGAGGCAAGGTTATTTACTCAGGCTTCAAACTCGAGGATAACTGGAGAGACCTGCTGGTGGGAGCATCAGGCAGAGTCAGGTCCGAAGACTACTGGGAACGTATCACTACCTTTCTCCAGAAAGTGATCCCTGTAGCCAAACAACACGATGTCAGAATGGCCTGTCATCCTTATGATCCGCCCGGCTTGCCGTTCGGCTATCAAGGCGCCGACAATTGGGATTCTCCCTCGATATTTGATTCAATCAAACGATACGCGTCGATTGTGGACAGTCCGCACAACGGCTTTCAACTCTGTCTAGGAACAACCGCCGAGGGCTTGAAGAATCCAGGCGCTGAGGTCTTTCCAATCGTTCAATACCTGGGCTGGAGCCCGGATTTCCATGGATCTTCATCATATTCTCGGACCAGCCAGTAGCTATCCAATCTGTACAGATCGAAGAACGGAACCCTTTCACAGAGGTGGCCGAGCGAGCCGAGAGGTCGAACGACACTGCATGAAGAGCAGTTCTCTAGCTAAGAGACTGCATTCACCTGATCGGCCGGGTGCTGCAGACATGCGCACCAGGCATGTCTGCGCTGTGTGCGATGATGCTGATAGCTGTCGAGCCGGGGTGTAAGCCACGGAAACAAGCGCTCAACGCTGGCCAAAGGCGCGGACGAGCGGAGCTTGATTGCGTCAACCTGCATATGGACCTAGGTTGAAGCGAAAGGACGAAGTGAATGCCATGCCAAACAGTGCTGTCAAAGTCTCGCTGGTTGTTGTCATGTTATCCCTGGTGGGCATCAGCATTTGTCCCATGCTGATTTCTCGCTCTGTTCGGGCTCAAGCTTCAGCCAATCAGAGCTTGAAGGACAGTGAGGAGTTGAAGCGACTCCACGATGAAGATCAATCGGACCGTACGCCTACTGAGGTCGATTGGGCAATTGTCAGCCCGCGTGATAGAGCACGGCTGTCGCGAGTGAAAGAGCTTTATCTGCAGAAGCGTTTGCAGACAGCTTGCGACTACTATCACGCCGCCATGATCCTGCAACACGGAGACGCTCCGGAAGATTTCTTGCTCGCCCACGAGTTTTGCGTATTAGCCATCAGTAAGGGCAAGAATGATAAGGAGACAAGGTGGTTAGCAGCAGGAAGTGAGGATCGCTTCCTGATGAACATTGGGCGCCCACACCGCTTTGGTACGCAGTTCCGTTCCGAAGGAAATGGTCCCCTCCTCCTTTACACCGTGGACTCAGGGGTCACCGACGAAACTCGGCGCGAGATGGGAGTCCACTCCTTGGCAGAAGCCAGAGCGCACGAAGCCGAGTTGAACAAGAAGTAAGGCTTGCCTCGTATGTCTCAGCAGCCAAGACGCCGCAGTACACCCAGAACCGTGTCCAGTCGCTTGGTTTCAAGGAGGTTGGGTATCCGCAGCTTGTCTGACGCAGTCGGGCCGATTGGAGCAGCGATATATACATCGCACATCGCAGCATGACTGATCGCTGAAGCGAAACCGCCTCCAGCCGGCCGATTAAAGACGTAGACGAATTCAGAGGGAAAACATGGCGCGCTATATCATTCGCGGAGGCGTCGAAGGAAAGAAGCGGCTAGAGGTGCTGGCACGCGTGCTTTGGCCGACTGCATCGCGTCTGCTGGAGGAGGCTGGTCTCACAGAAGGAATGAGGTGCCTCGACCTGGGCTGTGGAGGCGGAGACGTGGCACTTCAACTCGCTGCTTTAGTCGGCACTAAAGGGCTAGTCGTAGGACTGGACATGGATGAAGTCAAACTCGACATGGCGCAGCAGAGCGCCATGCGGCTGGGACTCGCCAATGTTCAGTTCCGCAAATCGAACGTGCATGATTGGATGGAAGAATCTCAATACGATTGCATCTATAGCCGATTCCTTCTTACTCATCTGCCCGATCCGCTTTCAGTGCTGCAGCAAATGCTTCGGGCAACCCGGACCGGAGGCATAGCTATTGTGGAAGATATCGATTTCAGCGGCAGCTTCTGCCATCCACCGTGTGCAGGTTTCGATGCTTATGTGCGTCTCTATCGTTCCGCAGCCGCACGGCAGGAAGCGGACGCGGATATTGGGCCTAAGCTTTATGGAATGTTCCTCGATGCCGGCTGGCGGAATGTCAAGGTCAACGTCATTCAACCGACGTTCTCTTCGGGCGAGGGCAAGCAACTTGCCGTGCTCACGCTCACTAACATCGCCGAGTCGTTGCTGGAGGAGAACTTGGTGACTGAGCCAGAATTGCAATCAGCTATTGATGAGTTGGCCCGGTTCACCGAGGATCCTCGGACGCTGATGAGCTTGCCTAGAGTGTTCCAGGTGTGGGGACGTCGAGAGTGACTGAGGCCGGGAATCGCCACGCTGGAGCGACGACGCGCTCCTTAGGTGCCTTCGACACGGGGCTGATGACAATGGTTGAAGGGAGCGCGCCGCAACTGGGAGACCAAGTGGACAATAGCGGCATGCATTCTTCTCTTCAGAGTGCAGCGCGCCCCGGTGGTGCTTAACCTCTTAAGGCGGCCGCGCGCTGACGAATTGCGAACAGATTGAAAAGGGAGTCCATTGATGGCGACCACTCAAACACCTGCTAGCAGGATTCAGCCACAATCAGAAAAAAAACAGGCGACCGTTACAAAGGCCGAGGTCAGCGTCGACCCTCAAAGCCGGCTGGTATCGCTCGATTTCTTCCGGGGCTTCACCATGTTTCTGCTGATTGCCGAAAGCACTCATATTTATGATCTGCTGATAGCTCCGGAGTTCAATGGCACACTCATCAGCAGCATCGGCATGCAGTTCCATCATCATCCCTGGAACGGCCTTAGGTTCTGGGACCTCATCCAACCCTTTTTCATGTTCATTGTGGGCGTCGCCATGCCGTTTTCGATCGGCAGGCGCTGGGAGCACGGTGACAGTTGGGCAACTACCTTTCGGCATGCGCTGCAGCGGTCCTTCCTGCTGCTGCTGTTCGGTTGGGGCCTCTACTGCATTGGGCCCGGGAAACTGACCTTCGAGCTGTGGAATGTCCTGGCTCAACTGTCTTTCACCTATTTGGTCGCGTTCCTGATGATGCGGAAGTCGGCCGCAACGCAAATTGCTTTTACCTTCGGGCTGCTGGCGATTACGGAACTGGCGTATCGCCTGTGGTCGGTGCCTGGATTCGACGAACCTTTTGTGCCGGACCGCAACTTCGGCTCATATGTCGACCTCCTGCTGATGGGCAAGCTCTCGCGCGGCCACTGGGTGGCCTTCAACGCCGTGCCCACCACAGCGCACACGATGTGGGGTGTCTTGGCTGGACAGGTCCTTAAGAGCGAGCGGCTCCCCTGGCAGAAGATCAAGATCCTGGCGATTGCAGGGTTGATTGGAGTGGCTGCAGGCTATGCGCTCGATCCTGCAACGCCTATCATCAAGCGCATCTGCACCAGTTCCTTTGTCATTGTGAGCGGCGGCTGGTGCCTGCTGGCCCTGGCTTTTTCCTATTGGCTGATCGACGTAAGGAAATTCCAGAGCTGGGCCAAGTTCTTCTGCTATGTAGGCATGAACTCCCTTTTCATTTATCTGTTCACCGAAACCGGCGGAGCACAATGGCTTGCACGAATCGTGAAGCCTTTTGCAATGGGAATCTTCGGCTGGGCAGGCCAATTGCCTGCAAGTATCGTCGCCAGCCTAACCGTCTGGGCGCTGCTGTGGTGCCTGTGCTACTGGCTGTATCAACGGAAGATCTTTATAAGGATTTAGCACCACTCACGGATTGGATTCTTCGTCGTAGACGTCGAGCTAGCCGGTATTCTGAGCGCCGCAAGGTCTATCTGGTTCGACGACGGCGTAGCAGCTCCGTCTTCCTGGCCACCAGGGCGTAGGCAAAGGATCACGAGGCCAATCGACGGAAGCATCCGCAGAGGGCAAGACCTCCCGAACTCCGCCCTTCGTCACATCTCCGCTGTTCCCTCCTGGCTAAATGCTATGGACCAGACCCCTTTGAGTAGACTTGGTATTTCGCACGAGCGCCAATACAGCCAGCACCCCAATCAGGGGAATGAGGCTTGCCGCTATCAGGATGGGCTGGAAGGAGTATGAGTCGGCAATTTTCCCAATGATGAAGGTTGAGACGATGGTGAGAATCCCTGCCGCTGTGCCGCTCATCCCGCTGACCGACGCAACGGAGTCGCTCTTAAACAGGTCAGAGGGAAGAACCAGGGCGATGGTTGAAAATGAAGCGTAGGCAAACGTCGCGATCGCGAATAGACCGGCGATCACAAAGAGATCTGAAGCGAACGTTGCAGGGATGAGGGCCGTGACGCCGATTCCTCCGAAGACAACTACTGCCTTGCGAGCCCACCCAACCGACCAGCCGCGTTTGATCAACCAACTGGACCAACCGCCGCCGAAAAAATTCCCCAAGTCTGCCGCAACGAAGGGAATCCAGAAGGCCAGTAGTGTGGTTTCCGGGTTGAATCCCCGGCTCCCAAGGTAGATCGCAAACCAGTCCGTGATGAAATACCAGACTGGATCTGTCAATGCTCGCGCTGCGATGACACCCCAGGTTTGGGGCAGCTTGAGCAGTTGAAACCCGCTCGAGAGCGGCGCCCCGTCGCGATCTCTTGCCTGGTTTGCTTCCATCTCACTCGCAACCTGCTCGCGAAGAATCATCGTCCGTTCCGCGTCGCTGATCTTTGGATGATGTTGCGGAGGATGGTAGAGCCATCGCCATGCAACGAGCCAAAGCAACCCAAGCGTTCCAACAAGAATGAATGCCGACTGCCAGCTGCCAAAATGAAGGTACAACCAGACGACGAGAACAGGAGCGATGGCTCCACCGACGGAAGAACCGCTGTCAAAGAGTGCCACGGCCCAGCCGCGTTCCTGCTTTGGAAACCATTCCGAAACGACTTTCGTTGCAGCAGGCCAATTGGCTGATTCGCCCAGCCCGAGCAGAAAGCGAAAGAAGATGAAGCTTCTTAGTCCCGAAGCGAAGGAAGTGAACATGGCAACAAGTGAGTAGAAGGCAACGGAGACCGTAAGGCCATTCCGCGTTCCCCAACGGTCGATGAGGCGACCGCTGATGGTCTGGCCGATGGAATAGGCCACACGAAATCCAATCACGATCATGGCGTAGTCTTGATTGGTCCATTTGTACTGGAGCTTGAGATAGGGTGCCAGGACCGACAACGTCTGGCGATCCATGTAGTTGATAATTGTCGAAGCAAACAGCAGGCCGCAAATCCACCACCGCAAGCCACGCCAAGTACGGCGCTTGACTCCCTGCCCACCCCGGTGTTCGTTCACTCTTCCCTCCATTCCTTCGGTTATCGATCTGAAATCGACTGATGAAGACTTGACCGCCTGCCATCATCCTTCATCTCACATGAAAAACTCTTGTGAAAATGACGTTCATTCCTGGGCTGTGATTTGACCTGTCCGTGAATTTCCAGTAGCGTAGCGCCTTCCATCAATGAGGTGCCACCATGCATCTGCGCTCTGGACGGACCGGTCTTTCTCTCCTTGTTTTCCTTGTCGCATCGACCCTCTGCGCCGAAGACTGGTCGCGCTTCCGCGGGCCCAACGGCTCTGGCATATCCAAAGACACAGGGTTCCCCACCGAATTCGGTTCCGGCAAGAACGTGATTTGGAAATCAAGCGTCCGCTTGGGCAAATCCTCTCCAGTCCTCACCGAGAAGCAGCTGTTCCTCACGGCTTACGCTGACGACAAGCTCTACACCCAGTGCTTCGACCGCCACAACGGTAAACTCCTCTGGGAGAAGTCCATTAACCGGCCGCGAAAGCCGCTTGTCCACAACCTGAATGAGCCCGCCGCGATCACTCCGGTCACCGATGGCGTCAACGTTTATGTCTTTTTCCATGACTTCGGTCTGATCTCTTATGACGGATCCGGCAAGCTGCGTTGGCAGAGGCCGCTCGGCCCCTTCACTAACGCCATTGGCTTGTCCAGCTCGCCGATTCTTGTCGACGGCCGGTTGATCCTGCAAGTCGATCAATACGTCGACGCTTACATCGCAGCGTTCAACCCCGACACTGGCGAGACACTTTGGAAAACCAGCCGTGCCGAAACTAAGGGATGGTCAACACCTGTCACCTATCGCCCCGGAGGAAATGGCGGTGCGCAGATCCTCACGGCCAGTGACCGCCTCTTCGGCGCCTACCAGTTGAAGACTGGGAAACGCACGTTCACAGCTGATACTCTGGCGAGCGCCATTGTGGCCAGTCCAATTGTTGCGGGCGACATGTTCTACGCTTTCGGATACAACAACGAAGACCGCCCGAGGCCGTTTGAAGAACAGCTTGGCAAATTCGACAAAGATGGCGACAGCAAGATCACCGCTCTAGAGACGAACGACGACGCCTGGATGAACGGTCTAGCGAGGTTTGCGGGCAATAGAGATGGCGTGCTGACGCAGTCGGAATGGGACGACGCGATGAAGGAGCGCGCCGGCCCCTCCAGTCTGGTTGCGTTTCGTCTGGAGACGGATGCTGGCGGCGAAACCGTGCGTGCCTCCGAGCTCTGGCGAGACGAGAAGAGCTTTATGGGGGTGGTCCCCTCGCCGTTGGTCTATCAAAATGTGCTCTACTACGTGAAAAATGGTGGAATCCTAGCCGCAGTCGATGCCACTGCGGGCAAGACACTGAAGCAAAGCCGTGTCCAAGGAGCCCTCGATCCGTTCTCCGCGTCGCCTGTGGCCGCCGAGGGAAAGATCTATGTGGCCAGTGAAAGCGGCAAAGTCGCTGTGATCAAACCAGGTGCAGACTGGGAAGTGATCACTGTGAATGATCTAAAGGAAGACACCTTTGCCACACCAGTACTCTCGAAAGGTAGAATCTTCCTCCGCACCAACGAATCGCTATACTGCTTCGGTACCGATGCGAAGAGCCAGTTCTCGTCTCGCTGAGTAGCTTTTGCCCGCCCGTCTGCATTCCCCAACCGGTGGCCTTCCCATCCTGCCTGCACGTGTAGCTTTTCAGGATGGCGGTTAAAGTCCTAGCTAACCGGCCCCACACATCGGAATCCACGCCTTGAAGTAGCGCTGTCAAAAGGACATTTGCTTGAGCCGACTCCTCCATCAATTCGAAACCCTCTATTCGGATCTCGACGCCTAAAATGTTCCCTCTTGAAGCGGCCCAACAACGTTGACTGGATTCCAACAACTAAAACTAGACCTTGAACCAGCGTGATAGAAGGTTCAGAGGGCAACAAAAGGCTCGAAACGCGCATCCAGAGAGGGTATTGGCTGATTCTGGAAAATCACAACACCCACAAAGGAGCGCGTTTCGAG
>Ga0187893_10008310_pt1 | contig 16434 bp, 18 predicted proteins | sample MA1701074metaG_FD_139574 | JGI IMG/M metagenome (GOLD analysis project Ga0187893, IMG submission 139574) | White microbial mat communities from a basaltic lava cave in the Kipuka Kanohina Cave System on the Island of Hawaii, USA - MA170107-4 metaG ...
GTGGGGATTCATCACGGCGTCGGTCGTCGAGGGAAGCCAGGCCTTTGTCGCCTCGGAAGGCTACATCAAGCAGATCGGCCTCCCGATCCAGGTGTACGTGTTCCGCTTCTTCGTGAGCATTGCCATCGCGGCCGCCATGAGCCTGTCCTCTTATGTGGTGGTGGTTGTCCTGTACGCGGTGCCGATCGGGTGGGGGATCCTCTGGAGCATTCCCGGGCTCATCCTGCTCGGGGCGACCGGCTTCTGGCTTGTCCTGATCTTTGCGCACCTCACTGCCCGGTTCCGGGACACCGCCCACCTGGCGGCCACCGCGCTGCAGATACTCTTCTTCGTGACCCCGGTCATCTGGCCTCCAGAGATGCTGAAGGGCCGGCCGCTACAGTGGGTGGTCGACGCCAATCCCTTCTATCACCTCCTCGAGGTGGTGCGGAGGCCCTTGCTGTTCTCAGAATCGGCCACCACGGCGAACTACCTGGTGGGCTTAGGAGTCGTCATCGGCCTCGGCCTGGTCGCCTCCCTGGTCGCGCAGTTGTACTCCAGGCGCATCGTGTATCTCCTCTGACGACGACGGGCTGGCGCTGCCCGTGGCCGTGATTGCTCTGCACGACGTTGCCATCGAGTTCAGGGTCGACGTCTATCAACGAACCACCCTCAAGGCCACCCTCTTCGATCTGCTGCGTCCCCGACGGACCTCTCCGCGGACAGTCCGCGCTTTGCGCGGCATCTCACTGGCCATCGACCCCGGCGAGCGTCTCGGCCTCATCGGTCCCAACGGGGCCGGCAAGACGACGCTGTTGAAGGTCATGGCGGGCATCTATCCGCCGCACCGGGGTACGGTACTCATCGCCGGTCGCGTGTGCCCGCTGTTCGAGTTCGCGACCGGTTTCGAGATGGAGGCCACCGGCTGGGACAATATCCGCACCCGGGCCTTGCTCCTCGGCATGTCGGTCCGTGAGATCGAAAGCGCAATCGAGGAGGTCGGGCGCTTCTCGGAGCTCGGGGACTTTCTCGACATGCCCGTGCGCTGCTATTCGTCCGGCATGCTCCTGCGCCTCGCCTTCGCCACCTCGACGGCGGTCGATCCCGACATCCTCCTTCTCGATGAGGTCATGGCGGCCGGGGATGCGTCGTTCATCGAGCGCGCCCGCGCGCGTCTCGATCAGATGATGGAGCGAGCACGGATCGTGGTGTTCGCCACCCATGCCCTGGATCTGCTGCCCAAGATGTGCGAGCGCTCGATCTGGCTCGATCATGGCCAGATCGTCCTCGACGGGCCAACGGCCGATGTCGTCAGTGCCTATCTCGACGCCGTCGCCCGACGACGCGACTAGGGGCGGTCCGGACGGGCCTCACGCCCCTCGCGGGCCAGCTCCTTCCGCAGCCGGGTGAGCGAGCGCAGAGACTGTAGGTGCCACCTGATCCTGTCCGCGAGCGTCAGCGCGGCGGGCGCTGGTCGTCCCTGCAGCACTTCAAGGGCACGGCGCACCACGAGCCCGGCCCGCGTTGAGGTGACGCCATGCGGGCGGGCCGTGTCACCAGGTCTCGGGTCTTCGGGGCCGGCTCGCCGGTGTGTCGTCTCTGCACTTGCCCGCGCGGCGTCGATGTGGGCGCGCCACCCCTCGGCGGCTTGCGCGACCCCGTAGCGTTCTCTGGCATACGTCCAGGCCTCGTGCTGGATGCGTGCCCGGAGGGCCCCGTCGTCGATCAGGCGTCCGATGGCGGTGAACCAGCCGTCAGGGACATCAGGGACGAGCAGCCCCGTCCGGCCATCGTCGACGCAGTCGCGGTACACGACCATGTCGGAGTAGATCCCGGCCACGCGGCTCGCCGCGAACTCGCGGAACTTGTTGTCGCTTTTCGCGCGGTGAAACTCGCTATCGGGGAGCGGGGCCAGCCCGATATCGAAGCCGCCCCGGGCGAATTGGCGAAAGAAGGCGTCATAGTCCTGGATGAAGTCCATGAAGTGGACGTCGGGGCGCCCGGCTAGCTCCGGTGGGTGGTATCCCCAGAACCACGCCTCCACGCGCCCACGGTACGCGTCGAGCACCCGCCGCAGGTCCGCCATGAAAATATCGGCCATGGGGTCCCTCTGCCTGCTCGTCGGGTAGACGATCCGCAGCGGGCCGGGCGCGCGAGCAGCCGGTGCGATCGGAACCAGATCCCAGTCAACGAGCGCGTCCACCCGATGCACACGCGGGTTCAAGGCCGTGAGACGGGCGCGGAGTGCCTCCGAGTAGACACGCACCAGCGACGCGCTGCGCAGGTAGCGCTCGAGCTGGGCGAGGCGGGCCGGATCGCGGTGGTACTGACTGCCCGGGGTGTTGGCGGGCAGCATGAAAAAGTCGTCGTCCAGCTCATAGATGATCGGGAGACGTCGCTGGAGCGCCGCTTCCAAGGTCGCCCCGAACCGGGGCTCGGTATTGCGACAGAAGACGATGAGATCGGCGGCGGCCAGCCGTCGTCGGCTGACCCATGACTCGAGCGCCACATCGAGGACGATGCGATGCTGGCGGTGGAGGGCGCGCAGAGGCTTCACCACTCCGATCAAGGTCGATGGGATGAGCTGGGGCAGGACCGCCAAGACGACCGGGGGAGGCGACGCCACGGGAGCCCTTCTCGACCGGCTACCCTGAGGGCAGCGGCCGCGGGGTGAGGGCGGCCCGGGCTTCCGCCTCAAGAACGCTCTGACCGCGCGCGTAGAAGGCGTCTGCCTCGGCGTGCGAGTCGCCGACCGCGGTGAGGCCGAGCCGGCCGTGTTCGGACAGCGCGCTGATCATGTGGAAGATCACGCCCGTCTGCCGGGTGTGATGGTTGAAGGCCCGGATGGACTTCCAGAGCGGCACCAGCTTGGCTTGTAGCTGCGCAAACCGCGCATCGGCCTCGGCGGTGGAGAGGCCAAGGTCGGGGATGGGCAGGTGATCGTCGGCACTCATGCTCGACTCGCTCCTCCTCGATGGATCATACCGCCTGCGGGGGATACTCTAGAGCCCATGGGCATCGATCCGCGCGAGGCCGAGGAGCGAAGGCGCGCCCGTGCGAGCTGGCCCATCGCGCGCTACCGCCTTGGTGGGGAACCCCCCGATGATCTCTCCGAGGTCACGACCCCCGCCCAGCGGATCGCGATGATGTGGGAGCTCGCCGCGTCGGCGTGGAAGGCGGCCGGCCGGCCCTGGCCCACCTACGATCGCCGCCACATACCCGCCCGCTACTTTCCCCCCGGTTCGTCGCGCCCGGACACCGATGACGCTTGACGGCCTGAATGACGACTTTCGCGACCTCCTCGTCGTGTTCGCCGATGCCGGTGTCGAGTTTGTGATCGTGGGGGCGTACGCGCTGGCGTTCCACGGTGCTCCCCGCGCGAGCGGTGACATCGACCTGTTCGTGCGCCCGGCCCTGGAGAACGCGCAGCGGGTGTTCGACGCGCTGGCCCGATTCGGAGCGCCGCTCGAAGCGGCCGGAATGACCGCCCCCGATTTCGCGGCGCCGGGAGCCGTCTATCAGATCGGTCTGCCGCCTCGGCGCATCGACATCCTCACCACGATCTCCGGGGTGACGTTCGACGAGGCCTGGGCATCGAGGTTGACGGGCGAGGTAGAGGGCCGGACGGTGAGCTTCATCGGCCGCGAGGCACTGCTCAAGAACAAGCTGTCCACGGGACGTTTCAAGGACATCGCGGACGCCGCCCGCCTTCGCCAGCCCAAGCCAGAGCGCTGATCAGGCCCCGCATCCCATATTGGGGGGCCTCGAAAGGGCCCCCCAAACCCCCCGGGCGCTCGGGGCGCCCCGGGGAACCCGGGGCACCCCTCGGTTCACGCTTGCTTTGGGTGCTGCTCCTTCCTTCGGGCCAGACGGAAGCGCATCGAGGTCGCGTCTCAAGGCTTGCCCACGCGGGCGAGGAGCCGCCAACCCCAGCGGCTCGTCGGCTTGTGCACCGTTCGCTCGGCGATGTAGTGACGGGCCAGCGCCGGCCGGCCGCCGCGCAAAGCGGCCTCGATCAGGGTGAGGGTCAGCACGTCACGCTGGGCATGGCTTCCCCCGAAGCGGTGGGCGCGATCCCGCGTCGCTTCCAGCTGCTCGATGGCGGCCGCGTACTGGCCACGGCCGAAAGCCTGCATGGCCTGGCAGAGGGGCAGGCCCACCTCGCGAGTCATCGCCACGTTCGTTCCGCGGCCATGTTCGACCGTCCATGCGAGGTTCTCCAGGAGGTGCGCCGCCTCGGGCGCGCGGCCAGCGATGGTGAAGGCCATCATGGCGTGAAGGTCATTGAAGGCATAGAAGCCGCGTTCGCCGTCGAGTCGCTTCGCCCAGTTGTCGGCGACAACGTTTGCCCGTCCCCCGAGATCGACGCCATCCAGCGACAGACGCCACAGGAGCGCGGTAGCGTCGAGCAGCGGGAGGACCGTCTGGGGCGGCTCCGGATGCACCTTGGTGTCGTAGAGCGCGAGCGCGCGGTCGTAGCGCTGGCGATCGAGGTAGTAGAGCGCCAGGTGCCAGTAGTTGTGAAAGGCAAAGCCGTTATCCGGCGCCCAGTCGGCCTCACGCGACTCGAGCCAGGCAATCCCCTCGTCGATGCGTCCCTGCATCTCCATGACGTGCGTCACCGCGTGCACGGCCCAGCCGTCCTTGGGCTCGAGAGCGAGCGCGCGGCGGCCCTCCTCCTCGGCCAGCGCGTACTGGTTGCACTCTTCGAGGCCGAAGGCGTGCATCCCGATCACGTACGAGTAGCCGGGCACCACCGGACTCCACTCCGGCAGGATGCGCGAGATCCGGTTGCGCAGGTTGAGCGCATCGCCGCGGAAAAAGTCCATGAGGTGCCCCGACTGGGCCGTGAAGGCATCCCGCGGATGATCGACCAGGACGCGGTCGAAGGCGACGCAGGCACCGTGCCAGTTACCGTCGACCAGGCAGCGCGCAGCCAGGGCAAGGCCGCGCTCGCGGTCGTTCGCGCCCGTCAGAAGCTTCTCGGCGGCCGCGACGCTTTCCCGCGCTTGAACGGCGTAGCTCTGCTCGGTGAACGTCATGAGCACGATGCCGCGGAACAGGTGGCCGAGGACGAAATCCGGCGCCTCGGCCAGGGCCTGGTCGATGGTGGCAATGGGATCGCCGACGTAGCTCTGATACTGCCCGAGCGCCGTCTCGTAGAGATCGCGCGCCGTTTGGTTCGCGCACGACACCGGGACTCCGCGCAGATCACGGTTCATGATTCATCCTCCTCGATCGACAGTCCTCAAGCCTATCGGATCCGCTCACAGAAGAGCTCGATCCAGCGAGGTCACGAACTGCACATCGGGTGTCAGCACGCGGCTCAGCCGCTCGTCGTTGGTGACGAAGAGATCGACGCGTGCCTGGGAGGCGCAGGCGAGCTGGATGGCATCGGGCGCGCGCAGCCCCTGCTGTCGGCGAAGGCCGGCATACGCTCGCGCCGCCACACTCTCGAAGGGGACGAGGACGGCCCCCCGCGCCAGCGCTTCCTCGTACCGACGCGCGAGAACCGCGTCGCCCTGTTCGAGGGGTTTCACCAGAATCTCGCCCAAGGTCAAGGTTGAAGTGTACAGCTGGTCTCCGCGATCGATCATCCTCTGCCGGAGGGCGGCGACGCGGTCAGCCCTCTGTCCCTGTCCTTCGAACAGATAAATGAAAAGGTTCGTGTCCCAGAAGATGCGACTCACTGCCAGCCCTCGCGCAGGCGGGCCACGTACTGGTCCGCCGGCTCGGCCGCCCACAGGCGGTGGCCGGAGCCACGCAGCGCCAGCAGCGAATCAGTCTCGCCGCGGAGTCGCCCGCGCTTTTCGTACTTCGACTCGTACCAATCAAGGAGGGCGTGGTACCTCGCCGGCATCTCGTCGCGGCGGGGCATGGTGCGAGCGCCCTCGCGGCGTGGGTCGTAGGGGTCGCCGGGACGGAAGAGTCGGCGTCGGTTGCGTCCCGTCTCGACCAGCATCCGATAGCGACCGGGGTTCGGCGCCCGGTTCGCCACGCAGTGCTGAATGGCATGAACATAGACACCGGGTCGCAAGGTGGGCGAGAGGCGTTCCGCCCGGGCCCGGGCGACTATCTCGGCCACGGTGAAGTCCTCCCGCGAGGGCGCTTCCCGGTGCAGGAGCGCGGCCACGATCCAGACTTCGTCGGCGACCTTCAGAGACCCGCGAGGGGCCATGACCATTACCCCACCTCCTCCGGTCACAGTCAGAACAAGTATACCAAGTGTACCTGTTCAAGCGCGGCGGAGAATCCGATGGCCTCCGTCATGACCTCGGTGCACTGTCATCGATCGCCGGTGTACGCACCGAAACGAGAGCGCCCGCTCGCGAGTGCTGCTCGCTGTCCCATGTCACCAGGGGGATCCGCATGAGGCTTGCGGTGGCCGCATAGACGGCATCAGCGCCCCGCAGACGCAAGCGGGCGGCCAGTCGCGCGGCCTCTCGGGCTAGCCGGCGGTCGATCGAGACCAAGCGCACTCCGGGAATTCGCAGGACGTTTCGCACCGCCCGTTCCGCGAGGCTGGCCTCGCCGGTTCGGCGCGACACGGCCCCCGCGATTTCGGCCAGCAGGATGGCCGGCGAGATCAACGGCTCGCCGCGATACACTGCCTGCTCGAGCCAGAGACGACTTGCCCTGTGGTGGACATCGTCGGGCACGAGCCGGCTCACCCATACACTGGCGTCAACCACGATCACCGGTCCCGGCGATCCTCCGCCACTGCCGTCGCCGCGCTGACGCCCTTGGGCCAGCGCGTGCCGATCTCGACGACGAGCCGGTCTAGATCAGACCAGACGCCGTCGTCCCCACCCTCCGGGGTCCGCCGCTCGACGACCGGCACGATGCGAGCCACGACCCTCCCCCGGTACGTGATCTGAATCTCGTCGCCGCGTTCCCTGACCCGCTTCAGGAGTCGGCTGGCCGACGCCTTGAGCTCCCGGACACCGACCGTCCGCATGGCGGCCGCCTCCATGAGACCACATTGGTGACTACACGATACTGGTGGCGTCCCGAGACGTCAAGGGCCGCTGTCGCGCCTACCAGACTCTGGCCCGGACAGCCCAGGCGCGGGCGCTCAGATGGATGGCTCCATCGGGACGGATCGGCAGACGGGCGCGCAGGTGCTCGCGCAGGGCGGCTCGCCCTTCCTCGGACAGCGACACGCAGTAAGCCGGCGCGGGCGCCTGGCCACCCAGAAAGGGCGACCAGTAGTCGTCGAAGTCGCGAAACACCGTGGGCACGTCGATGGCGCGGACTTCGACGTCGCGCAGCCCCACCTGCTCGAAGAGAGCAGCTAGCGGCGCTGGTTTGCAGATCGGAGATCGCCGTCCCTCGTCCAGGTCCTGAGCCGCCGGATTCAGCGCCACCGCCGCGTCCCAGAAGTACCGCATGAGCTGCATCTCGCCCGCGTAATCCCAGACGTAGATCGCCACCATGCCGCCGGGCCGCACCGCGCGACGCATCTCGGCCAGGGCTCGCGCATGGGCAGGGACGAAGTTGAGCACGAGACCGGACACAGCCACATCGAACTCCGGAGAGGGGAACGGCAGGGCCTGCGCGTCAGCCGTGCGAAAGCGCGCCCGGGCATCGGCCACCCGCTCGCGCGCGTAGGCCACGAACTCCCTGCTTTGGTCCACCCCCACGACCTCGCGCGGCGACGCCGTCGCGAGGATCACCTGGCTGAGGGCCCCGGTGCCCGAGCCCACGTCGAGCCAGCGAAGGTCGGGAGGCTGATCGAGCCACGCCAGGAACTCGCGCGCCACCAGCCTGCTCCACCGCCCCACGTACGGCTCGTAGGCATCGCCGCTGGCCCAGAGGTCCATCTCTCGCGACTCTGGGTAAAGTCTATCGCGGGCAGATTCTCGAAGCTCGCGTAAAAGGGGGCCGGGCGAGCGTGGCGGCACCCGCCCGGCGCCCGGGATCAGAAGCCGAGGCGGGCGCGGTTACCCAGGCGGATGAACTGGGTCTCGCCGGTGTTCTCATCCACGCCGTCGTTGTCCGTCACGATGTAGACGTCACCGTCGGCGGCGAGGCCAACCCCCTCGACTTTCTCCTGGATCCAGGTGTACACCAGCGTGCGGCCGTCATCGCTGGCCGCGACAATCTCCGCCGCCGTTAGCTCCACCTCGTTGCGGTCGCAACTGGTGTTTTCGCAGACCAGAAACGTCGCGACCCGTTCGAACTGCTGGCTCGGTCGGAAGAAGATGGCCTCGGCAGCGGTGGTGGTGAGGCCGAGGACGGCGGCACCCAGTGCGGCCACAGCCGCGCGGCTCAGGACGATGCGCATAGCAGGCTCCCCCTTCGGCAAAGATGGGATGGGCTAGACAACGGCGCGAGCCTACGAGCAGACCATTGCGGGAACTTCACGCCGCCGCGACAAGTGCGTGACGAACCGTGGAGGGTAAACCCCGGGCGGAGCTTCAGAATTCGAGCCTAGATTTCGCCGAGCCCACCTCGTGCCGCAACAAAAGGGGGGGGCCGATGGCCCCCCCATGACCCCCGACGCTAGGCCGAACTATTCGTAAACGATAGACACGTCAGGCGAGCGGGTCCTGTCCTCACGCCTTCAATTGATCACGGATCGGCAACCGCCGGATGCGCTTGCCCGTCGCGGCGAAGATAGCGTTGCAGAGAGCGGGCGGGATCGGCGGCACGCCGGGCTCGCCCACTCCCCCGAGCGGCTTGGCGAAATCGCCCGGGATCAGATGCACGCGGATCTCGCGGGGCGCGCCGCTCATGCGAGTCACCTCGTAGCCGTTGAAATTGTTCTGTTCGACGCGCCCGCCCTTGAAGCTGATCTCGCCCACCATGGCGACGCTGATGCCCATCACGCACGCCCCCTCCATCTGGGCGCGCACGCGCTCCGGGTTGACCACCGCCCCGCAATCCACGGCCAGATCCACACGCGGGATGGTCACCACGCCCTTGTCGTCGACGAGAACCTCCACCACCGTCGCCACGTAGGTCACGAAGCTGTAATGCGCCGCGATGCCGAGCCCACGGCCCTTGGGCAATGTTCGGCCCCACCCTGCCTCGCGCGCCACCGTCTCCAAAACCTGCCGCAAGCGGCCGGTGTCCACGGGGTAGCGCTCGGGGGACTCGCCGTGGTTCCAGGTGTCGCCCAGGGTTTGCGGATTGATCATGCGAGCCGGCCCGATCACGTCTAGCAGGAAGTTTTTCGGGTCGCGCCCGGCCGCCGCCGCCAGCTCGGCCACGAACGACTGGTCCGCGAAGGCGTGGGGAATGTTCGAGACGGAACGGAACCAGCCGATGCGGGTGTGAGCGGTGGCCGGCGGGTTCTCGATGCGGATGTTGGGAATGGCAAAGGGGACGTTGATGACCCCCATGCCCAGCTCAAAGGGCGCCTCGTGGTTCGCCCCCTTCTCGAACGTCGACATGATGGTTGGGGCGACGCTGCGGTGCAGCCAGGCGACCGGATTGCCCTGGGCATCGACTCCCGCCTCGAGGTGCTCGACCGACACCGTGTGGAAATAGGAATGGTGCAGGTCGTCCTCACGCGTCCAGGTCACCTTGACCGGCTTGCCGTCCACGGCCTTGGAGAGGACGGCCGCCTCCACGGCGAAGTCGGGCTTGGACTTGCGGCCGAAGCCTCCGCCGAGCAGGGTGACCCGCACGGTGACGTCCGCCGCCGACATGCCCAGCCGCTTGGCCACCATGTCCCGCGTGGCCTGGGGAGACTGGAAGCAGCCCCACACCTCGCACTTGCCCCCCACGATGCGCACGGTGGCGGCTGGCGGCTCCATGGCGGCATGGGCGAGGTGCGGGACGTAGTACTCGGCGTCGAGCCGCCGGGCGGCGCCGGCCAGGCCCGCGTTGAAGTCTCCATCGTCGCGCACGACCTTGCCGGGCTTGCGCGCGGCTTCCTCGAGCGTGGCCTTGAAGGCCGCCGAGTCGTACGTGGCGTTCGGACCGTCCTCCCACTCGATCTTCAGCGCACGGCGACCCTGAACGGCGGCCCACGTGTTGCTACCGATGACGGCCACCCCACCCAGCGGATTGAACATGGGCGGAGCCGGGCTGGCCTCGATCTCCACCACGCGTACCACGCCCGGCACCTTGAGCGTCTCGGTCGCGTCATACCGAACGAGCTTGCCGCCATAGACGGGCGGCCGCGCAACCACGGCATAGAGCATCCCGTCCAGCCGCGTGTCCATCCCGTACTGCGCCTTGCCGGTGACCATGTCGGGCGCATCGACCAGCTTCAGCTGTCCCTTGCCGATGTATCGAAACTGAGCTGGTGTCTTGAGGCGTAGCGTCTCCCGGGCCGGGACGGGCTGGCTCGCGGCAGCCTTGGCCAGCGCTCCGTAGCCGAGGCGCCGACCCGACGGGCGATGCACGACCTCGTGGTTCTTTGCCTCCACTTCCGTCACGGGCACCTTCCAGCGGGCCGCGGCGGCCGCCTCGAGCATGGTCCGGGCGGCCGCGCCGCAGCGGCGCATGGGGTCGAAGAAATGCCGGGTGCTGCGTGAGCCGTCGGTGTCCTGGTTGCCGAAGCGCTTCTCGTCGCCGGTGGCCTGCGCGACCCGCACGCGCTTCCAGTCGGCCTCGAGCTCGTCGGCGACGATCATGGGCATGCCGGTGCGCACGCCCTGCCCCATCTCGGAGCGGTGGCACACGATCGTCACCGTGCCGTCCTCGCCGATGGCTACGAAGACGAGTGGGTCGTCCACCCAGCCATTCGGCATGCCGTCGGCCCCATACTTGGGCGGATCGGCGCCACGCAGGGCGGATGGAAATCCGGCGCCGAGCACGAATCCGCCGAGGGCCGACACCCCCTGGATGAACCGGCGCCGGCTCACGTTGGCCAGCACCAGATTGTCTGCCCTCCGTTGCGTTCCGGTACGTGGGGCGTTCATGCGACACCTCCCTGCCGGCTCGCCGTTCGCTTGATAGCGTTGCGAATGCGCACGTAGGTGCCGCAGCGGCAGATGTTGCCGCTCATGGCGTCGTCGATGTCCGAATCGCTCGGCCGGGGGTTGCGCTTGAGCAGGGCAGTGGCCGACATGATCTGCCCGGTCTGGCAGTAGCCGCACTGGGGAACGCCCATCTCGACCCAGGCCGCCTGCACGGCCTTGCCGACCTTGTCGGCTCCGATCCCCTCGATGGTGACGACCTTCTTGTTCGCCACCGCCGAGACCGGCGTCAGGCACGAGCGCAGTGGCTGGCCGTCGACGTGGACGGTACAGGCGCCACACAGCGCCATACCGCAGCCGAACTTGGTGCCAGTCAGCCCAAGCTCGTCCCGCAGGGCCCAGAGGAGGGGAGTGTCATCGGGGAGGTTGAGGGTGTAGCGCCGTCCGTTGATGGTGACTGGCGTCATCGCGATCTCCTCTCGTCCCTGAGAAGTCAAGGGGCGACTCGCGCGCCATGGGAAAGCCCTGACCGCATACTATGCCACCGCCCAATGCTTGGCAAAGGTGGCGCCCCAGCGTCGCTTCAAGAAGCTCCTCCGCGGCCTCGCCAGCGCGAGAGATGGCAAGCCTAGCTTTCCTGAGTACGAGAAGATCCTGACGTCCGCGAGTCTGGTGATTGTGCCCGGCCTCGTTCTCGCCGAGGTGGACTACGTTCTCCGGGAGCAGAGGGTCGCCATGCGGAAACTCGTCGCTGAGATCTTCGATCCGGCCACGCGCTACGAGTATGAGATGCCGCTGCCTTCCGACATCGTTCGTGCCCTCGAGCTCGACGCCAGATTCGCGCCGCTCAAGTTGGGGCTCGTTGACGGAACGGTCACCGCGGTCGCGGAACGACGGCACATCTACCGGGTGCTGACCACGGATCGCCGCGACTTCGCCGCCATCCGCGTGGGTCCCCGCCTTACGCGAGCGCTCGAGTTGCTCCCGTGACTGGTCAGAGATCGCTGCCGGAGTATGAGAGGTTGAAGGATTGACCTTGACATCTAGATGAATCAATGAATCATCTAGATGTATGGCTCGTACCACCTTGACGATTGACGATGCCGTGCTGCGGCAACTGAAAAAGATGGCCCTGGAGCAGGGGCGAACTCTGCAGGCTGTGACCAATGACCTCCTCCGACGAGCTCTGGCAACACCCGTGCAGCCGAAGCGATACACGCTGCGGCTCAAGGGCTGGGAGGCCCAGGAACAACCCGGTGTGGACATCCTGGATCGGGACAAACTGTTTGACCTGATGAACGGCCGGTAGGCCGTGCGGGCGGTCGACACCAATGTGCTCGTCGTACCGAACACTAATGATCCACGTTCGACACCGTCCGAGCGCTCGTCCGTCACATCGAGGCCTATCTCGTGCAGTGGAATGCTCACCCCCCGCCCTTTGTCTGGACCAGGGAGCCGGCCGACATCATCAAGAAGGCTCTCCGGCGAGCAACTCGTTAACATGACTTCGCGGACGGAACACTCGTGCTCCCCGGAGTTCCGCCGGCGATCCAGCTCGGAACCCTTGCCGCTCATCCCAGCTCCGTCCCTTCGCTGAGGATCGCCAGGTAGCGGTCGTAAGCGAAGACCCTGTTGCGCCGGCGGCCCGTGACCTCGCGCGCGATGCCGAGATCGGCCAGCACGCGCATCCCGGACGTTGCGGCGGGAAACGAAAGCCCCGTTCGCTGGCTCGCCAGCTTGAGCGAGGCCAGCGGGCGCTCTCTCAGAAGATCGTAGACACGCAGGGCCGATCCCGCCGCACGTCCGCCGCCCTGGATGCGCTCACGGTCTTTGCCGAACAGCGAGACCAGACGCTGCGCTGTCGCCACGGCCAGATCGGCCGTGGTCCGCACGCCTTCCAGGAAGAAGTCGAGCCACTTTTCCCAGTGCCCATCCGTGCGGACACGGTCGAGGAGCCGGTAGTAGTCCGCTCGATGCTGCTTGAAGTAGAGGCTGAGATAGAGGAGCGGCTCCCGCAGAACCCCCGCGTGGCACAGCAGGAGGGTGATGAGCAGGCGGCCCACCCGTCCGTTCCCGTCCAGGAACGGATGGATGGTTTCGAACTGGACGTGCGCCAGCCCGGTTCTCACGAGAACGGGAACCGGTGTCGTCTCGTCGTGGAGGAAGCGCTCGAGCGCGCCCATGCAGTCCGCGACGTCCTGGTGCGGTGGCGGCACGAAGTGGGCATTGCCGGGCCGCGTGCCGCCGATCCAGTTCTGCGACCGGCGGAACTCACCGCGATCCTTTTCGGCCCCCCGCCCACGCGCGAGCAGCTGGGCGTGGATCTCTCGGATGAGCCGGTTCGAAAGCGGGAAGCCTCCCCTCAGCCTTTCCAGACCGTGGTTCAGCGCAGCGACATAGTTGGAGACTTCCACGACGTCCTGCACCGGCGCGCCCGGGACCGCCTCCAGCTCGAACAGCAGCAGGTCCGAGAGCGACGACTGGGTCCCTTCGATCTGCGACGAGAGCACGGCCTCCTTGCGCACATAGGTGTAGAGAAAGAGATGCATGGCGGGCAGCAGCAGCGAGACGCTGTCCAGCCGCCCGAGGGCGAGGAGGGCCCCTTCGAGAAGGAGTTGCCGTGCGCCCGTAAGGTCAAGCGGCGGCTCGGGTGGAAGCGGTCTCGGCACGAAGGCGCGAATCTCCTCGCCACCGACCCTGGTGACCGCATACCGCCCGGTGGGACCCCGCTCCACACTCCACTCCGCTATTCAGTGATGCTTGATAGAGGATAGCCTATCAATCGTTAGGGCATTATCGTTTAATAGCGTCGCTCGGGTCCTATCTTTCAAATCACTGACCCTGTCTGGGAGGTCTGCACGGTGACACCAATCGACCTCGGCGCCCGCACCCGCCTGGAGGCGGCCTTCGCGCGCGAAGAGCGGCGAGGGCTCATGCTCGCCGCCGGCGCCCGCTCGATCGCGGTGCTCCTGATCGTGATCTGGACCGCCGTCGTCAACCCGGAGCGAGGCATGGCCTTCGTGTGGGTGATCGGCAGCGCGTCGTTCTTCATCGTCACCGGGCTCGCCCAGTTCTGGCTCTACTGGCGCCACCGGGCACCCCCGGCCGCCCCGTATGCGTTCGTCCTCCTGGAGTCGCTGGCGCTGGCCGCGGCCATCCTGGCACCCAACCCGTTCGCCACCGTGCAGCTGCCGCCGGCGATGCCCCTGCGCTATGCGAGCTTCCTTTACTTCTTCGTCCTCGTCGTGCAGATGGCGTTCTCGTTCCGGCCCCGGCTCTTGCTCTGGAGCACGGCGTGCGGGGCCGCCGCCTGGACACTGGGATTTCTGTGGATCGTCTCCCGTCCCGGCGTCGTGACTACTCCTGCCGTCGGCACTGATCTGCCCACCTTGCTCCGGTCGTACTTCGATCCCAGCTACGCCTCGATGCTCAAGTACCAGAACGAGATCCTCGTCTTCCTCGTCGTCGGGTCGAGCCTGGCCCTTCTCGTGCGGCGCTCGCGCACGCTGGTGGCCGAGCGGGCCGAGGCCGAGCGCACGCGCGGCAACCTGGCCCGCTACTTCTCGCCCAAGGTCGTCGACACTCTGGCCGGGCGCGACGAGCCGCTGGGCCGCGTGCGGCGCCAGGTCGTCGGGGTGCTGTTCGCGGACGTGGTGGGCTTCACCACCTTGGCCGAGACCATGACTCCCGAGGAGGTCATGGCGATGCTGCGCGACTTCCACGGCCGGATGGAGGAGGAAGTCTTCCGTCACGGGGGCTGCCTGGAGAAATTCATCGGCGATGCGCTGCTGGCCACCTTTGGCGTCCCCGATGTGGGGGCGCGCGACGCCACCGACACGCTGGCCTGCGCGCGCGGAATGCTGGCCGCGTTGGAGGCATGGAACGGCGAGCGGGCGGTGACCGGTCTGCCTCTGCTGCGCATGGGACTGGGGCTGCACTTTGGCCACGTCGTGGCGGGCGACATCGGCAGCCATCGCAGCATGGCCTTCGCGACCGTGGGCGACACCACCAACGTCACCAGTCGCCTGCAAGCGCTGACGCGCGACCTCGGCGCCACCCTGGTCGTCAGCGGCGCCCTGGTGGCCGCCATCGAGCGGGAGGGCGCCGATGTCCGTTTGCTCAGGGGCCTGACCCCGCGCGGGGAGCGTGCCCTCCGCGGTCGGGACACGCCGATCGAGATCTGGGCTGAGTAGGCCACTGGACGCTGCTGGCCCCAGCCATTACCTTCACCTAAGTACTCGATTCATTTGAGTTACAAGGCCGTCACGATCGCACGTGCAAATAATGGCGACCAATTTGATCGTAGATAGATTCTGGTATAGCCTGTGAGGTGCACCAGCTGAAGAAGGAGACCCATGAGCACCACCGCAAAGACACTCGAGACCCTGGCCAACCGGGAGTATAAGTGGGGTTTCGTCAGCGACATCGAGGCCGACGCGATCGCGCCAGGCCTGAACGAGGACGTCGTCCGGCTGATCTCGGCGAAGAAAGGTGAGCCCGAGTTCATGCTCGAGTGGCGGCTGCGGGCCTACCGGCACTGGACGAAGCTCGAGCGGTCGGCCGGGGAACCGAAGTGGGCGAATGTGAAGTACCCGCCCATCGATTACCAGAAGATCGTCTACTACTCGGCGCCCAAGCAGACCGGTAAGGGCCCGGCCAGCCTCGACGAGGTCGACCCCAAGCTCCTGGAGACCTTCGAGAAGCTCGGGATTCCCCTGGCCGAGCGCGGGCGTCTGGCCGGCGTGGCCGTTGACGCCGTGTTCGACAGCGTCTCGGTGGCCACGACCTTCAAGGCGAAGCTGGCGGAGCTGGGCATCGTCTTCTGCTCCTTCTCGGATGCCGTCCGGAACCACCCGGATCTCGTGCAGAAGTACCTGGGCTCGGTCGTCCCGTACACGGACAATTTCTATGCGGCGCTGAACTCGGCCGTGTTCAGCGACGGCTCGTTCTGCTACATCCCCAAGGGCGTCCGGTGCCCGATGGAGCTCTCGACCTACTTCCGCATCAATGCGGCGGGCTCGGGGCAGTTCGAGCGCACGCTCATCGTGGCCGAGGAGGGCAGCTACGTCAGCTACCTCGAGGGGTGCACCGCGCCCCGCCGCGACGAGAATCAGCTCCACGCGGCGGTGGTCGAGCTAATCGCGCTGGAACGGGCCCAGATCAAATACTCCACCGTGCAGAACTGGTACGCCGGCGACGCCGAGGGCCGGGGCGGGATCTTCAACTTCGTCACCAAGCGCGGCAAGTGCGCGGGGCGAGGGGCCAAGATCTCGTGGACGCAGGTGGAGACGGGGTCGGCCATCACCTGGAAGTACCCGAGCGTCATTCTGCAGGCCGATGATTCGGTCGGCGAGTTCTACTCGGTGGCCCTGACCGCCAATCGCCAGCAAGCCGACACCGGCACCAAGATGATCCACATCGGCCGGAACACGCGAAGCACGATCATCTCCAAGGGCATCTCGGCCGGGCGCGGCAACAACACCTACCGCGGCCTGGTGAAGATCCTGCCCCGCGCCAGCCACGCGCGGAACTACACGCAGTGCGACTCGCTGCTCCTCGGCGATCGCTGCGGGGCCCACAC
>Ga0187893_10008311_pt1 | contig 16434 bp, 11 predicted proteins | sample MA1701074metaG_FD_139574 | JGI IMG/M metagenome (GOLD analysis project Ga0187893, IMG submission 139574) | White microbial mat communities from a basaltic lava cave in the Kipuka Kanohina Cave System on the Island of Hawaii, USA - MA170107-4 metaG ...
GGTCCGGTGCTGTTCGCCTGGATGGTCTCGGCGACCGGCGCCAGCCGCAACGCGATCCTCGCCGTCATGGCGTTTTTCGTCATCGGCGCCGCGCTGCTCGCGGTCGTCGACGTCGAGGAAGGACGACGGGAGGCCAGTCGACCGGCCGTCGGCACGTAAATGGACCTGCGGCGCTTCATCCGTGCCCTGGCCCGCGCCGCGACCTGGACGTTCTACCGCGTCGACACGCGCGGCGCGCCTCCTTCGTCCGGCGGCGTGCTGCTCGTCGCCAATCATCCGAACGCGCTGATCGATCCGGCGGTCGTCTGGGCGACCGCCGGCCGCGACGTCCGGTTTCTGGCCAAGGAGCCGCTCTTCCGGGTACCGGTCCTCGCGCAGCTGCTGCGCGCCGGCGGGGCGATTCCGGTCTACCGCGCCATCGACGCCGCCGACACGTCCAGGAATGCCGCGATGTTCGCCGCCGCCGGCGCCGCGCTGGCGGCCGGCGATGTCGTCTGCATTTTTCCGGAGGGAACGAGCCATTCGACCGGCCGGCTCGAACCGCTCCGGACCGGCGCGGCGCGCATCGCTCTGGCCGCGGCCGCCGCGGGCGTCGACGCCAGCGTCGTTCCGGTCGGGCTGAACTTCGATCGAAAGTCCGCCTTCCGTTCGCGCGCGTCGGTCGTGTACGGGCCCGCGTTGCGAGCGGACGGCAAGGAGGACGTTCGCGCGCTCACCTCGCGCATCGCCGACGCCATGCGCGCGCTGATGATCGAGGCTGATCCCCTGGTGGACGCCGCGATCGTCGACAGGGTCGATCGGTTGTACGCGGCGGCGCGTCCCGAGACGCGAGATCAAGACCGTGTCGAGCGGCGGCGGCGGATCGCCGCCGGCATCGAGCGACTCCGACTGCAGGACCCCGAGTGGTACGGCGAGATCGCCGAGCGCGTACGGACCTACGACGCGCGGCTGTCCCGGTTCGGTCTGCGGGATGCGGATCTGAGAGGTGAGACACCGGCCGTGGCGGCGGTGCGCTTCGCCGTTCGCGAGGGGCTCGTCGCCGTGGCGCTCGCTCCGCTTCTCCTCGTGGGGATCATCGTCTTCTGGCTGCCGTACCGGCTGACCGACTGGATCGCGCGTCGCGGCACGCTCGACGAGGAGGCCACGATCAAGGTCATCGGAGGATTCGTCGTCTACTCGCTGTGGATCGGCCTGCTCGGCTGGCTGGCCTGGCGGGCGCTCGGACCGGACGGCGCGCGCCTCGCGCTCGCGACGCTGCCGATCGTCGCCTTCGCATCGCTGTTCGCCGTCGAGCGCGAGACCGCCGTCCTGCGCGCCGTTCGCGGCTGGCTCGCCGTCCGGCGCGCGCCGCCCAGCGCGCGCGCCCGGCTCGGGCGCACGCGCGACGAGATTGTCGACGTGTTCGATCAGGTGCGCGAGCGGCTGGGGGCGACGGAGGGTACGGAGTCAGCGGAGATACAAACGGAGGAACGGAGTTAACGGAGACGAAACGGAGCAAAGCCTTCTAAGAAACCTCCGTCCGTCCCCGTTGACTCCGTTCCTCCGTTGTATCTCCGTTGGCTCCGCCTCCTCAGTTCACTCCCGGAGCTACCGCCCGCCTCCAAGGGTCTTCTGCGCAACCGGCCGCGAGTACGCCGCGTTGATCGTGTGCGCGGGAGACTCGAGCACCTTGGCGTAGTACGCCCGCGCCATTCCGGCGTTCCCGATCTGCTCGTAGGCGCTGGCGGTCAGGCCGAGGATGAACGGGTCGGCCTGATCCGCTTTTGTCAGATCCGCGATGGCCCCCCGGTAGTCCTTCGCGTAGAACTTCACGTAACCGGTCAGATACGGCATCTGCGGGGCCTGATCCGGGTTCGTGCCCTTGTCGAGGATCGACTTCGCCGCCGCGGCGTGCGCCCGAGCCTCGTCGTGGCGGTCCCGCCGCGCGGCGATCCGGGCCTGTGCGTGGTGCCACCGAAAGTCCCAGAGGTCCCGCTGGTCGGTGGGCAGCTTCTCGATCTGCCGCGCCGTCTCGTAGCCGGTGCGGTACCACTGCTCCGCTTTGTCGGTCTGGCCCGCCTCGAGATAGATCCGCGCCAGCGCGTTCGCGGTTCCTGCCGCCCCGTCGAGCGTTTTCGCCGCCATTTCCGCGTCGAACCGGCGCTGCAGCCAGACGGCCGCCTCGTCCGGCTTGCCCTCGAACGCCCAGGAAACGCCGGTCTGCATCCAGATCTGGAGCTTCTGCTCCTCGGTCGCGGTCGCGAGGGCGCGCTCGAAGTGCTCGCGCGCCTCCGCGTAGCTCCCCTTCAAGTCGAGCAGGCGGCCGAGCGCGTAGTGACCGTCGTAGAGCTTGGCGTCGGCCGCGATCGCCTTGCGAAAGAGGGGCTCTGCGGCGTCGAGCTTCCCCGCCTGCAGGAGCTTCTGCCCTTCTTTCACGAGGGCCGTTGCATCCGGCGCCGGCTGAGATGACAGGAGGGCCAGCGCGGCGATCATCGCGAACATGACTGGATTATAAGCGCCCGGATGGCCCCACCACGCCCGACCTGAAGGTCGGGCCTACTTCAGCAGATACTCCTTCGCGAACGCGATCCACGCGTAGAGCACGTAGTCCACGTTCATGCGCCGGGTGAACTGATGACCCTCGTCGCCGAACACCATGTACCACACCGGCGTTCCGTTCTTCCGCACCGCCTCGACGATCTGCTGGGTCTCCTCGACCGGAACCTGAACGTCGTTCTTCCCGTGCACGATGAACAGCGGGGCCTTGATTCGGTCGGCGTGCGTCAGCGGCGAGACCTCAATCAGAAACTTTCGCATCTCGGGATCCCGTTCATCGCCGTACTCGCGGCGGCGGAGCGTGACGCGGTCCGGCGGCTGGTGATCGAGCCAGGTCGCGATGTTCGACATCCCCGAATTCACGATCAGGCAGCGGATCCGGTCGCCGTATTTGGTCGCCGTGATGAGCGACAGATAGCCGCCGTAGCTGTTGCCGACGAACCAGACGCGCGTCGGATCCAGATCGGGACGCGTCGCGATCCAGTCGAGCAGCGCGCCCAGATCTCTGGCCGGAGCCTCGCGCAGCTTTCCGTCGTCGAGCTTCTGGTAGGTCTTGCCGAACCCCGTCGATCCGCGGACGTTCGGTTGGATGATGGCAATACCGAGCTCGTTGAGGAAATAGTTGCTGCGCCCCCAGAAGAACGTCCGCGCGATCTCCTCGGGACCGCCATGGACGTTGACGATGACCGGCCGACGTCCGGTGAAGCGGGTGGCGGGACGATGGAGGATGCCGGAGATTTGAAGGCCGTCGAAGCTGCGCCAGCGGATCGTCTCGTACTCGCGCATCTCCTCCGGTTTCAGCGTGCCCGTCTCGCTCGTCGTCCAGCGCGTTGAGACGTTCTTCTTCGGGTCGTAGGAAAAGACGTCGGACGGGATTCGCGCCGACGTGACATGAAATCCGAGCTCGCCCGACGGATGCCACCGCAGGCCGCTCGTATCACCAGCCGGCACCTTCAAACCGGTCCGCTCTTTCCCGCTTCTCGTATCGAGCAGGTGCAGCGTGCGGGCGGCGTCCTGAACCACGGTAAACGCGAGCCATCGCCCGTCGGCCGACAGCGCGAGCTCGGCGGCGACGTCCCCCCTCGCCTTCGTCTTGAGCGCCGTCAGAGCCCGCGCCCGCAGATCGAGCCGGTGGACGTCGAGAAACTCGGCGCCCCGATCCGTCACGACGAAGGCGGACCGACCGTCGCCGGCGAAGACGGCGGCGGTGTACGCGACCGGCTCCGCGTCGGCGGGCGAGACCTGGCGCTTCTCGCCGCCATCGACGGGTACTATCCAGAGGTTGCTCACGGCGGCCGACAGTTCCTCCCGAACGAGCACGGCCTTGCCGTCTGGCGCCCAGTCGAGCACCTCGTTCATGCCTTTCAGCTCGGCCACGAGACGCAGGCTCGATGGATCGTGCGGCGCCATCACGTACATATCGAAGTCATCCACGGCGCGCCTGTTCGAGGTCCAGGCGAAACGCCGGCCGTCGCGGGACCAGGCGCCCTCGGAGGATCGGGAGGCGCCGTCTGTCAGCATCGCCGGCATCTTGTCGACCGCGGGATCGAAGTGAAAGTACTGACGAAGCCCCTTGCCGGGTGACACGTCGCGGAGATAGAGAATGTGGTCAGAGCCTGGCTCGAACCACGCGCGCGCGGAGGGGCCGGTCCCCGCGACGCCTGCCTCGTCGAACGTGACCTGCGTGCGCTCGCCTCCGGGCGAGGTCACGCGATGGAGCTGGAACGTATTGCCAAACCGTGTCGCGATGAGCATCTCGCGGCGGACCGGGTGCCACGCGACGAGGTGCGCGGTGCGGTAGTCGGCGTAGCGGTTCATCGCCTCCGCGTACGCGGCCGGGATGGGCGGCACGCCCTGCAGCACGACGCTGGCGGGGGGCGTGACCACCGGCACTGGAGCTTCTTGGGAGAACGCCGGAAGCGGAAGAAGGATGGCGGCCGCACACAGCCGGCTGAGAGCACGCCGCATCGCACCTCGCACGAGTGGGGAGACTTCATTATAGCCTCCGGGCCTCCAAAGCAAACTTACCCGTGGGATAAACCGTCCAATACCGGGGGTGTAGCGCACGACACCCGGGAGGAACGATGAAGGTTGTGATCGCCGGCGGAAGCGGATTCCTCGGACGACCGCTCGCGGAGATCTACGCCGAAGAAGGGCATCAGGTCACGAACCTGACGCGGCGCCTGGCGCCGGCGGTGTCGGAGTACGAAGCGGGTACCGGGCTGCCAGGGATCACGCACGTCGGCTGGATGCCTGACGGATCGACCGGACCGTGGGCCGCAGCGATCGACGGATCCGATCTCGTCGTGAACCTGGCGGGCGAATCCATCGCCGCCAGGCGCTGGTCGCCGGAACAGAAGCAGAAGATTCGCGACAGCCGCGTGTTAGCGACTCGCAGCCTCGTCGCGGCGATTCGATCCGCCGCCCGGCCGCCCGCCACGCTCATCAGCGGCTCGGCGGTCGGCTACTACGGCCCGCGCGGCGACGAGCCGATCACGGAGCGCGAGGCGCCGGGCAACGATTTCCTGGCGGAGACCTCCGCCGCGTGGGAGCACGAGGCGCACGGCGCGGAGCAGGCGGGGGCGCGCGTCGCGGTCGTTCGTACGGGCGTCGTCATCGAGCGCGGCGGTGGAGCGCTTCCGCGCATGCTGACGCCGGTGCGGTTGTTTGCCGGCGGGCCGATCGGATCGGGCCGGCAGTTCGTGCCATGGATTCACCGGGCCGACTGGCTCGAGCTCGTGCGCTGGCTCGCGAAGACGCCGCTGGCGCACGGGCCCTTCAACGCGACGGCGCCGGAGCCGGTGCCGAACAAGATATTCATGAAGGCGCTCGCACGCGCCGTCGGGCGTCCAAGCTGGATCCCGGCCCCGGCGTTCGGGCTCAGGCTCCTGCTCGGCGAGATGGCGGACCCGCTGATCCTTACGGGACAGCGCGTGGTGCCGTCACGCGCGCTCGAGCACGGCTTCAGGTTTCACCTTCCTCGGATCGATCAGGCGATGCGCGCGATCTTTATCGACTGATCAGCGTCCATTCGACCGGCGGCGGAGCCAGCCGAAGATCCGCTCGGCAACGCGCGGGGTCGAATAGAGACTCGGCAGGCGCTCGCCCGCGCCGTAGATGGAGTCGAGCACGCGCCGCCGGAGCGTCGGTGGAATGTCGAGCACGCGGGGGGACGGGCCAAGCCCGCTCTGCACGGTCGCTGGAGAAATCTGCGCGAGCCGAACGGCCGCGCGGGTGCGCGCCTCGGCCACGAGCCACTCCGCGGCATCCACACCGCGCGCCACGAGGCCCCGCGCGTTGTACCAGGATTCTGCGAAGACGTCCTGCACCGTGTCCTCGGCCGCTTCGAGGTTCTGCAGCACGCGCATGGCCGCGGCATACACCGCGGGCCCGAAGCGGTCGTACAGCTGCTCCAGACCGACGGGATCGCCGTCGGCCATCCGTTGAAGAAACGGGTCCGCGGTTGCGGTCATCTTTGACCGGGCTCCGCCCCGGACCCCGGCTCGGTCGCTTGCGGGGCCCCTATGCCCCGCGCCGCTCCCTCGCGGGCGCGCTTTGCGCGCCGCCGTCACGCGGCACCGAGAACCGAATTCTCGCAGAGCGCCGCATGACGGCCTAAATGGCCCTACGGGCGTGACCCGTCAGTGTAGCCGTCAGCCGCTGGATGGTAAAGACGGCGTGATACAACTACGCTCATGACTCTCCCGATCAGGTTTCTCGTCCGCATGCGTGCACCCGTCATCGGTGTCGCCGCCGTGCTGGCGGGCATCGGGGTCGACCCCGGGCTCGCCCAGGTACGGCCGCTTCAGCTCGAGGACTGGCTCTCGATCCGTAACGTGGGGGGCCTCGCGGTGTCGGCCGACGGACGCACCGCGGCGTTCACCATCAGCGAGATCGATCGCGCAAAGGACCGCCGGACCACGAGCCTGTGGCGGGTGCCGATTGCCGGCGGTGTGCCGGAGCGTCTGACACACACGGGCTCGGCCAGCTCGCCCCGCTTCTCGCCAGACGGGCGGTTTCTGGCGTTCATCAGCGATCGCCACATCGCGGGCGGCCCGACCCCGCAGAAGATCAGCGAGCGCGGACAGGTCCTGCTTCTGCCCCTCGGCGGTGGGGAGGCGTTCCCGGTCACGGCGCTCAAAGAAGGCGTCGATTCATTCCGCTGGGCGCCAGACAGCCGGCGTCTCGTCGTCGTCTCGCGCGATCCCCGGGACGAGCCGGAAAAGATCGGAACCGAGGAACCGCCGGCGCCGCCGATCGTCCTGACCCGCCTCCAGCACAAACGCGACGGCTCGGGCTGGCTCGACCTGCGTCGTCGTCATCTGTATCTCTTGACGCTCGACGCCGCTCTCGAGAAGCCGGGTCTCGCGGTCGGTGAGGCGAAGGCCCTGACGAGCGGATCGTTCGACGATGGGGACCCCGCGTGGTCGCCCGACGGCCGATCGATCGCGTTCAGCTCGAACCGCAGCAAGGACCCCGACGACAACATCAACTCGGACATCTGGATCCTCGACGTGGAGGCGGGCGTGACGCGCCGGCTGACCGCCTCGGAGGGCTCGGACGAGAATCCGGAGTGGTCGCCGGACGGACAATCGCTCGCATACGTCCATGAGCCGGTCGATCCGCCGATCTACGCCACGCCGCGCGTGCAGATCATCGCCGCGCAAGGCAGCGTGCCGCGCGACGTCACCGGCAAGCTCGACCGCCATGTCCGCGGCTCGCCACGCTGGGCAAAGGACGGCAACGCCATCTACGTCACGCTCGTCGACGATGGGCGGACGCCGATTCTAAGGGTCACGCTCGACGGCGCGCGCACGACGGTGTACGACGGAGACGCCGGCGCGTTCGAGATCGCCGGCGATCACATCGTGACGATCGCGTCGACGCCGCTCCGCCCGAACGAGGTTCAGGCGGTCGCGCTCACCGGGGGCGCCGCCCGGCCGCTCAGCCGCGCCAATGACGAGCTCTTCGCGCAGCTCCGGTTGAAGCCGGCCGAGGAGATCCATTTCAAGAGCCAGGACGGCACACCGGTCGAGGGCTGGATCATCAAGCCGCCCGATTTCGATGACGGTGGTACGACCAGGTATCCGCTCATCCTCCGGATCCACGGCGGGCCGGTGAGCCAGTACACCGACAGCTTCAACTTCGAACATCAGTACCTCGCTTCGCTCGGCTACGTCGTGCTCATCACCAACCCGCGCGGGAGCAACGGCTACGGCGAGGCGTTCTGCCGGGCGATCTTCGCCGACTGGGGCAACAAGGACTTCCAGGACGTCATGGCGGGCGTGGACCACGTCCTGACGCTGGGCTACGTCGATCCGAAACGGCTCGGCGTGGGTGGCTGGAGCTACGGCGGGATCATGACGAACTACGTCATCACGAAGACGACCCGGTTTGCCGCGGCCACCTCCGGCGCCGGCGCCGTGGACATGTTCAGCAACTTCGCGACCGACGATCTCCGGTTGTGGTGGATCAAGGAGCTGGGGTACCCCTGGCGGAACGTGGATCTCTACCGCCGGCTGTCACCGCTGATGAGCATCGAGAAGGTGACGACGCCGACGCTGGTCATGGTCGGCGATCGGGACTACCGCGTGCCGCTGCCGCAGTCGGAACAGCTCTACGTCTCGCTGCGCTCGCTCGGCAAGACCGCCGCGCTCGTCGTCTACCCGGGCCAGAGCCACGGAATCTCCCGACCGTCCTATCAGATCGATCGACTCCGCCGGTACGGGCTGTGGTACGACAAGTACATCCTCGGAAAGGATGTCGATCCGACGTATGAAATCTGGAAGGACGGGAAGAAGAAGACGGACACTCCGTAGGGCTTGGGGCCTGTCATCATTTCTTGGCTTGCGCTGGGGCCCCACCCCCAGCGCCTGCCACGCCTCGCTGACGCTCGGCGCGCTGGCTCAGGCTCAAAGCCTCACGCCTACGCTCTACAGAATCGCCGGCGCCCCCGCCCTGAAATTCCCCCCGAGAATGCCGGCCGAATCGGCGCCCAGCCATGAATCGATGACTTTCGCGTAGACGGACCGGAAGTCGGTCTCGAAGCGGACGTCGTTGCCGCTGTTCTCGAGCGTCGGGTTGTCCGGCACCGGGTTCAGGTTGGCGGCGGTGCCGTAGATGCCGCCACGGATGCTGCCGCCGATCGCCATCATCAGGCCGCCCGCGCCGTGGTCGGTCCCGTTGCTCCCGTTCTCGTTGATGCGGCGGCCGAACTCTGAAAACTGCAGGATCACGGTGTCGCCGAGCAGCCCCTGGTTCTGCAGGTCGTTGTAGAACGCGGTCAGCCCGTCGTTGAGCGTCGACATCAGGGTGGCGTAGGCGCCGTTGTTCGTGTTCTGCCCGGCATGCGTGTCGTAGCCGCCCGTCTGGACCCAGAAGATCTTCGTTCCGATCCCGCGCGACATCGCCCCCGCAATCGCGCGGAGCGCCTGGCCGAAGCCGTTGTTCGGATAGGTGACACCCGTCGACGGCGCGTACGCGGCGACCTCGGCGACGCGATCGAGCGTCGCCAGCGCCGAGATCGCGCTGCCGTTCACGAATGCCAGGTTCGGCCGATCGATTGGCACGTGCGACGCGATCGATGCCGCGGTCGAGCGTTCGAGGAGCGCCTCGTTGCCGCTGTTCGGGCTCGCGAACGCGTAGCCGGCGACGCTCGGGATCGCCGGCACGCCGACGGTCCGGGAGACGAGCGTCCGGGGTGTCTCGCGCGCCGTGTTCCAACCGACGAGCGGGTCGATCGGTCCGGGCAGCGTATCGAGGTAGCGGCCGAGCCAGCCGGTGCCCTGCGGCGATCCCGGATCGCCCGTGGACCAGATGTCGGTCCCGAGGAAGTGCGAGCGGCTGGAATTCGGGTACCCGGTGCGCTGGACGATCGCGAGCCGGCCGCCGTCGAAGATCTGCTTCAGCCCGCCGAGGCGCGGGTGGAGACCGAGCGCGACGCCGCTCCGGTCGCTGCCGATCTGCAGGACGTTGCCGGCCGGAACCGCCAGCGTCGACCGCCTGCTCGTGTAGAAACCGTCGTTGTACGGGATGAGCGTGCTGAGCGCGTCGTTTCCGCCCGAGAGGTACAGCACGACGAGGTTCCGCCGGCTCGAGCCCTGCGCCCGCGCCAGGTCGCACAGGAACGCCGGCGCCGCGAAGCTGACCGTGAACGCGGCAACGCCGCCCCGCATGAACTCACGTCGTGTGACTGACATAACGTCCCCAATTCTGAATGCTGAGTGCTGAGTGCTGAATGCCAATTCCGCATCCAGCATTCAATTCAGCAGTCAGAATTCAGCAATCAGCATTGAGCTACACCAGCTGGTATTCCCCCGCCCCCACCAGCAGATGCACGAGGCCCGGGGCCTTCGTCAGGAGCTGGGCATCCGATCCGGTCCACGACCCGCCGGCATGGAGATAGTCGAGGAGCGCGATCGTCGCCCGCCGCTCGAACGTGGCCGGCGTCAGCCGATCGAGCATGTACGAGAGCAGCGACTCGGGCGTCCTGCCGAACGCGCGCGACTCGTCGCGGAGGTTGAACCGCTGGTTGGTCGCGAGCTGCGCGGCGAAGTTCATCCGGGAGAGCATCGCGCCGGTCGAATACCACCCGCGCCCGAGCTCCCAGCCGTTGACGTCGGGCGGCTCGAAGAGCTGCTGCCCCATGTTGGTCATCGGGCCGATCGCGTCGTTGACCGAGAAGCCGCGCCAGCCGACTTCCTTGATGGCGCGTGCGACGAACTCGGCCGGCCACGAGTAGCGGGCGAAGTAGTTCGCCGGATCGCGGAAGTGCCTCGACATCAGCACGCGCCGGACGACGGGCCGCATCTCGTAGCCGCTCCGGTAGTACTCGCCGGAGATATCGTTCACGAAGTCCTCGGCGGGCGGCGCGTTCTCGCTCACGAAGAACGCCCACAGCTTCCGGGCGAGCCGCCGGCCGGTCTCGGGATGCCGCGCGACCGCGTCGATCAGGTCGATGCCGTCCTGCATGCCGCTGGCTGCGGCCCGGGCCGGGACGGTTCGCCGGCCATCCGGGTACACCGGGAAGCTGAACTCCTTCGCCGCCGTGTCGTGCTGGTTCGCGTTGAAGTTGAAGCGCTGCAGGGAGTCGCCCGCGGGGCGCGCGAGGTTCCAGCCGGTGAAGACACGCGCGCCCGCGTAGACGTCGGGCTCGGTGAAGACGCCCACGCCCATCGTGAACAGCTCCATCAGCTCGCGCGCGTAGTTCTCCTGCGGCCGGTTGCGGACGTTGGTCCGGCCGTCGAGCCAGACGAGCATCGCCGTGTCTTTCGTGACTTCAATCAGGAGATCGCGGAAGTTCCCGAGCGCGTACTCTCGGAAGAGCTCGAGTTGTCCTTTGGCGCGACCGGGGTCTTCGTCCGGCTTGGCCGCCATCGCCCGCGTGCCGTCGGCGGCGCCCAGGCCGCCGGAAACCTTGCTGTAGGCAGTGGCAAAGTGGTTGTGCCAGAAGAGGGCCATCTTCTCCTGGAGGGGCCGCGCGCTGTGGACCATCCGGAAGATCCACCGCTGGCGCGCGTCGGTGATGACGGTCGACGGCGCGAACTGGCCCCGCGTCGTCACGCCCACGTAGCCGGGCTTCGCGATGTTGGCGTCGACGTCGTCGGCGATCTGATCGTAGTTGACCAGCTCGTCGACGGCGCCGAAGTAACCGAGTCGAACGTACGCCTCGATCTCGCTGTCGGTGGCGCCGAAGCCCGCGCGGCGCAGCAGATGCTCGATCTCGGGCTCGCGTCCTCTGGCCATGGCCGTGCTCCCGTTTCTGCCGACTATAGGTAGTTTAGACCGGCTTGGGGGCTGGAGGTTACAGCAAACCTGAAGACAAATTTGTATGCGGGGGTGTGTCAGCGCCCCAGCGATAGGAGGTTGGCCAGGAGGAGGTACGCACCGGGGGTGCCCGCCGGCAGCTGACGCCAGAGGCCCAGGCCCAGATAGATCCAGCGCCCGCGGCCGACCTTCGCCTCCACGAGCGCGCCCCCCTTCGGTCCTTTGTTGTACTCATACGGATCCGTCAGCTCGACCAGATCGACGTAGCTCGGATCGCGGTCGCCGAGAAAGTACAGCCCGCGCTCCTGCACCCATCCTTCCCACGCCTCCGGACCGATCGGATTCGGCGTGCGGAACACGGGGTGAGATGGATCGAGGATCCTCACCGGCGCGCGCTCGTCGGTGATGCGGTTGCTGCTGACCTTTGCCGGCTTGGGGCCGTACTGCGCCTCGTTGAACTCGAACTTGTTGTACTGGACGATGACGACCCCGCCCTTCGCGGCGTAGTCGAGCAGCCGGTGGTTGTGCGCGCGCAGATCGGCGCGCCGCTCGTAGGCGCGCACGCCGGTGACGATCACGTCGAATCGGGAGAGATCGCCCCAGGCCAGATCGTCGGCGTCGAGGAATTCGACCGCCGCGCCGAGCTGCTCGATCGCCTGCGGCACCGCGTCGCCGACGCCCATCACGTACCCGATCGTCAGGTTCGGCGCGATCCTGACGTCGAGCGCTTCGACCTGCGCGACGGCCGGGTGCAGCAGCTGCCGGCGTTGAATATGGGAGTACTCGATCGGCTGCGCGCCAATCGCGGCGACGGCCGACCCGCCGATCTCGCCGATCGTCGCATCCAGGCGGTACTTGCCGACCCTGACGCCCGCGGGCGGCTGCACGCTGAACTTGACGGTCTGTGCTTCATCCTCCCGCGTGAACGAGACGGGCGCCCGCTCGGACGTAACCTTCCAGCCTTCCGGCGCCCGCAGCGCGACCTCGCTCGACGCGGAACCCTTGACCCGGTTCGTCACCGTGACCCGCACCTCGCGGGCACGCACGGTCGGGCCGCGGCCGACGATCACGATCTCAGGATCGACCGCGACTCCGAACGCCGGAACGACCTTCAGCTCCATCCGCTTCTCGCCGCTGAAGATGTCCCCCTCGTATCGGTATTCGACGGGCCGGTCGATCGAGATCTCCGCCCCGCCGATCGCGAGCGTGAGCGACGCTCGAAACGGCGTCGGCGCGAACGGCGCCCCGAACGGCACGTCGGACTCCAGATCGTACCGGTCCGCGTCGGCGCGACGCTTCCAGTGCACGCCCGTGGGCGTCGCGTCAAGAGGCACCTTCGCACCGGTGGCGCACGTATGGACGCCGGTGAGCGCGCTCGCAGGTGGCTCACACGCCGCTCCGTCGAAACCTGAGAAGCTGAAGCCTCGAATCTCGACCGGCGTGGCGCCGCGGTTCGCCACGATCGCCGTCACCTTCACCGCCTGTCCCGGCACGACGACGCCATCGTCGGCCAGGAGCTCAATGCGAAGCGGCTGCGCGAGCACGAGCGCGTCGGCGAACTGCCGCTCCTTCTGGGCCAGCCTGAAGTCGAGCTCGTACCGCGCGGACGCGTCGAGCCTGGCGCGGACCGACCTGACAGCGGCCAGCCCGGTAGCCAGCGGCGCGATCGTGCCCTCGTCGTCTCCGCCGTCGAACGCGGCCTGGGCCCTCTTTATGGAGTCGGCGATGCGAGCGAGATCCGCACTGACCTCTGGCGCCGCGTTCGCTCCCGCGTACGCGGCGAGGCTTTGAAGCGACAGATCGATCCCGTCAAACAGCGAGCGCTCGGTCGCGCCGCGCTGCGCCTCCAGCGTCGTGTCGATCAGCTCGAAGCGGGCCGCGGCGCGCCCCGTGGGAAGCGCCAGGAGCTGGCCGAAGCCCTGACACTTGTGCATCGCGCGCGCTTCGCTGCCCATCTCGGCGTAGGTACGGCCGAGCAGCGGGTCGTAGGTCTCGAGGTTGATCGTGACGACATTCTTGGACGGATCGGGCGGCGGATCGCCGCGGAACCCGAACGGGCCGTAGAAGTAGAATTTCGCCGCCTGCCATGGCCGCAGCCCCTGAGCGATCTGTTCGGGGAACTTCGCCGGGTCGCCTGCGGCGCGGAACGCCTCGCGCGCAAGGCGCGCCGACGCCTGGTGGTGCTGTCCGCCGCCCGTGCCATCCGGCCGCAGGCCGAGGATGACGTCCGGCCGCGTCATGCGAATGAGGCGGACGAAGTCGCCGAGGATCTCCTCCTTGCCCCAGCGCTCGAACGTCTCCTCGATGCTGAACGAGTAGCCGAAGTCGACGGCGCGTGTGAACAGCTGCTCTGCGCCGTCGATCCGGTGCGCGGCGAGCAACTCCTCGGTCCTGAGCGCCGCGAGGGCGTCGAACAGCTCGGGCCCGATCTCGTTCTGTCCCCCATCTCCTCGCGTCGCCGTCACCAGAACGGTCCGCACGCCGAGCCCGCGGCTGGCCATCGCCAGCAGCGAGTTGTTCTCATCGTCGGGATGCGCCGTGGCCATCATGAACGTGGAAGCCGTCGCCAGGCGACGCAGCGCGAGGCCGAGGCCGGCGTGGCCGCGATCGAGGTCGGAGACGCGACCGTCCGATTGAAGGTCGAGTGAGAGGAGGGCGATCGAAATCAAAGCCGCGAGGATCGGGCGCATCAGCCTAACTGTATCGCAGGGACGTAGACGAAAGGGGGCCGGACGCTACTTCGTCGGCACGAGACGCTTCAACTCCTCGGCCCAGTTCAGCACGACGTGCATCGCGGTGACCGGCTGGTCCTTTGATTCAGCGTATCGCGACAGGAGGAATCGCTGCCCAGTCGTCTCGGTAATTTCCTGCAGCCGTCAACGGTCCCCGAGGATCCTCCCGAACCCAAACAGGTGATCGTGCTTGTCCGCTTCGTTCGTGTAGAAGCGCAGAAAGATCCGCGCCGCGAGCCATGCGAACGCCAGCCCGTCCCGTCCCAGTCCGTATGCGAAGAGGTGCCGGGGAAAGTTGCGGTGCGGGCCGAGGTACGGGAGGCCGTCCACCGACTGGACGACCGACCCGTCCCAGGCATGCGTGGGCAGGATACCGGAGATCGCCGGATAGAGGACCGAGAGCTCGTACATCAATTGGTTGCTGCGCTGGAGGAGCGCCTTGGCGCGCGCCCGTTCCTTGACCTCCGGCTGGTCGCCTCCGCCGAAGAGGATGCGATCGTCCTTCATCCAGCGCAGGGCGTGCGCGGGCTCGTCGGTGTCGCGAAGCATGGCCGCGCGCTTTCCGACCTCTCGGCGCGTCGCCGCGGGCATCGAATCGGTCAGGACGACGTAGGAATGGCGCCTGCGAACGTGGCGCCTGAGCGCCCGGAGATCGTCGGTCGGATATCCGGTCGCCAGGACGACGGTATCGGCCGTGATGACGCCTCCCGCGGTGCGGATCTCGACGGACTTGCGGCCCGCCCGCACCCGAAGCGCCTTCGACCGCTCGAAGATGAGCGCGCCGCGCGCCGCGGAGGCGCGCGCGAAGCCGAGACAGGCGCGATAGGGATCGATCTGGCCGTTGCCGTGCGCCTTGATGCCGCCGACGCCGTCGATCGCCGTCTCGCGCCTGAACGCCGCGGCGCTCAGCCAGGCGGCTTCCACGCCCGCCTCCTTCCTGGCCTGGAGCTCACGGCGGAGCCGGCGCTCGTCTTCCCGCATCCGCGAGAACGTGATCGAGTCGGCGATGTCCAGCTCCGCGCCGACGCCGAGCCGCCGGAGCGCGGCGGCGAAGTCGAGCGCGGCCCGGCGCGCCCCCTGCCACAGCGCCCGCGCGGCGCGCAGGCCATACGTGGAAGCGACCTGGTGGAAGTCGACGTCCAGCTCCTGGCGCAACAGGCCGAGGCCGCCCGAGGTGCCGTCCCCCTGCCCGATGCGGTCCGCCTCGACGAGCGCGACAGGCACGCCAGCCGTGGCGAACGTGTACGCGGACGCGCAGCCGGTCAGGCCGCCGCCGACGATCGCGACGGACGTCTTCAGAGGTCCGCGCTGCCGCGGCCAGGACGGCCGACGCGAATCCGGAAAGCGATCAAGCCAGTAGGAAACCTGACGTGTCGTCACGGCGGCGGTTCGAGGCTCGTCAGGACCTGCATGAGCCGGGCAATCTGGACGATGTCCGGAAAGGTCCCTCGCACGGAATGGGCGTCGGCGCGAGTCAGTCCGGGAATGTACGAGGCGCGTTCCGCGTCGAGCGTCAGCTTGAAGCCGACGTCGAGATCGATGGGCGTTTTCACCCGATAGGGCTGGAGCGTCCCGATCTTTTTCAGCGCCGCCTCGACACCCTTCGTGATCATCTCGCGCGACCGCGTGGGCGTCACCGTCTCGGCGGCATGGTAGCCGAGTCCCTCCTTGAGCACGACGCCTTCGATCGTCGGGATGACGCCCTTGAGCTGCGCGACCGCTTCTCGATCGCCGGAGACGAACGCCACCGGCACGCCGAAGTGGCCGGCGATCGCCGCGTTGTAAATGCCTTCTGAAACCTCCATCCCGTTGAGCTTCACGTGCAGGAGCCGTGCGCTGGAGAACGTATGGCCGCGCACCGCGTCGCGGCCGTACTCGCTGGCGTGATATCCGACGAACAGGACGGCGTCGAACCCGGCGGCGATCCCCTGCATCATCGAGAGAGGACGCGGGAAGCCGCGGACGACCCGCACGTCCGGCGGGAGATCGTCGATGAGCAGGTTCTGGGCGTTGCCGTGCGAGTCGGCGACGACGAACTCGGCGGCGCCTGCTCCCTTGGCGGCGGCGATCGCCGCCTTGACCTCGCCCGTCATCCACTCGCGCGCCTTGCCGTACTCGAAACCGGTCGGCCCGAGCTGCGCGGGCTGCACCACGCCCGCGATTCCTTCCATGTCGGCCGAGATGAAGATCTTCAGGGGCTTGGCGGCCGGCTGTCCCGTCAGGTTCGGCGCGGCGGCAAGGCCGGCCAGGACAGCCAGCACGAAGGAGAGCGGACGCCTCATTGGTAGATCCTACAGTCGCACCGCGCGAGCGCGGCGCTGTGAGTATGACCCCCGTTCAAACCGTGCGTGCGGATTTCCCGCACACGGCTTACCAGAGAGCGTTCGAGGTAGGACATTAC
>Ga0187893_10008312_pt1 | contig 16433 bp, 16 predicted proteins | sample MA1701074metaG_FD_139574 | JGI IMG/M metagenome (GOLD analysis project Ga0187893, IMG submission 139574) | White microbial mat communities from a basaltic lava cave in the Kipuka Kanohina Cave System on the Island of Hawaii, USA - MA170107-4 metaG ...
AATAATGCATCAACGAAAATTATATTAGACAGTGTGTTTAAGACTGTAGGAGTTCCGGATTCAACATTCGTAAAGCCTAATGAATTTAATGAGATAAGATCAGTTATTAACAGTAGCACTTGTCTAAGTATTGAAGGCCCATCAGGTATAGGCAAAACTTCTTGTTTGCGTAAGTTATTAATTGAACTCGATTTGTTTAATAAGTATGCATTCTTTTCGGCACGAGTGGCGGAACATCTAGATCAAATATCAGAAATAGCATCAGGAAAGCTAAAAGGTCACTTTGTAATAGATGACGTGCATAGACTAGATGAACCTATAAAAGCAGAGCTTACTGACAGGCTAAAATACATTGCAGAACAGGAGTCGAAAAATGAAAGAATAATAATATTAGGAATCAATAAAGTTGAACGCTCTTTATTTGCGTCTTCGCCAGATTTGGTAGGCAGAGTCAAGACGATTAAGTTCAAACAAGTGTCAGATCAAAAGCTCCTTGAGCTGATAAAAAAAGGTGAGAATACTTTAAATATAATATTTGATAAAAAAGAAGATTTAGTAAAAGCCTGCGAAGGAAGTTTTCAATTGCTTCAAAGCTTATGTAATATTGCTTGCAGCCAAGCTGGTATTTTCGAAAAACAAAATAGCTTGATTACCGTATCAGTTAACATTCAGGAAACTAAAAATCAACTTTTTGAAGAGTTAGCAAATGCTTTTTTTGAGTCGGCAAAGAAAATAGCTTCTGGAGGATTTGATAAACCACAAGCAGGGAGAGCTCCATATTTGTCAATATTAAAAATGCTAGGGCAATCTTCTGATAATTCAATCTCATTATCTGATATTAGACAAAAGGATGAAAAAGTTTATGATGTCGTGAAAGGTTTAGTTAATAGTGGGAGTTTGGCAAATCATTTAAATCAGGATGTGTATAGTAAACTTATTTATTTTGATAAAGTTGCTAACACTATTTACGCCGAAGACCCCAAATTTTTTTATTATTTGAAGAATTTAGATTGGGAGGATTTTGGAAAAAAATGTGGGTTTTCATCAGTAAGTTTTCTTTGGAAATATGATTTTGCGATTTCATTCGCAAGTACCGAAAATTACATAGCTGTACATATTGCAAGAGAACTAAATGAACAAGGTATTAACACTTTTTATTATTTAAATGAGCAAGCAAATATGCTCGGAGGCAACATAGGCGACTATTTAAGGCCAGTATACGAAAATGAATCTGATATAATAGTCCCTATTGTTTCTAAAAAATATGTTGATAATTTTTGGACAAGGTTTGAATCTGAAATTATTAAGAATTTAATTTTGGAAAATAGGGTAATTCCCATTCTTGTAGATGAGGCATATTTAGGAGTCTTTACTGATCAACGTGATATAACATCTCTCACATTCAATTCATCAAAAGATAATAATTCACAATTAGAGCATATTGTCAAAACCTTGTACGACATTATCTTAATGAGAAGAAACACGCAATAATATAAATCACCTAGTATTAGCGGATTTATTGCTGTTAATGCATAATCAGTATGCTTAATTATTAAATACTAATCAGATCACTACTTTCGCTGAAACCCCCATAAACATTGGCTTAGTAAATTTTGTATCGCCTCGAGATTTTATTATACTATTTATGTTATGAGTTGAAAACCAATAGGAGAGCGGATTGGCGAGCTTGGCGAGATAACTTCACTTTCTTGGATAGAAAGTGAAATTAATGCGCATAAAATATAAATATGCGTATATTTGAACTTATGAAGACAAGATTAAATCTCACAATTGATGATAGTTTATTGGATAATATAAAAGCGTATGCCTCCAATAAACAAACCAGCATTTCTGAATTGGTCGAAAACTATTTTAAAAGAATTACAAAGCCAGCGAAACGAAAGAACATAATTAATTTGGTTGAAAAACTTGAAAAACCAAAAATTAATTCGAAAACTGATTTAAAAGAATTGTATTACCAGGATCAATCAAAAAAGTATGGCTTCTAAAGTTTTCCTGGATGCAAACATTTTGCTTGACTTTGCTCTTAAAAGGGATGCATATGAAGTCTCCAAGAAAATAATTGAATTAGCAGTTAACGGTCAGGTGCAGGCTTTCATTACTCCATCCATTGTTCACATCGTTGGCTACTGGCTTACCAAAGCATATGGAAATACGAAGGCAAAAGAGCTATTGTTAACACTGCTGGCGGATGTGTATGTTATTGATATAAGCCATGAGATTACATTAAACGCATTGCATTCGAAAATAAAGGATATTGAAGATGCATTGCAGTATTACACAGCGATGCATCATAAACTTGATTACTTCATTACACAGGATAAAGATTTGCAAAAGGAATCAATTCCGACGCTTCCTGTTTATACTCCTGAAGAATTTTTGAAAGAATTTGCATAATCTAAAACAGAATGAATTTACTTTATTTGCCACTTTCTGGTGACTAATCAAATCACTACTTTTGCTGAAAGCCGTATAAACATTGGCATATTTACTTTTTGTATTGGGAAGTAACCGGCGCACGCAGAATGCGCGTTCTACACGGTTTACATTCATTCTCAGCGTATTATCCTTGCCTTTCTTTGTATTTATTTGCCTTTATTAGCCGTTTCTTAGCTACTAATCCGGTTACTACTTTTGATTTGTAACTGTTTTCACATTAAGGGGCGAAATTACAGACAACAACGATACAGTATGATACACAATGATACAATAGTTAACAGTGAATGATGGGAGAGTAGGAACGGAATTGGAAAGTAAAGGCACTATGAATTTCCTTTTTTATGAGACGACTTGTATTTATTTACCAATATTTCTAAAAGCAAAGTAACGATTGCGGCAAAAAAGATTACAACTAAACAGTATGTTCCTAATATACAAAGAGTGTTGTCTTTTAACGAATCATCCCAAAGTTGCTCATTATATTCTGGACCACCCAAATAGTCTTTAAGTATATCTCCAGGTAACATACCAGCATGTTGCTTTTGTAAAGAATCACCCAACCTTGAATAGCTGTTTCCTTTAACTAAATAGGAAGTCTCTTGTTCGAAACCCGAATATCTGAATACCCTATTTGTATACGAGTTGACATGCCAAGTAACAGCGGCAATGAAAAAAGCAAATAATATAAAGGATATCCATTTTAGTTTATTGCGAAGTTTCATTGTCCATTTACCTTTAATTAAAAAAGTAATCAAAAGATTTATTACAAAAGCAATTAAGGATGCCAATCCAACATATTGCTTTGAAAGATCAGTTATACCAATTAAATTTGATAATGCTCCCCAAAGGCGCCAAATAATATCGTAATTATAACTATTCTATATTTTATAAATTCTTTCATTTGAAATTATTTAATATCAAAAATTAATTTATAAGGACGCTTAGAAAGCCAATCAAATATTCCAGATTTTTTTATATCATCAATTTGTTGGGCAGTCAAGTCTTCGGTTGAATAGCTTTCAATTTTCGAATTATGAGATTTATTTATTTTGAATATAAATTTTGCTGGAGGAAATTTAAAGCTATTGGTCGAAGCCAATCCTCCTATTTTCGTCCAAGCAGCTGAATCCTTTTCAAGTAAAGGCTTAACAAACCAAACTTCATACATACTTTCTTCAAAAATTTCTTTCCTCTTTTCAGTTATTGAATCAATCCTATACACATACATGTTGAATTTAGTCGCATCGCTGTTTGAAAAAAAATAACTTAACTCAAGTTCTTCCGAATAGATTGTGTTTAATTGTTCCAAATTATTATTGTTGGCAGATATTGAATATTTTTTGCTTTGTCTTTTTGCGATGTCGATAGTAAAAAAGTTATCAGTTATTGATACGGCGAGGTTATTTATCATTGAGAAATTTAGGGAATCAAGATTATATAAATCATATGCGGACTTCATTTTAAAATTTAAATTAGTCAGTTCTTGATTAAGGAAGTAAAGTCTACTCTTCTTAGTCTTTGAAGCTGTACTTTTTGAGGAGCTTAAAATTTTTTGCAATAATTCCAGTTTATTATTGAGTTGATATAAGTCTTGCGTTCCTGTTAATTTATCAGTGGGGAAATCTCCATTTATGAAATGTCTGGCAGTGTTTAAAAAAGTATCAACATTCGATATGTATTTGCGAGTTTCTTTGGAATCCGATTTGTTAAAAGACGAAAAATTATTATTTAGATATTTTTTTATCTCTTTATTAGGTTTTGGAAAATGCGGCATCGCTATCTTATATTTAGTATTTATAGAATCATTTCTAAGTTTTGGGTTATAGATTTTTATCAATTTTACCGCGCTGCTGTTGGGATATATTTTATGTTTCTTGAAATATTTTTGTATAACATATGCGGAACTGACTAAGGAATTGTTTTGAGATTGCGCGGGGACAGTAATATAAGAAATAGTCAGAATTAAAATGATCTTTTTAAGAATCACGGGTGATAAGTTCATTACGGTAGGTTTTCATAAATCTAAAAAATTAAAATCAATAATACAAGCACTTTTTATCCTTAAATAGTAATTTTTTAAGCTTTGGAATGATTGGGTGATATCAACCTTAACTGTAGGCTCACATGATATAATAATCGAAATTTATTTCAAAGAAAAATTACCCAAACACAAACACAATGAGCAGCAACATCAGAATAAGTAAGACATGCGAGTACTGTAAAAATGAATTTGAAGCACAGACCATTACTACAAGATATTGCTCACATAAATGCAATAGTAGGCATTACAAGCAAATCCAAAGAAACAAGAAAATCCACACTGCTGTTGTAAAAGAAACGCTGCAGCCTAAAGGCAGGCTTATAACAAATATTGATTACACTTCTATTCAAACAAAAGAGAATCTTACAATTAATGAAGCCTGTTTACTCCTCAACATTACACATGTTACTTTAAGAAGGTGGATAAAGGATAAGGTTATTACTTCTTCAAAAGTTGGCAAGAAGCATTTAATCAAGCGTTCTAATCTTGATAGATTGATTGCTTAAATAGGAATAAAGTTGTATAATATTCCTGAGCTGTGAAGCGGTATTAACCTTTTCATTTTGGCGGGGGTATACAAACAGTTTCCAATAGCAACCTTTGATCTAAAAATCATATCATTTTGCAGCATGTGCATTCACATAGCTTTCTTCTATTTTCAATATTATTGTTACAATGCAGTGTGTAATAAATGTATTATTCGTTTTAATCCTGTTATTTGAATTGTTATAACAAATACTCCCGGGGATTATAAGTCATCGGAATTTGGCGCAAAAAAATCGCTTATAGGCGCAGTTTAAAATCTCTATGTTTCATAACATCATTGTATAACAAAAAAACAGCATTAAAATCATGGGTATTTTCTATGACAGAATATAAACAAATTATGTCTACTTTTTTAAAACCCGCATAAACAGTGACTGTTGTTTAAATGAAAAACTTTTTTGAAGGTTACAAAATAGAAATCGTAACGCTTTTGTAACCAAAAACGAGTAAAACAATGAAAATCCATTTAAGAAAAAGAATCGGCAGACTCTCACAAGAAAATGAAAAGAAAGGAAAGAAACGCATGTCAAGTCTCTATCTTGCTTACAGACCAAAGCCAGGCTCCAAAGTAAGATATGAATGGCTTAACCTACAAGTATTCGAAAACCCAAAGACAAATCTTGAAAAGGATCACAACAAGGAAACGATGCTGCTTGCTGAATCAATCAGAGCCAAGAAACTGATCGATTTTCAAACAACAAGTAACGGCTTTGTCAGCAGTGTAAAAGGCAAGATCAATTTCATTGACTATTTCCAAAAGTTAACTGATAAGAAAGGAGAGGAGTCAAACGGGAATCATGGAAACTGGCTTAGCACTTTACAACATCTGAAAAAGCATTGCAATGGTAACGAATATACTTTAGAGCAGATTGATGATCGCTTTCTTGAAGGATTTAAAGAATACTTGATGAAGAATATAAAACGACGCGGTACAGGCAAACTCAACGCAAATTCTTCATTATCATATTTCAATAAAGTACGGGCTGCATTAAGAGAAGCATACATGAGTAAAATGATTAAAGAGAATCCTTGCAGCCGTGTAAAAGGAATAAAGGGCGTGGATACACACAGGCAGTTTCTTACACTCGAAGAATTACAAGCCTTGGCAAAAACACCTTGCTGTAATGAATTATTAAAGAAAGCATTTTTGTTCTCAGTGTTAACTGGATTGCGCTGGAGTGATGTGAAACAAATGAGTTGGAACAAAATAAAATATACCCAAACAGATGGCTGGAGTATACAGTATACCATGCAGAAAACTAAAAGTGCTGAGACGCTACCTGTTTCAGAACAAGCAATAAAAGTTTTGGGAGAAAGATTAGCTGATGGCAATGAAGAAATTTTCAAAAACCTGCTTTATCACACTTGGATGAATGATCAACTACAAGCGTGGATTAAAGAAGCAGGCATCAATAAGAAAATTACATTCCATTGTGCCAGACATAGCTTTGCAACCCTTCAACTTAGCATGAATACAGATATATATACAGTAAGTAAGCTGTTAGGCCATCGTCATCTGAAAACAACAGAAATTTACGGCAAGGTGGTAGATCAGAAAAAGATCGAAGCAGTAAGTAAGTTAGATTATTGCATAGCTATATAACTAATGCACTTTATATCAGGATGAGCTACTATTTTAAGTAGCTCTTTTTTATATGTAGTGTTAATGAATTGTTAATCAATTCTGCCAATTACATAACTATTTGAGCACAACCAACTTATATCGAGAGCAGTCAAAGACTAATCAGTTAAGGTATCTATGAGTGCCTAATTTTGCAGCGAGAGCGTCGCATAATAGTGAACAGATAAATGATTAAATAAATCTTTTTCTATTCACTAAAATTTCAAAAATTATGCAACAGATTCTCTTGGAGCTGCAAACAATTAAAAAGCTCCTGACTCTTCAAAAACAAGTACTCACACTTGACGAATTCTGCCTTTACGCGGGGATTTCAAAAAATCAAGCTTATCATCTCACTTCCTCAGGTAAAATCAAATTCTATCGGCCTTTTGGCAAGATGATTTATTTCAATTTGGAAGAAGTAAAAGAATTTCTTCTTGCAAATCCTGCCTGCAATCTTACGGATACAAATAAAAAAGCAATCAATTTTTTTAATAAATAAAAAACAATAACAACATGGAAACAGTTAAAAAAAATGCCAAAGACATTTTGTTGGCAAGGACGAACAATGGTTTTGATTTTTATCATTATGTAATTCCTGTACTGGAAGAACTGGACGACACCAGATGTAAAAATATTTTAAACCCATTTTATGATGATGAAAATGCTGGACTTAGTATCTATAAAAATACTAAAACAGGAAGATGGATGTTTAAAGATTATGGTGATGATGCTTACTCAGGCGATGTATTTGATTTTGCTTCTTTGCATTATCAACTTGATGTAAAAAAAGACTTCAAGACAATTTCAGAAAAGATATCTAAAGACTTAAAAATTGAAATACCTGAATGCTTATATGGTAATTCAAAAAAAGATATTATCCTTGATTTGCCAGTACCTAATGAAGTATACATAACTGAACTTAAAAGTCCTGAGGATACAAGAATATATAGTGATTTTGAACCAACTCATATTAATGATGAAGATTTGTGGATGTACACATCTGGACGCAAAGTCTTTTATAAAGACAATGATGAAGGCATTGCAAAAGTTCATGAATACTTCAAGGATTATGGCATTACTAAAGAGATTTTAAAAGAATACAATGTTCATGCTATAAACCATTACCAGAATATTGGAAATGGAAATGTTCTTAAAACACGGTACGCGGGTGATCGCCTCTGGGTTGGTTATGATAATTATAAATTCACTAAAATATATACACCGGATCCAAAGCGTTTTTGGTACATCGGACAGCGTGATCCTCAACATGTATTTGGCTTAAAACAAATGATTAGAAGGAGCAGGCTTAACGAAACGAAACTCGATACGATAATTATAACTGGTGGAGAAAAAGATGTTTTAACATTAACAGCATTAGGATATGATGCAATATGCTTAAACAGTGAAACAGCAAAAATCCCTAATATCTTAAAGTCAGATTTGTTTTATAATATAAATAAAATTATTATTCTGTATGACTTGGATGAAACAGGTAAAGTATCAGCAGAAAATTTATATAATCAACTTAAAGGAAACTTCAATGTTTCAATATGTAATCTTCCTGATAATCTTTTCGAATGTGGCGGCAAGGACGTTTCCGATTATGTCAAACTTGAATTACCTATTGATGACTTGCATACATGTATTGAAAACCTAAGTGAAGAAATTTCTAATGATGTCATGGATATCGAAGAAACAGAGAATGAACAAACTGATGAATTGCCAAACAAATCAGAAAATGAGAACGGAAATAATTTATCAAGTGAAGTCGATATGTTTTCTACACCTTTTTTACCCCAATCAATTTATGATTCGTTACCAATATTTTTAAAGAATATCTGCAACCTTTTTGATGATGCACGAGATAAAGATTTGGTATTATTATCAACATTAGCAGTAACAAGTTCTTTTTTTCCAAAAATCAAAGGTTATTACGACGGTGCCAAAATCGGCTGTAATTTCTATTTATTTGTTTCAGCAGGAGCGGGAATGGGGAAAGGTGTGATGAGTTGGAGCCGTAACCTGGGGCATCATATTCAAAATCATCTTTCCAATAAATATATCAGCGATTATAAAAGATATTTAGCGGATCTAAAGGAATATGAAAATAATGTTGCTAATAATGTTGATGCAGATAGACCTGTTAAGCCAACTCGGCCCGCCATGTTCATTCCAGCAAACACTTCTACATCTAAAATGATTGAATTGTTAGGTGCCAACAAAAATTTTGGGGTAATTTTTGACAATGAAGCAGATTCATTAGCAAATGCTTTAAAAAATGATTGGGGCAATTTTACTGATGTTGTAAGAAAGGCTTTCCATCATGAAACAGTTTCGTTAGCTCGAAGGGGTAATGATGAATTTATTGAGATACAAAAGCCACATTTGTCAATTGCTTTAAGTGGTACGCGAAATCAAATAAATAATTTAATTGAAAGTGTGGAAAATGGGTTTTTTAGTCGTTTCTTATTTTATGACTTTGTCTCACAAAATGTTTGGAAAAACCAGTTTACAAGCAATGGTAATGGTCTTGAAATAGCTTTTGATGAAGCTGCAAAGTATTTAGAAACATTATGGATTAAACAAGAATTAGCAACTGAAACAATAATAATTCTACAGCAACATCAAATTGATTCAATTACCAATTTTTTTGAGGAAAAATTACAAGTATTATGTTTGGAACATGGAGATGATATTGCTGCGAGCCTAAAAAGGTTTTGCATATCCTTCTATCGAATTGCTATGCTTTTTTCTGTATATCGAAATCTGGAAGAGAATGAATGGTTACCAGACGTAATAAATGTTTCCAATGAAGATTTTGTTTTGGCAATGAATATTATTGAGTGTTTGCTGAGTCATCTTGAAAAGGTTTTTATCCGGTTAAAAAGCAGTAGCCACTTAGGCAAATTAAATCCTCAACAACGTAACCTTTATGAAGTTTTGCCAACCGAATTTAATACAGCAGAATATGAGAAAATCAGGGAAACGACTGGAGTTAAATCCGCTGCTGGGAAAAAATATTTAGCTGATTTTATTAAAGTCGGAGTGTTAGAACGCATAGCACATAGTCAGTATAGAAAATGTATTTAAATCACAAATAATACAAATAGCACGAATAATAATTCTAAAATGAGATAGCCTCTGATTATTCAGGGGCTATTTTACTTAAATAAATAATGAAGCTGTATTAATTGTATTATTTGTATTATTCATGACAATTGATTCGAAGTGTGGATTAGGATAACAATTTGATGCATGCGCGTACTTGCTTGACAAGCAGCCATATGATTTTCACATTCGCATCTTCACATGCTTCGAAAAATTCATCATGCAGTTCAATTTGATCTCCTGTTTCAGCTTCCTTGTTCCAGTCTGATAACTCATTTTGCATAATCAAGTTTAGAGTTATTTCCTGCAACCTTATTTCGAATGATGTTAGTGTTTCGATTGCCTCCTGTAACTGTATTTGATAGCTTTTATTAGTCAACTGATAGCTTTAGATTTTTACCAAATAGAAATAGAAAAAGCTCAAGCTGGTCAACAGAAACATTCATTTTTTTAGCAACCGCATCCATTGTTTCGATATATCTGAAATACATGTTCACTTTATTGCCTTCTTTAATATTATGTAATGGAAGCAATTCATTGTAGATACCACTTTGCAAAATATTAATTACCCATCTATCAAGGATCAGGCACCTATAGGAATCTATTTGCATTTCAAAGAAATATAGGAACTTGGATAAGGTACTTAAACCGATTCCTTTGCCCTTAAGTGTAAAGCAGAGAAAACGAAATTCTTCTTCCGTCAACACTTTTTTGTAACTAATCTGATTTTTTAAAATGGGCAGATGTTCAAGTATATCTTCAAAGTAGCCGCCCCTGGGATTTTTTGGATAACCCCAAAGTATAATTGAAAAAACTGATGAGGGGAAGTCACTTTTATCAATGTCCAAAAGTTGTCCTCTGGATAAAGTAAGTTCCTCCTCACCAAAACTCTTATCAAAGAATTCTTTAAAAATATTATTTGAGACAAACTTATGCCAGTAAGCCTTCTTAGTCTGGAAAGCCTGTTTACGATAATCAATAAGTTTTATCAAACTTGTATAGTCTGATAGGGCAACAGTTTTTGTCACAGTTTATGCCGGTTTTTATGTAATTCGCTAAAATAACGCATATATGCGTCTATTCAAAATTTATAGATAGCCCAACTTGGGCGTGTGATAAGTGATAAGAACAAAGCATTAGCAAAAGTGTTAGCAAAAGCAGTAGGCGAACGCATCAGGGAGCTTCGCTTACAAAAAGACATGTCGCAGGAAGCACTTGCGAATGAAGCTGATGTTCCATTATCACAGATAGGAAGAATTGAAAGAGGAGAGAACAATCCTACTATCTCGACACTTTATGTAATCGCTGAAGCCTTAGGCATAGAAGTGAAAGTACTTGTAGATGTAAAAATCAAACGCCATCATTAGGTTTTATCCATTCTTTGTTCGTCGGTAATAACATCAAGCAAATTAAATAGCAAAGAAAGTTGATGCAATGCTGTATTGAAATCAAGCGACAAACCATCCTTGTTGAATTGTAAGTAATCAATAAGCATGTTTCGTAATACCCGGTTCAATAGTTTGCTGTCAGCAGTGGCAACAAATTCCGTGAAGTGATTTAATGCTTGCTTTGAGAGTTTTGTTTGCATGATTGATGAATTGTGATGTAACAATCATTGCAGGTGAAGCAAACTGTAAGCGCATGTGCAAAAGTAGTAGCGTTCAAATAATATAAATACTACAATGTGCATAAGTGATATATATCAGAAATAAAAACTACCAGCTTAGAAAAGCCAGCAGTTATAAGAATCAGAATTCCAAAAACGCTACTAGTGTAACCTTGGTAAACCAAATCCTGCTCCCCCAATATATGCTCCAGTAATCCCGGCACCAATGGCAAGTATTATTTGAAAAATGCCGTGTATTTCTTCTCTCTTTGAAATATTAAGTATTCCAATTAGCACACCGACAGGAGTAAACACAATAGGTAACAATAAAAAGGGTAATAGTGAAATAATGTAGCCAGTAACAATCAATGATGAGTTTGTGTTTTGATTTTCTTGCATAAGAATAAGTTTTTATTAGCCTAAAAGTCCTCATGCAAGATTGGATAGGCAACGGCACTAAAATTGAAAAATAGTAATAAATTAAGTTGTAAAGATGTTTACAGCATGTGAACTTCCACATGTCAATGTTAGCCAATGGCAGGTTGATAGGAGGTTATGCTGTATTTTCTTGCTGACATTATTTTGAGAAGGTTTCGCCTCCTTATAAATCAAAACCACTGAAAATTAAAGCCGGAAAGAGCTAATGAGAAGGCCTTCAAGTTAGTGCTTAATCAGTTTTACGTGGATTATCAAATGGAACAACATAGTTTCCATTGCAATGTTTTATATCTATTCATAATTAAAAATCGAAGAGGTCGGGCGACAAATCTATTTTGGGAACGGCTCCATATTTTCCTTCTAAATAATCTTTATCGAATGAAGCATCACTTCTAATTTTTGAATCCCAGTTGTGCAAGGTGGTTAATACTGAACCGTCAAAATTATTTCGTTTAACAAATATCATTTGGTCACGTCTTAAATCTTTTTTCAAGACAACGCTATTATGGGATGTATAAATAAGCTGACTGCCCTTAGGATTATTAATTCTTGAATTAAAAAAGCGCAGAACAAACAATAAAAGATTAGTATGTAGTCTGGCATCTAATTCATCTATCCATATAGTAGAAGCCTCCTTAAGCGCTTTCAGTAAGGGGCCTAAAAGCATTACAAATTTTTGACTTCCTAATGATTCATCGTCAGTCAAATCAAAAAATGTGTGCCCTGCTAATTTACTTCCTGAGTATTTATTGTGACTTGTTTTGATTCTGTAATTCTTTAGCTCGTTATCATATAAAGCAGCTATAAAGCCAGGAGAGTAGACAGATCGAGTTGCCTTTTCTTGTAATTCAGATTCAATCGAAGAAAAACTTAGGTCAGCTTTTCCAATAATGTCTGTTATTCGTTTTTTAAAATATGGTTCTTTTAAAAGACCAGCAGTATAGTTTAATATATCCTGATTATTGCTGTCAAATATTATTATTGATTTAGTAAACCAATTAAGAATTTTTTGCGCAGTATTGCTTTTAAATTGTCCGAGAGTGGATATGTATAATGTGTTTTCGCGTGTAATTTTTGAAAGCATTAAAGCACTTCCTTCTGCTTCACTTTTAAACTTTTTTTCAATTTGATAATCTTTTTCATTCCTTTCAAATAAAAGAATTTCTTTTCTCTTTTCTGTAATGTATAACCATTCTTTTAAAATTGCATCCTTGGTCAATGCAAAACCATATCTGTATTTTGTTTCTTCAATTAATATGGTTACCTCAAATAAACTTGGTTTACTTTCTGTACTTGGGTCGAGTTTATAAGGCTCTATTATTAGTGATAACTGATTATTGCTTAATGACAATATTTGATTTCTTGTGAATCGAAATGCCTTAAGAATATTACTTTTTCCGCTGGCATTAGCACCGTAAATGGCAAGTGATTTTAAGATTTTAACCTCTATTGAAAGATTGGAAATTGTAATAGTGTTTTCTGGAATTTCCCTTATTGAAGCAGCTTCAAAATCGATTGTAGTATTCTTTTTGAAGGACAGATAATTTTCAAAAACAAACTTCAAAAGCATAAATAATCATAGATTTTAAAATGTGATTTTTGGAGATAATATCTCCAAAAAATCATTTTTCCACATTGTGTTAATATATTAATAAATATTATTGTCAAATATAGCTCAAATTTGTTATGTGCTTCAAATGTGACGTGTGTATTGAACAAAAACAGGATTGCGCGAACAATCTGGTCAGGCGGTCGAGAATAGTGGACACGGCAAAATGCCGTTACTCTCTTTTGAACAGTGCAACATTAATCTGTTCTGTTGATTGATTTGTAAAGAGCAAATCTTATTCAATCTGCTGTTTTGCATTCTCCTCTGACTTCAATTAAATACCTCACTTTTATTTTAATACTAAAACATTTCTTTATGAAAAGGAATCAACATGTTGTGCCCAATAATGGTAAATGGGCTGTAAAAGGTGAAGGCAACACTAAAAATACTGCCAATACTTCAACTCAAGGTGAAGCGATAAACATTGCGAAACGAATTGCAGAAAATCAAAAATCTGAAGTTGTAATTCACAATCGTAAAGGAGTTATCAGAGACAAGGATTCTTATGGGAATGACCCTAATCCTCCTAAGGATAGAAAACATTAATTAAAAAAATGATTTTGAAGATGCGGACATTTTGAATGATTTAAAATTTGTATTGGATGTTTATAACACAGCCTAAAATATTTATTAGTAGCACGATTGTGGATTTGCCCAATGAAAGAAAGGCTGCGTTAAAAGCTGTAGAAAAAGCAGGAGGATTTCCTGTAATGTCCGAATTTACAATAGAGGCACAAAGCACTGATTCTTTGGCTACTTGTTTAAACAAAGTAAGAGAGTCTGATATTTATGTACTTATCATGGGAGGGCGCTATGGATGGCAACCAGAAGGAAATGAATCAATAACTGAATTAGAATATCAAACAGCTTTGACAAGTAAAATTTCAGTTCTTGTCTTTAATACCGGCTATCAAAAAGAAACTTTACAGAAACAATTTGAAGGTAGAGTTGAAGCTTCTTTTTTCCGTAAAACAGTACAGGATGCTTTTGAACTACAGCATGAAATGGAAAAATCACTCAAAGCTGAAATTGAAAAAAAGCAAAGCGAGTTTTTTAACAACACTGAGTTGGTTTATTCCAACTTGGTCAAAATCAATTTTCCGAACTACATCTATATTGCTGATTTAAATATTGACAAGAAAGAAATTAGCAAATTTAACAAGCAACGTAAACGATCTTTTAAAAAGCCAACCCTACATGATTATGCTGTTTCTGCATTGTTTATGAAAGATATTTCTTTTCCGCATGATTGGATTGTTTGGAATAAGAAGATACTCACTTTTCATAATTTGCAGGATTCAGCATTGCCTCTAACTAAGATCATAGATTTAGGTACTGTCGAAAAACTTTTCTGTTACGAGTTTTATAGTACGTCTTTGGATGAATTGGCTATGTTTAAGTACCTCTTAAAAAAATGTCTTGAAGCAAAGCTTCATAAGTTAAAAATAAAATGGATAAAGGAGGAAAAACTGTTTGCATTTATACCAATTCAAAAGGATCTAAATAACCAATGGATGTCAAGGTCTGTTGAATGGACAAAAACAGTAAAAAAAGCTACAAGGAAAGTTGTTGATATTAAAAATAATCTAAAAAATAAGGCAGAAGTGTTTAATATAAAATGCCTTGGCTTTAGAACTCATTTTGAAGAGATTGAAACACAATTTTTCCTTTCGATAAAACCCGAATATATATTCTTGTGGAATAACCTAAATGTATGCAATCTGGGATTTAAGAATATTCAATGGCTTAAAAAGAAGGATAGAAATATGCACGTTTTCAATCACTATAATTTTATCCTTAGATATCTTCAACCTTCAACATCTGATTATTTATTTGACGAGTATAAAGATTATCCATTTTTGAGTACTGGACAGATTGAAAAATTTGACTTTGCGCCTGTGATACCGGATAATGCTTGGGTAAACCTTGAAGAACAAGGTGTTCAAAAAAAATTAAATGACGAAAACGGAAATGTTGACCTTTTTGGATTATGAAAGCAGAATATTTATATGAACCATTTTTATTTTTTGGGAAAGGTAAAAGCGTTTGCCCAAGGGAGGGTATTGCCGGTTTAAATGTATATGATACAGTGCAGGAAGCGAGAAAGAATCAATTGCTTATCGGTATTGTAGGCATCGAGGATGATGTGGAGAGATTGAAAGGGTGGTTGAAAAGATTTGAAAGTTTTATTCCTGCTAATCCAAAAGGAAAACAAAAGGGACTTTTCAAATCCTTTCCTGGCTTTAATCTTGAGCAAAGTTTTTGTGCACAATTCATTTATGGATCGAATTATGAAAGAATATTGTCACCTAATGACATCAAAAAAGTATTGAATGAAAAGAGTCACGAACAGCAAGTCCTAGATGCAGTTGGTCTGTTCAATGAAAACATAAAATTCTTGTCAGACATTAGAAACAGTGATGTTATTATATGTATTATACCAAAATCTTTTGAAGGTAAAGTTGTCAAAGAAAGCAAAGAAGAGGAGCCAGTTGAAACTTCAGCAGAAGATAACGAAGAGCCAGAATTAGAAATCAACTTTAGAAGAGCCTTGAAGGCAAAATCTATGCAATGTAATACCCCCATTCAATTAATCCGAGAATACGTATTACATGACAATAACAAATCGCAGGATGCAGCAACAAAGGCATGGAATTTTTGTACAGCTCTTTACTACAAAGGATTGCAAACAATTCCTTGGAAGTTGGAAGTTGATGAAAATCGTCCCAAAGTTTGTTACGTAGGAATTGGCTTTTTCAAAAGTCGAGATAAGAAAACAATACAGACAAGTTTAGCTCAAATATTTAATGAAAACGGTAAAGGAGTAATTCTCCGAGGAACTCCTGTAATGGAGGATAAAGAAGATAAGAGACCGCATCTAACTTATAATCAATCCAATACCTTATTAAAGGATGCCTTGATTAAATATAAGTTCGCAACTGGCACAATGCCAGGTAGGCTTGTTCTCCATAAAACGTCTAAATATTATGAAGATGAATTG
>Ga0187893_10008313_pt1 | contig 16432 bp, 18 predicted proteins | sample MA1701074metaG_FD_139574 | JGI IMG/M metagenome (GOLD analysis project Ga0187893, IMG submission 139574) | White microbial mat communities from a basaltic lava cave in the Kipuka Kanohina Cave System on the Island of Hawaii, USA - MA170107-4 metaG ...
ACGACAGCCGTATCCATTTCCTGTCGAAACGACGCTCCCTCGTACGCCACCGGTACATAATTGTACCCGGCGTGTGCGACGAGCACTAAAACGATCGCCACTGCCAGAAACTTAACCGTTGCGCCTCCGCGTTCCGAAGATCGGTCGATAGACAAATTATTCATCTTTGTTTGCTCCACTTGAAACTTGACGGGAGCTTATGCAGAAATTATTTCCTTCACTGTCTGTCGGACAAGCTCGTCGCCGATCTTTTCGTGAGGCACGATGACGGGCTGTCCGATACGCCTTAGCAAAACCCACTGAAGCGAACCGCCGGTATTCTTTTTGTCGAACTTAAATGAACCGTGAACAGTTTCAGGATCGATGTCTTTGATCGACGGCAGGTCGCCGCACCGATGCACAACATCGCGCAACAAGTTTACAACTTTCGCATCCAAAAGTCCAAGTTTTTTTGAAAGCTCGGCGGCGAAGATAATCCCATACCCGACGGCCTCGCCGTGCCGCAAATACCTGTATTTGGTGGCTTTTTCGAGAGCGTGTGCAAAAGTATGGCCGAAATTAAGGATTTTCCGTGATTTTGCGTCCGTCTTGCTGCTCAATTCCAGTTCGTCATGCTTTACGATGTCGGCCTTGAATACAATATGTCGGGCAAGGAAACTTTCGAACCCTTTTGTTTGTAGAAGTTTAGAATGCTCGGCGTTACTGAGATCGTCAATGATCGAAACAGTCTCCTGGAACAACGGCTGCCCCGAAATCGCTCCATGTTTTACCGCCTCGCATAATCCGGCTGTAAATTCGCGTTTCGGAAGCGTTTCAAGCACTTTCGGGTCTATAACGACAAGGCTTGGCTGATAAAACGATCCGATCAGGTTCTTCCCGAATAAAGTATTAATCCCTGTCTTGCCGCCGACCGACGAATCGATCATCGAAAGCAGCGTAGTCGGAATCTGAACGAACTGCACGCCCCGTAAATAAACGGACGCGGCAAAACCGGCAATATCGCCGACAACACCACCGCCAAGACCGACAACGACATCCGTACGAGCGAGGCTGGATACGGCTAAATGTTCGAGAATCTTATTCAACGAAGCAAAGTTTTTATATCGCTCGCCGTCGCCAATTAAATGAATGGAGGTTTCAAACCCGTTCCGTCGCAAGCCGGAAACAACCGCTTCGCTGTACAGACTAAATACCTTTTTGTTTGAAACTACGACCGCCTTTTGTGCATCGCGGCCGAGCGACTTGCGAATCAGCTTTCCTGCGCCGCCTATCAAGCCCGATTCGATACGGACATCGTATTTCGACGCCTGCTGAATTGTTTCTATTCGAACGATCTTCATGCGAGTTAACCCAACTGTTCCCGGATCACATCGGCGAGTGAATTCGCCAGAGCATCGACCTCGGTTTGATCTTTGCCTTCGACCATCACTCGGGCAAGATTTTCGGTGCCCGAATAACGCAGCAACAGGCGTCCTTCGCTGCTGAGTTCGCGTTCGACCTTCTCCGCGGCTTCGACGATCGCCAAAACCGCGTCGAATGGTTTTTTTTCCTTTACGCGAATGTTTACCAGCCGCTGCGGATACTTTCGAAATCCCGCGCGGGTTTCCGAAAATGACGTAGCGTTATTTCTTATCGCATTCAGCATGAACAGAGCGGTCATCATGCCGTCGCCGACCAGGCTGGCTTTCGGCAAAATGATATGCCCGGACTGTTCGCCGCCAAGTTCCGAGCCTGAGCGAAGCAGCTCTTCAAGAACATGCTTGTCGCCGACCGCCGTGCGAATCAGCTCGATGTCCGCGTCACGCAACACAGCTTCCAGACCTATGTTGCTCATAACTGTTGCGACAACTTTACCCGACGCCAGTTCGCCTCGACATTTCAAATCTTTTGCAAGAATCCAAAGGGTCGCGTCGCCGTCCACCACCTCGCCGTTTTCATCGATGAAAAGAGCGCGGTCGGCGTCGCCGTCGAACGCAACGCCAAAATCTGCATGTTCGCGTTTCACGGCGTCGCGTAAATTTTCGAGGTGCAGTGAGCCGCAGTTCTCATTTATGTTGCGGCCATCGGGCCGGTCGTTGATGACGACGACTTCCGCGCCGTACGAGCCAAACAACGAATCAGCAAAACCACACGCGGCGCCGTTTGCACAATCGGCGACGATCTTCATTTTCAAAAGATCGAGATCGCGAAAGTTTTCTGAAAGATGTCCGAGATACGCAGAACGAAATTCGGCTGCACGAAGTGAATCAAGCTGAACGCTTTTCGCTTTTTCAACCGATCCTTCCCTGAAGACCTCGGCTTCGATAAGTCGCTCAGCCGCTTCCTCGAGTTTTTGGCCCGACGGAAGAAAAATTTTTATACCGTTGTCGTGATAAGGATTGTGCGATGCGCTGATCACCACGCCCGCGTCGAAATCGAACTTGCGTGTCAAAAACGCGACCCCCGGCGTGGTGAATACTCCTGCGGATTCGCCCGTCGCTCCGGTCAACGCAGCACCTGCGTGAAACGCCGCTTCGATCTCCGGTCCGGATTCGCGCGTGTCGCGGCCGTAAATGAATTTCGGCGGGCGGCCCAATCGGTCCAAGAAATATTTCGCGGCTGCCGCGCCTATCCGCTGCACGGTCTCTGCATCGAGCGGATACTCATCCGCTTTCCCACGGATTCCGTCGGTTCCAAATAGTTTTTGCATTACAAGTCTTTGAGAAAGTCGAATTCGAATCAATTCATTTGAACATTTTAGAATTTTTCGGGCAATGAATGCGGTCATTATAATATTCCGTTGTAATTGCCATAACTTTTTCGAAAATTGTTTGACAACATATAGCCCAATAGGCGAATCTATACATCAGTAGGCGTTCACCACCTGCATTTTACATTTCTGCTCTCCTGATAATTGCGAAATATTACGATGAAAGCGATCTATTGTAGTTTAATAATGGCCGCATTTTCCGCCGCCGGAGCGCTCGCGCAGTCGGAAGAGCCGACGCGGGAAAGGGCTCGCGTTGTCGTCACGGAAAAAATTCCCAAGCCTGTCGCGACTCCTTCGCCAAAACTGCCGACAGCTGCAGCACCTTCGCTCGTGCCGGCTGAAACCGACGAATTTCGCGAGGTAAGAACGGGCCGGACGCTGAGTTTTGGGCAGATAAAGAGCAAACTGGCCGCAGCCAAACGCGAACTACAAACGAAGCCGCTGGCGACCGCAGCGGTGACCTTGCCCGACGGCCGTTCGGCGGAGTACGTCCGCATCGCCTTTCACGACTGGAAAAAGAACGCGATAGATTTTCTGGTGCTGTCCAAGGAGCAATTTCTTTCTGTAGCTGAGGAAGAAGTCCTCAGTAGCGAGAGCGGGACGAGTGTTCGCATTCGCACGATCCGCGGCAACGGCGTGAACACTCCCGTCGTGCTCACAGACATGAGCGGTGAAAAACATCAGCCGCTGATGGTTCAGTACCCGGTGATCCGCAAAGGCAAGTTCATCGAAATGGCCTATTACATGTCAACTCATCCGGGCCTTGTAACGCCCGAGGTTGTCAATGCAGGGCGGCTCTATGTCCGCACCGTGGTGGATCTGGCCCGCAGCATTCTGAAAGAGAAAGGCATCGTCATCCAGCCGCAGATCGCCGACATCGCTGAAAGACTTGCGGCGGTTGAGCACGTCGATCATCACCGTTTTCGCACCGAGCCGCATAAGAACATCTACGATGACGTTTACACGCTCTTTGCGTTGAACGAAGGTCAAACCTACCGCTATTCAGTCAGCTCAGCAGGTGCCGGAGGCATGGTGCAGATGATCCCTTCGACCTACAGAATGGTCCGCTCGTGGCACCCGAACGTAAACCTTCTGCCCGATTTTGTCACGGGAATGCAGAACCACGTAAACGCCACGCAGGCGATGCTGCTCTATATGCGGCGAACGTGGAGCGACCTGCTGTTGAGCCCGACCGTTAACGAAGCGTTAGCAAACGGCACGGCGACGCAGATCCAGCTAATGGCCGCAGGCTACAATTCGAATCCCGCACGGCTCGCCGGCTACATCAACCGCGGCGGCGCGGGTTGGACGAATCTAATTCCGCGCGAAACAAGAATTTATCTTACGATCTACGAATCCGTCGAGCGCCAGGTGCCGATGACGCCGCGTTCGCGATAGGCAAACACGAGCCCGTATCGGAAAACCCGACCGTTAAGCAAGCGGTCTTCGACCGCGATGGAGCGAATAATCACCACACGGTCGAAGACCGCTTGCTTAACGACAACCTCCGACAGCTCTTCCCGCCTTTGCATTTTCTGCCGGTTTTCATTGATCCGGCGCCGCGGTGGCCACTGACGCTGGCTTTAATCTGTTCACCGCCTCTCGAACACTCTCAAGAGTTTGTTCAACCAAATTAGCGTCGTCGAAAAACGGCTCGTTGGTAATCTCGAAAATTGCGAACGGCGGCGGACGAAAGCCGCTCAGTTCATTTTCATTCTGAAAATCGACACGGGCGCGGTTCACGCCCCAAAGTTTTCCCAAGTAAATATCGAACGCGAACATCCGCGAATCGTATTCGTGAAAGTAGCGGTTCTTTCGTATCTCGGTTCCCTCAAAAATTTCAAGCTGTGCATGCTCACCTTCGTCGAGCTGCATCTCGGCGATCTTCCAATGCGAAAGTTCAGTTGCACTTAAGGGAAAACGCTGTTGCAAAATCCGCTTCCATTCCCTAGTCTCAGGCACGCGTATCGACCGCAGGCGCATTCGCGTATTCGCAATGTAATTGTCGAAAATTTGTACATGGCTGCTCGCCGCCGTGAGCGGCGCGGGCAGCGCGTCGATCAAAAAAGTTCGCAGCAGCTCGGTTCGGTAGGTTTTGTCCAACATCGATTGATTGATTATACTTTGGACTTTGCTCATGTCAGAACCGCCTGCGGTAGCGGGCGGTTGAACGCAAAAAATTCTGAAACCCGCTAAAGACGCGAAATACGCAAAAGCATTTTAGCGTTTTTGGTGTATTTCGCGGTTAAACCTCAACCGCCCGCTACCGCAGACGGTTCTGACTGGAAAGGAGATACACGATGAAATTTAATACAACAATATTAATCACGACATTAATAATCTCGACCCTCGCATTCGCCTGCGGCGACGCGGGAACGAATACGAACGCCACTAATACAGGAAACTCGAACACCACGAAGGCCAACGCCAACAGTCCCGTCGCCGTCACAACGCCTGCTCCCGAACAAACGACGAACAACGCGCCGACGCTGACGCCGATGTTCAAGGCCTACTGTTTGGCAATGGAAAAAAAGGACGAGGCAGGGATCAGACGAACATTTTCGAAAGCCACGCTTGAAGATATTGCGGAAGACATGAAAGCTGAGGGCTCGAAGACGTTGGTCGAATATATGTCAGTAGACCAGGTAACCACAGCTCTGTGCGAAATTCGCAACGAAACAATAACGGGCGATCAAGCGGTTGCCGAAATAAAAACGGCTGCGATTCCCAACGGGGAGAAATTTATCTTCGTCAAAGAAGGCGGTGAGTGGAAGCTAACGATGAGAAGTCCTGCCCTCGACAGCGTAAAGCAAACGACGACGAACAAATAGAGACTGGAACGCAGGCTGCCAGCCTGCGTTCCAGTCATGCAGGCGAGGCTGCCTGCGTTCCGGTCTTATAAGGCGGCAGGATTACTCTTGCGGCCTTTTCCTTTTTCAATCCGAGCGCCCAATCGGCCTGCATTAGCGTGTGGATGTCGCGCGTGCCTTCGTAGATTACGGCGGCCTTGCAGTTTCTTAAGTAACGCTCAACCGGATAGTCGTTCGTGTAGCCGTTCGCGCCGTGGATCTCGATGGCCATCGACGCCGCTTTTTCCGAACGCGTCGTCGCCTGCCATTTTGCGAGACTCGCGGCTTTTGCCGAAGGCAAGCCCTCATTTTTCAACCATCCGCATTTTAGCCAGAGCAGATGCGACATCTGATAATCGGCCTCCATATCGGCGATCTTTTGTTTTACGAGCTGGAAATTCGCGATCGTCTGTCCCTGCACCTCGCGCGTGTTGGCATAAGCGACCGAGGCATCACGAGAGGCGCGGATCACGCCGGTCGCGCCCGACGCGACCGTGTATCGCCCGTTCTCTAGGCTGAACATCGCAATCTTAAATCCTTCGCCTTCTTTGCCGAGCATATTCGCCGCAGGCACGCGCACGTCTTGCAACGAAAAATAACCTGTGTTGCCCGCCTTTATTCCGAGTTTGCCATGCAGCGTGCCGCTCGAAAATCCGGCCATCGAGCGTTCGACGATAAAACACGAAATTCCGCTGTGGTCGCGCGCCTTTTGCTTTTCCTGATCGGTCCAGCAGAAAAACAGGAAATGATCGGCAACGTCTCCGAGCGAGATCCACATCTTCTCGCCGTTTAAGATCCAATCGTCGCCTTCACGCCGCGCATATGAGCGCATTCCGACGACATCGCTTCCGGCATTTGGCTCGGTCAAGCCAAAGGTTGCCAATTTTTCGCCTTTCGCCTGCGGCACCAGATACTTCTGCTTCTGCTCTTCGGTTCCCCACGAATAAATGCTCAAGCTGTTCAGCCCGACGTGCACGCTCATTGCGACGCGCAAAAACGTGTCGCACGCCTCTAATTCTTCGCACACAAGGCCGAGTGAAATATAATCAAAACCAGCGCCGCCGTAGGCTTCGGGAATGCAAACGCCGAGCAGCCCAAGCTCCGCCATTTTGTCAAAAACCTTGCGCTCAAAATGCGACTTCTCGTCCCATTCCTTGATATAAGGCGCCACCTCGCCAGCGCAAAATTCGCGGACGGTATTTTGCAGGGCAATATGTTCTTCTGTTAACTCAAATTCGATCACGCTAAAATTTGCCGCCTCTCAAATAAATAAGGGTAAGAATCGCGTAATAACTGTAGCATTTCCGACGACGATAAACGAGCCACGCGGCGAATTGATGTAGTATATAATCACAGAGGTCTGAGTATGGAAAACGTTATTACGCTGGAAGATATAAAGAAGGAGATCGAGAAAGTTCCGGTCGAAAAACTTGAGACTTTGTACCGATATGTCCGAACCTTGTCAGCTGTTCGTCCGAAGAAACAGTCTCGTGAGACCTTTATGGAAAAGATGCGGAAAATTCGGATCGACGGTCCTGCCGATTTCGCAAAGAATCTTGACGAATACCTGTACCACGGGAAGAAGATTGAATAATGGTTTTTGTCGATGCTAATTTCATCATCGCCAGGGTAAATGAAAGAGATGAGCTTCATTCGAAAGCTCTTGAACTTCGTGAAAGGTATGCAAATCGAGAGTGGCTCACCACCGATTGCGTGCTTTTGGAAGTAGGAAATTCTCTCGCCCGAAACTTTCGCGAAAAGGCCGTCGAAATCATTGAGAGTTTTCTCGAATACGAGAAAATCACGGTAGTTAGTCTCGATCCCAACCTATTCGCTCGAGCATTCGGTCTTTACAGACAAAGAGATGATAAAAGTTGGGGTTTGATCGACTGCGTTTCGTTCATAGTAATGAACGATTTTGCTGTGAACGAAGCGCTCGCGTACGACAGTCACTTTCAACAAGCCGGGTTTTCAGCGTTGATGCGCGATTAGGTTACGGTAACCAGGCGCTCGTCCGAATAGCGGTTATGCTTTTTGACGCGAGGTTGGAGAACAGATGAAACTAACAGTTGTCTTTTTGGTTCTATCGCACGCCTTTTCTCTTTTAGCTCAGCACCGGCTGAGTGACTCCCCTCCATCTCTACCGAAGCTCCTCTCGCAGCGGGAGCAAATGAACGTGCGCGAGCAGTGGCTGCGGAAACGGTTGGGCACTCTGCTGCTGCCGATGATGAAGCGGCATGGCATCGAGATGTGGATCGTGGTGAATGAGGAGTTTCACAGCGATCCGGTGACCGAGCACATAGTGCCGCCGATACCGATCGTCGGGCGGCGCGACGTTTTTATTTTTATCGACCGCGGTGGCCGCATCGAGCGCATCGCGATGGTTCGTTACGACGAAGAGCGGCTGAAAAATCACTACCGGATGGTGATGCCTGCCCGCGATAAGTTCGGCGAAGAGCTTCGAAAAATTGTCGATGAGCGAAATCCGAAAACGATCGCGTTGAACATGGGCGGAACACGCGGGCAGCAAAGCGGCTTGACGCATGACGGTTACAGATTTCTTGTGGATGCTCTTGGTTCAGAAAATGAAAAGAAGTTCGTCTCGGCAGCGAGCTTCTTGACCGAATTCTTCGACACGCGTCTGCCCGAAGAGCTTGCTCATTACGAAAAAGCCGTGCTTGCGACCGACGTTATAACGCGGCGTGCTTTTTCAAACGCGGTCATCAAGCCCGGCGTCACGACCGTCGGCGACGTTCGCTGGTGGATGATGCAGCAGGTAAACAACCTCGGCCTCAGCATCTGGTTCCAACCCGATCTGCGCATTCAGCGGCGTCGGACTGAAACGGGCACGACCGGCCCGTTCCTGAGCACGGCGAACGAGGCAGAAGTGCTGCGGCGCGGCGATCTGATCCACGTCGATTTTGGGCTTAACTACATGGGTCTTTCGACCGATTGGCAAAAGCACGGATATATTCTGAAGCCCGGCGAACGCGATGCGCCGGCCGGCCTGAAAGCCGCGCTCAAGAACACGAATCGGCTGCAGGACATCATGTTCTCCGTTGCGCGAGTCGGCATGACAGGCACCGAGGTTTATCAGCAGACGATGGCCGAAGTGAAAAAGCAAGGCATCGAGGCAATGATATATTCGCACCCGATCGGCACGCACGGTCACGGTTTGGGACCGTCGATAGATTTTCGCGGGCTCGTCGGCGGCGGCGGCAACAAGATTCTTCCCGGTTCATACATGTCCATCGAGCTCAACACCTCGACCAAGGTTCCAGAATGGGGAGGGCAAAAGGTGACGATAATGGCCGAGGACGACGCGGTGATGACGCCGACTGGGTATAGATTTATACGTCCGCGCCAGACGGCGTTTTATTTAATTAGATAGAGAATGCCCCCGCGGTTCCGGAATGATACTGATCGCAAAAGCTTTAAGGATTATCGACCGTGAAGTTACTCCGCTCGGCTCGGAACGCGTCGATATTTTCGATTCGGTCGGGCGGATTCTTGCCGAAGATATAATCGCGGATATGGATCTGCCGCCCTTCGACCGTTCTCAGATGGACGGCTACGCAGTAAAGACCAGCGACGCAAAAAATTCTCCGTCCACGCTTAAGCTGGTCGGCGAATCAGCTGCCGGATCGGGCTATTACAAGGAGTTAAAACGCGGCGAGGCGATACGCATCATGACCGGTGCTCCCGTGCCTAAGGGCGCCGATGCGGTTCAGCAGATCGAGATGACGGAAGAATTTCGCGGACATGTAACACTAAACGAGGGTGCCGAAAAAGGTCGCTTCATCGTCTCTCAGGGAAAAGAGACGAAAGCAGGCGACATTATCTTGCGCACCGGCGAACGTCTTACGTCGGAAAATATTGCTGCTCCAGCGGCGTTTGGCTACGCCAAAATAAAGGTCGCGAGGCGTCCGCGCGTCGCCGTTATTTCAACCGGCTCGGAAATTGTTGAGATCAACAAAAAACCGCGCCGCGATCAGATTCGCAATTCGAACTCGGTGATGCTGAAATCGCTCGGCGAGCAATCAGGCGCTGTGTGCAATGTATTTCCGATAACCGAAGACGATCTAAAAAATCTTGGGGTTGTTATCGCAAATGCTGTTGCCGATACGGATATCGTCGTCACGACCGGCGGCGTTTCGGTTGGAAAGTACGACCTGACAAAGCAGGCATTCGAAAACTTGGGCGCGGAGATATTATTCGATAAAGTTGCGCTGAAGCCCGGCAAGCCGACCGTATTCGGAAAACGAAAGAAAAAACTCTTTTTCGGATTGCCGGGAAATCCGGTCTCGGCTGCCGTGACCTTCACGCTTTTTGTCAGGCGGGCGATAATGTTGATGCAGGCCGCCCGCGAAACCGCCGCGGCGCGCGGGTTTGCGGTTTTGCATGCGGGCATCAAAGGGACGAAGACCCGCGACGTTTATCTGCCCGCAAAACTTGCCACAGGTGCCTGCGGCGAATTGATCGCCGCGCCGCTTCCGTGGCTCGGCTCATCGGATTTTATTGCCTACGCTCAAGCGCAAGCGTTGATAGTGATACCGAAAAATACCGAGATCGCCGAGGGCGAAGTCGCCGACGTGCTTTACCTCTAAGTTTTATGACTAGATTTTCGCATTACGACGAGACCGGAAAAGTGAGCATGGTCGATGTCTCGGAAAAGGAAACGACCGTCCGGCGGGCAACTGCTTCGTGCAAGGTTTTGCTTTCATCGGACACGATCGAAAAGCTAATCGAAAATAAAAATCCGAAAGGCGATCCGCTTGAGATCGCGCGCATCGCCGGCATAATGGCCGCGAAAAAAACGCCGGAGTTGATTCCCTTGTGTCACCGGATCAATCTTGCGAATGTGAATGTCATAGCTGAGATCGACGAAGAAGGCATCCGTATCGAATCCGAAGCCTCCGCATCCGCTCAGACCGGCGTTGAAATGGAGGTACTTACGGCCGTAAGCGTAGCAGCTTTAACGATTTACGATATGTGCAAGGCTGTGCAGAAGGACATCGTAATTACCGACATACAGCTTGAAACCAAGACCGGCGGAAAAGCCGATTACATGCGAAAATAGTTCGCGTGCAACGAGTTTTCCTTTAGGCGATTCGAACTTTAGGTTAAGATAGTTCGTAAAGAGAGCGAAGGAGATTTCCGATTATGCGTTATAGAGTTGCAAAAGATGCCGAGCCGCAGTTCACGCTTTTATTGATCGCAACAATTCTGAGCATTCTGCTATGGGTGATTTCGGGCTATTTGCCTATTCTCGGCTACCTTGTTTATCCGCTGCAGCTTTTCGCGACTTTCATTCACGAAGGCGGCCACGTGCTGGCGGCGATTCTGACCGGAAACTCGGTGCAGAGCCTGACGGTCTCGTACGACGGCAGCGGCGAGGTGTATTCGCTCGGCAACGGTTTCTTCTCAGGCCTTTTGATCTCGAGCGCCGGGTATCTGGGAACCACCGCGTTCGGCGCCGCGCTTTTGGCCTGGATGCGTGCCGGTTTCTCCTCACGCATTGCGTTGCTGGCGTCCGCCGGTTTTGTTGGGATGATGACGCTGGTTTTCGGTTTTTTGGCTCCGATTTTTAATTTCTTTTCGACCGTCACGGCCGGCAGTGTCTTCTTTACGGTTTTCGCCGGTGTCGTTTTAACCGCGGCCCTTGCTGCCGTCGCTTATTTTGCGAAACCTAAATGGGCAAATTTCGCACTGGCCTTTCTTGCCGTCCAGTGTTTGCTTAATGCAGTTTTCAGTCTCATCGACCTTTTCTTCATCACGACGATGACAAACACCCAGACGGACGCGTTGAATATGGCGAACGCTACGGGAATTCCATCGCTGATCTGGGTTTTGATTTGGTTCGGCGTCTCGGTGTTCATGATCTCCCTCGGCCTCAGATTTTATGCGATGAGCCGGCGGCCTAAAGGCACCGACTCCGTTTTCGAAGACTGATCGATTTGTTTACGAAACTTTCTAACCTTCCGCTCGGCGGCCGTCTTCTTGTCCGCTCTCGTGTCGATTGGCGCACCGCCGTTGTCTCGCGCCTTACGGAAGAAAATGTGACGCTTTCCGTCGCTTCTCCGAAGGGGCGAAACTATCGCCTGCGTCGCGATCCCGATCTTGCGGTCGGCTGCGCGAACGGTCTTCATTTTCTGCATTCGGAAACGGGCGATAAATGGACGGAGAACTTTGCTTCTTACGACCTGCGTTGGTGACTGCGCGAAAAGTCTGTAAAAATACTCCTCACGAGTGACGAAATATAAGTTCGATAAAAAGATAGTCGTCAAATCTTACGGCGTTGTTTGTGTCGTTCGAACGAACGCGCCCGATGCGCTTCGCTCAATTCGGAGCGTTCTGCGGCGCTATCTGCCCGGCTGCGGATTTTTGCGGAGCGACGCCTCTGCCCGGCACGAGTTTTTCTATTCGTGGAACGCGAGCGGTCTCGACTCGCTTTATGGAGCCACTGAGCCGGCCGCCAGACGCGGCAGGCGTGACAGCCTTCTCGCGTCGCTTGGATCTAGAGTGCGAATCACCGTCGCCGAATATGCCCCGGAACGCGTTTTCATTCACGCCGGGGTCGTAGGTTGGAAGGGCCGGGCGATCGTCATTCCGGCACGCAGTTTTAAGGGTAAAACTTCGCTAACGGCTGCGCTGGTTCGCTGCGGCGCTCTTTATTATTCGGATGAATACGCCATCCTCGACAAACGCGGCCGAGTTCATCCGTTTCCGAAAGAGCTTTCCCTTCGCGGCGTAATGAACGAACTCGAACAGGTCGATCACCCTGTCGAAACTTTGGGCGGGAAAGCTGGAAAACGGCCGCTTCCCGTCGGTTTGGTTGTTGTGTCGGAATACAAAAAGCGCGCCAAATGGAAACCCGAAATCCAGAATTCCGCTGGCGGAATTCTGGAGATGATAAACAACACTGTTTCCATCCGCCGCGATCCGAAATTCGTATTGCCGATCTTGAGTAACGTCGCGTCAAATGCTCTGATCGTAAAATCGAAACGCGGCGAGGCCGAAACAACCGCGCCGCTGATACTTTCACTTCTCGAGCGACACTTTCGAAATTCCTGATCCGGGCTTTCAGAAGCGCGATAGTTGCGCGTGATAGGCAGACGGTCGAGAATATCGCTGTATGAATAAAACCTCCAGAACCGCAGACAAAAAAGAAAAAGCGCCCGATCGAAAACTTTCGAAGAAAGAGCGTGATGATCATTTTGCGGCGCAGATTCCACACATCCTTCATTATCACCAGCTGATGCTCGCCGACGGACTGCGGAACAAACTGCTCTATAAAGCCATCAGGCAGAATGTAAATGCGAAAACTAATTTTCTGGACATCGGTGCCGGCAGCGGCGTTTGGGCGATCCTTGCGGCAACGCTCGGCGCAAAACGCGTCGTCGCCGTCGAGATCGAAGAATGTCTGATCCCGATGATTTACAAACACGCGCTGGAGAACGGCGTGGCCGACAGAATCGAGATTGTCCACGGTAATTCGAACGACGTAAAGCTGAAAGGAAGGTTTGACCTGATCGTCAGCGAATTATTCGGCGGCGATGCGTTGGGCGAGCAAGTCGTTAAATCGTTTGTAAATATAAGAAACCGCTTTTTGGCGCCGGGAGGTGTTTTGATACCTCAAAAACTTGCGATGATGGCGGCACCGGCCTTCTCGGCAAAATCCGGAAGCGGTATTCCTAATGGTCTGCCGCTTTCGACCGACTTTCTCCGGTCGCTGCGGCTGAATTATTCAAGTCATTTGTCGATCGGCGAGCGAAATGAGGTTCAATTGCTAGCCGCGCCGCAGCCGCTCGTCGAGATCGATTTCAGAAAAATAACCGAGGCGCCGAAGCTTGAAAACCTGATCGCCAGATGGAAGATGAAAAATATCAAAAAGGCGAATGCGATCGTCACGTTCAACCGCTCGACCTTTACCGATTCGATCGAGATGGATTCCTACGGCTCGCAAAGCTGGGGAGCGACCTATAGTGAATTCGTGCCGTTTGACGCGAAAGAGGGTGAACTGCTTTTCCGGACGACGCTAGATCCGAAACACAACAACTGGAGCGTCGCGGTGGCGGGCCTGCCGTTCGTGCCAGCTCAAAACTATTCTTCGGTTTTTGCTTACACGCGCCTTCGCCTGGCGCAAAAAACGACGCCTTATCGCAGATGCAAGGCGCCGAGTGAAAAATCTAAAAACGGATAATCTAAGAAGGACGTGAGCGGCGTTGCTCACGCATTTAAATCCTGATTGTTTCCAACGAATCTAGCTCGTAAAACAATCTCCGGGGGTGTTTATACCGCCCCCTGTCGAACGGCATACTGCGCATCCTGCAGGAGTTGACGGGCATGGCAATCCGCCTGAACCACCGGTTGTCGGACAAGCAACGCCAGCGGGATAAATGGCCTGGTCGTTACAATGGCAAAACGTGCCGCATGCCGTCTGGGCCAAAACTGCCGGCGGCGCGACCAAACCGGCCACAACTGGCAGCGTGATCGCCGAGCCGAGGCCGATCTTCTTTATAACTTCACGCCGAGAAATTCCGGCGAAGCGGGAATTACGCTCTGGCGCGCCGTGTATAAGATCTTCTTTCCCGAGCTGGCACAACGCAAGCCAGATAAGGTCGTCGTTCACGGGCGCATTAAGCTCTTTGGAAAGAAAACGGCTCAAATTAGGCACATCCCGGCTGCCGTCGCACGCGTCCCAGATCAAAGCCGACGTTTTATTCAAACAAAACGCCTTGTGCGAACGCAGATCATAGATCAATAACTCTCCATCAACTTCCTGTACCACGATCTCGTCCTTTCGGCTGACCGGCTTGTTGTTATTTTTCATCGAACCACTCCTAAAAAAGTATATCATCGACCGAAAATAGTATACATCACCGACCGAAAATCGGTGAAATAAAGCATTCGTGAACGACACAAGAATGCACGTCATCCGTTGCAAAGAGCGTATTTCAGCATACAGATGCCGGGTTTTAACTCTCTGATTTTCCCAAGCCGGTAAGATGTGAATCGTTTCGATTAGCGGTCACCAATCGGACGATGCCATTCGGTACGCAGTTTTCAGCATTATCGGAATGCCGACGATGAAGGCGATCACGGCAATGCGGTAGAGGAATTTTCCGCGTGGAGTGGGGTCGGTAAAGCCCTCAGTTAGCCCCAGAAGCAGAAAGCCGACGCCGTTCGCAACCAGTCCGGCTGAGGTAAGCCTATCGCGAAAGAAAACGCCGTGGTAGGCGCCGCCGAGGAACATGAGCAGCCCGATGGCGATCACCAGCCAGGAGTTCAGGGACGTCGGCAGCGGATAGAGCATATAGATTGTTCTGTTCGTGTAAATGTTATTCCAAACGCGTTGCAATGACAAGAGGATTTTTCGTTTGTTACAATCAAAGATTACGCTATCTGTGCTTTTTTGTTCTATGCAGGCTGCGCCGTCAAAAGAAGAAGCTCTAGAGGTTCGCGGTGCCCGCGTTCACAATCTAAAAACCGTCTCGGTTTCGCTTCCGCACAATAAGCTCACGGTCATCACGGGCGTTTCCGGTTCTGGCAAGTCTTCCCTCGCCTTCGACACCATATACGCCGAAGGCCAGCGGCGTTATGTCGAGTCCCTATCGGCCTACGCCCGCCAGTTTCTTGAGCGGATGGACAAGCCCGATGTCGATGAAATTACCGGCATCGCTCCGGCTATCGCCATTCGGCAGAAAAACGCGACACGTAACCCGCGTTCGACCGTCGCCACGCAGACTGAGATTTACGACTATCTTCGTCTGCTATACGCACGCGCCGGGCAGACGTTCTGTCACGTCTGCGGACGCGAGGTGAAAAAAGATTCGCCGGAAACTGCCGCCGATGAGATTCTGGCAACGCTTCATGAAGGCACGCGTTTCTACGTTCTGTTTCCTATCATTCAGGAATCTCAAGGCAAAAGCACGAAAGCGGTGCGAAAGCCCGCGCGTAAGCAAGGGCGTGATGAGGCCGTAGCCGATCTAAGCACGACGGCGTATCTGATCTCGCTTTTGCAACAAGGCTTTTCGCGGCTTTACCGCAACGGCGAAGTTATCGAGCTCGCGCGCCCCGAAGATTACAAGTTTAACGACTTCGAAAACACATATGTTCTGATCGACCGTCTCGCGGCAAGCAGCGAAATTCGACAACGGCTTGTCGATTCGCTCGAAACCTGTTTTCGCGAAGGCCATGCCGCGACGATCCAAGTTCAAGGTTCCAAGTTCAAAGTTCAAAGTGGGCAGGCAACGATAAACCTTGAACCTGGAACTTTGAACTTTGAACCACTTCGATTTTCCGACCGCTTTATCTGCAAATACGACGGAACGGTTTATGAAGAGCCGGAGCCGCAGCTATTCAGTTTTAATTCGCCGTTCGGTGCATGTCCCGTTTGTCAGGGTTTTGGTAACACGATCGGCGTCGATTACGATCTCGTCATTCCGAATCCGCTTCTGTCGCTGAAAGGCGGCGCGGTCGAACCGTTCACTCGCCCACAGCACGCATGGGCGCAGAAAGAATTGATGAAGTACGCGGCTTCCGCCGGTATCGATGCGAATAAGCCTTTCGCCGACCTGCACGATTTTCAGCAAAACTGCATCATCTACGGCGACGAAGGCTGGCGCGGCATCAAGGGCTTTTTCAAATGGCTCGAAACGAAAAAATACAAGCTGCACGTCCGCGTCTTTTTGGCAAAATATCGCGGCTACACGCGCTGCCCCGAATGCGGCGGCGCGCGGCTGCGGCAGGAAGCACGCGACGTGAAGATCGACGGCCGCTCGCTGCCCGAAATTCTCGACCTTTCGATCACAGATGCATACGAGTTTTTTGA
>Ga0187893_10008314_pt1 | contig 16431 bp, 12 predicted proteins | sample MA1701074metaG_FD_139574 | JGI IMG/M metagenome (GOLD analysis project Ga0187893, IMG submission 139574) | White microbial mat communities from a basaltic lava cave in the Kipuka Kanohina Cave System on the Island of Hawaii, USA - MA170107-4 metaG ...
GCTTTTAATAAGTATAAGATCTCCTGCTTTTAAACTACTGCTTTCTACAGGAAATATATGTTCATTGTGCTGATCATCATAAGCAATCATATTGGCCATTACTTTTTGTGTAACGGCGAGTTTTCTTAATGCTGCTTGTGTAGTTTCAACGGATTTATCTTCAAGCCAGTTCCCAAGAAACACCAGGGTAATAATGGCTGCTGCTGTTTCATAAAACATATACTGCTCTGCCTGGCCAATCAATGTGCCGTATAAACTGTATCCAAAAGCAGCCACAGCACCCAACGCTATCAGCACATTCATATTAGGAATGCCTTTAAATAAACTTTTAACAGCGCTCCTTCCAAAAAAATCCATGCCCACTATAAAAACAGGAACGGTAAGCGCTAGTTGTACATAGGGATCCATCAGCGCATGAATATGCACACCGGGTATCATGTGCAGCAATAATGGTGCAGTAAAAATGATGCAGAACAGAAACCGCTGCAGGTGATTGCGGAATAATTTTTGACTTTTGACTTTTGATTTTTGACTTTCTCCATTTGCCACATGATACCCCAGGTCTTCAACTCCTTTTTCCAGTTCGGGTTTGGTAATATTGCCATTCATATCAAAACTTACATCACCACCAATAAAATTTACCTTCACATTCTGCACCCCCTTGCTTTCAAGATATTTATGAACGGTAAGCGCACAATTGGTGCAACTCATACCTTCCACTTTCCAGTTTACTTTTTCCATTTGTTAACTATTTGAGAACCCTGTAATTCCTTCCCGACTCACATTTTTTTAGTCGTCCGGGAATAAGCATTAACTTCTGTTCCGCCAATTGACGGACGACTCCGGTACGCCTTGTTCATTATGCGACTGGAATTTGATTCCGGCAACAGGAACATTAATAATGACTTATGCAAAGTTAGAATGGCTTCACAGACTGTTTTTCCCCAAAACTGTTATATCTTTTTAACTTCGTTGCAATAACTGCAATTATCTTTTTAACCTTGTTGCAATTTTGAACGATCAGGATAGCCTTGCTGTGTTTTACAATTAAAGTTTACTGTAATAAAAACTAATTTAAAGACCTTAGAATAATGCCGCCATAAAAATCATCTGTACAAGAGTGCCCCGAATCATTGCACAAAACCTTACTCGGGGTCTTCAACGACGCAACAAATGCTACCATGAAAATCTGAAGCCGGGTTCATAAAAATTACACAACAGTTAATACTGTATATGGGCAAATAAAGCAAATATTTAATACATGTATTCCAACCACTCATGGCAACATTTACACCGTTGATACATAATCAACCCTTAGCCTCCGTAATGTTGAAACAACTTTGCCTACAAACAGATCAAAACACAATGTTATGAGGAAGCTTGTACTATTTTTTTCCCTGCTGATCTTAACTGCATTTACAGTAAAAGCTCAAAATATAAAAGGAATTGTAAAAGATGCCGATGGCAAAGCTGTTGGTAATGCAACTGTTTCATTATTAAATGCAAAAGACTCATCAGTTGTAAAACTTTCCGTTACCGGTGGTAACGGGGAATACCTCTTTAAGAATATTAAAGATGGCCGCTATATGGCTAACGTTTCTTATGTGGGATACGCAGTGGTTTATTCTCCCGTATTTGAAGTATTGGGCAGTGGTGAAACAAATGTTGCAATTGTTACACTTACAAAATTAAGTGGCGAATTAAAGAACGTTACTGTTACAGCAAAAAAACCTTTGATAGAAGTTAAAGCAGATAAAACAATTTTAAATGTAGAAAACAGCATCAACGCAGTGGGCAATGATGCATTGGAACTGCTGCGCAAATCTCCGGGCGTACTGGTAGATAAAGATGATAACATAAGTCTTAGCGGTAAAAATGGTGTGAAAGTTTATGTAGATGGAAAGCCTTCCCCGTTAACCGGAACTGACCTGGCTTATTATCTTAAATCGCTGCAGTCATCACAGATTGAATCAATTGAACTTATTACCAACCCATCTGCAAAATATGAAGCAGAAGGCAATGCAGGTATCATTAACATCAAGTTGAAAAAGAACAAAGCTTTTGGCACCAATGGTTCTGTTAGTGCCGGCTTTAACCAGGGAGTATATCCCAAATACAATGCAGGATTTTCTTTAAACCACCGCAACAAAAAGATAAACTTGTTTGGTAATTACAATTACAATAAAAACCGCAATGAGAGCCTGTTTAATTTATACAGGATACAACTTGATACCATTTTCGACCAGCATTCAAACATGACCTTTCGCAACAAAAGTCATAATTTTAAAACCGGGATGGATTATTTCCTTAACAGCCGCAACACGTTTGGGGTAATGGTAAATGGTAATCTTGCCGATGTAAATTTTGCAAATTATTCTAAAACAAGCATTACCTATAAGCCAACAAGTGTTACAGACAGGATTCTTGTAGCAGATAACAGCAGTTTAAGCAACCGCGATAATGTAAATACAAATCTCAATTATCGTTTTGCAGATACTTCCGGTCATGAATTGAATGTAGATGCAGACTATGGTTATTACAATATAAAGAGCGATCAGTACCAGCCGAACTTTTATTTTGATCCCACAGGTTCAAGCCTGGAAGATCAATTCATCTACAACATGATCGCTCCAAGCAAGATTGATATCTATTCTGGCAAAGCAGACTATGAACAGAATTTTAAGAAAGGCCGTTTGGGCTTTGGTGGTAAAGTATCTTATGTAAAAACCTCCAATAACTTTGACCGGTACAATGTTTTCACCAACGGAAAATTTTTAGACACTTTGCGCAGCAACGATTTTGATTATAAAGAAAATATAAACGCTGCATATATAAATTATAACAGGCAGTTCAAAGGCATTATGATACAGTTTGGGGTGCGTGTAGAAAACACAAATTCAGACGGCACTTCAAATGGTTTTACTTTGAACGGCAGCGGTTATGTTGCATACGATTCTGTGTTTAAAAGAAATTATACAGATTTCTTTCCAAGCGCGGCAATCACATTTAATAAAAATCCAAAGAACCAATGGGGTTTAAGTTACAGCAGAAGAATTGATCGCCCTGCCTACCAGGACCTGAATCCTTTTGAATTCAAATTAGATGAATATACTTTCCAGAAAGGGAACACGCAGTTAAGACCGCAGTACACCAACACGGTATCTTTAACGAATACATTCAACTATAAGTTCAACACCAAATTAAGTTACAGTCACGTAAATGATGTATTCTCTCAAATTGTAGATACAGCAGAAAAATCAAAAACATTTATTACAAAAAAGAACCTTGCCAGCCAGGACATGATAAGCCTTAACATCAGCATTCCCTTACAATTCAAATGGTACAGTTTGTTTGCAAACATAAATTCATATTACACGCACTATAAAGCAAACTTTGGCACGGGCCGCACGGTTGATCTTGATGTGTATGCAGCCAATCTTTACATACAGCAAACATTCAAGGTTACAAAAACAACAACGCTGGAGTTGTCAGGATTTTATACTTCGCCGTCTATATGGCAGGGCACATTTAAAAGCAAAGCGATGGGAGGTGTTGATTTTGGCGTGCAGCAAACATTATTTAAAGGAAAAGCCACCGTAAAAGCAAGCGCTACAGATATATTTCACACGATGAAATGGGGCGGTACCAGCGATTTTGCAGGCCAGTATATGAAAGTAAACGGCCAGTGGGAAAGCCAGCAGTTGCGCCTGAGTGTTGTGTATCGTTTCGGAAGCAACCAGGTAAAAGCAGCCCGTCAGCGCAAAACCGGAGCCGAAGATGAAGGCCAGCGTGTAGGCAACCAGGGCGGTGGCATAAGCGGTAATTAAATTATAAAAAGTTGGTTTTGGTGATGAATACGGCCCGTGGAATTTTCTGTGGGCCCTTTTTATTTGTAAGAAGTTTTATGAGCCGAACTTTTGTATTACTATTAGGCTTCGCTTGCGTCGCACTCTTGTACGTTCTGTACAATGGTCGGCCAGCGATAGCCATCTGACCGAAAACTTTATGTGTATCAATTACGGTCTTTTTTAATTTGGTGAAGTAATTTTTACTATCAATAAAAAATAAGCAATAATTGCCAGTGTTGCTATCCCCGATAAAATGAATGTTGCAGACGCTCCAAATTGAAACCAGATAAATCCGGCTAATGAACTTGCCAGCATGGTACAAATACTTTGAAAACCAGAAAATGTTCCTATTGCAGTGGCGGTATCTTCTTTGCTGACAATATTACTGATCCATGCTTTTGAGATCCCTTCTGTTGCTGCTGCATAAATTCCGTATAGCAAAAACAATACAAAGAAAAGATAAGTGCTTCCGTTTGCTGCCATTCCAAAATATACCATTGCAAATAACAGCAACCCTATAATAAACATTTTCTTTAAACCGATCTTATCAGCAATTGCGCCGGCAGGAAAAGCAGACAAAGCATATACAAGATTGTAAAAAATATATATGCCAATTACCATGCTGTCACTAACACCGGATTGCTTTACTTTAAGCAGCAGGAATACATCAGAACTATTGAATAAAGTAAAAATCAAAAGCCCGGTTACAAGTTTGCGGTATGCTGCAGGGCTTTGTTTCCAATAATGCAGAAAAGAAAAAAATGTGGTTGATCTTTTTTTATGTGTGTATGATTTTTTCTTGTCTTTCAGAAAGAAAGAAGCGGCTATTGAAAGAAGCCCGGGAATAAAAGCAATGTAAAATAAAGTTTTGTATTGCTGCGGATAATAATATAAATAAAGCAATGCCAGAGCCGGTCCTAAAACGGCCCCGAATGTGTCCATCGAACGATGAAAGCCAAAAATTTTTCCTTTGGTTGAAGGCGTTGCTTCATCAGATAATATGGCATCCCTTGCACCTGTTCGTATACCTTTTCCCAAACGGTCAATTGTACGTGCAAAAAAGATCCAAAGCGGGTAAACAAAAAATGCCATCATTGGTTTTGAAAGAGCGCTCAATGCGTAACCTGTTTGCACAAACGGAACTCTTTTGCCCGAATTATCAGAAAGTTTACCAAAATATCCTTTGCTGAAGCCTGCCATAGCTTCTGCAACACCTTCCAGTATTCCTATCAGTACAATTGAAAACCCGATCGTCTTCAAATAAATGGGCATTACAGGATAAAGCATTTCGCTTGCAGTATCTGTAAACAAACTAATGAGAGATAAAATCCAAACCGTTCTTGTAATGTATTTCAAAGCGAAAAGTTTTGAGACTTGAAACAAAAGACAAATTAAATCATTGCTCAATTTCTAATCCAACCCCCGCCTGACCGGATGGGCAGGGATGAACGTTACGCCGCCGCGCAAAGCTATGGCGTACAAGAGTGCGACGCAACGATGCCTGATCAAGGTGCTGCAGCTGATATACAAATAAAAAAAATTGATCTATAAGTTGTATAAAATTTATTGCGCAGCTCTTTCAAATTTCTGAATATGGTTATCAAGAATATCTCCAGCATAAATATTTCCGTTCTTGTCAACTGCTAAATCGTGATAACGGCAAAGCGGCCCATCATATAAGCCCGTTCTGCCAAACCTGTTCTGAATCTTTCCTCCGGCGTCAAAGATTATAACATCAGATCCTTTTGGCTTGCCAAAGCTGGTTATGTAATCAACTGCCAGTAATTGTTCTGTGGTTGTATCATAGTTTACAGCATACAAGTATCCAAAACTTTTGTCTTTGTATTCTTTCAAAAATTTTCCTGTTGAATCAAAGGCCTGTACACGGCTATTTTCCCTGTCTGCTACATATACATTTTCATTTTTATCGAGGCTGATTGCATGTGGAATATTAAACTCTCCGGGGCCGTTTCCTTTTGTACCCCATTCAAAAAGATATTTTCCTGCAGCAGAAAATTTTACAACCCTGCTGTTCCCATATCCGTCACTTACATAAAAAGAACCATCATTGGTAACAGCCACATCTGTTGGAAGATTGAAATGTATACTGTCATTACCCGCAACCCGTGACACGCCCAGCTTCATTTGCAATACCCCATCATGCGTAAATTTGAAAACCTGGTTTAATACTACATCTGTAACCCATATATTATTGTTCCTGTCAACAGTTAAGCCGTGAGGCATGATAAAAATTCCTGCTCCCCAGCTATTGATGATCCTGCCTGTTTTTCTGTCAAGTTCCAATATTGTTTTTGATGTTATAAATGTATCCGGTAAAGAACTTATTAATGGCCATTCTGTGTAGCCGCGGTGAAAAGCAAAAATGTGTTGCGATGTATCAATGCCAATGCCTGTTACATCACCAAGCACAAAACCCTGCGGTAACTGTGGCCAGTTTTTTACAAGCTGATAATGTATTTTGTTTACTGGTATTACTGCTGCGCTGTTACCAGATGAATTGGTGCAGGCATTTAAAATAAATAGAAGCAGCGCTGTAAAATAATATCTCATTGAAATGGTTTACAAATTGGATGCAAGATGAATACTCACGAACTTCTTAAAGTCTCCCTTTCGGGAGATTTAGAGGGTTTCATTCCATAAATGGCAGTAACTCATATATAGAAGTTTCTTCTGCTACTACACGGGTAGGAATACTGTCTCTATAACTCCATTTAATCAGTCTTATAAATCCTTTGTCTAATTCAATCCCTGTAATAGTACCATCATCAAAACAACAGCAGCCGGTATTAAAGTAAGATGGGTTCATATTGCGGAAAGAGTTGCTTACAAAATCATATTCTCTTCTTCTGCGCGGAATTTCCGCTTCAATTTTTGCTATGGCGGCTTCATCCTTTTTCTCCTTTGCTTCTTCTAATGCCAGGTACAGTCTTTCCAAATGGGTAAGCGATTTAAATACGGGCTGGTGTGTATGTCCTGTTATTAAAATACAATAGGGCTGCTCATACACCCAGTCATACATCATTTTATTATGCAATGATTTTAAACTGTCATTTGATGAGGGACTGTTGGTATTTATTTCCAAAAATGATTGCAGCGGCCCCCATATATTACTTACAAACCATTTGCTAAACCAGTTACCGTCACTTTGTGCATCGCCCTGGTGGCCATGTGTGCAGAATACATCTACATATTTAGTTTTTAGTTGCACCCGCAATGCAATGCCTTCAAAAATTTTCAATTCCTTACCGTAAATCTTTTTTATGTATTGCTGGGCGAAGGGATCATTCTTCCAGAACAGGTCATGGTTGCCAATAATTTTACAATAAGCATTGCGCTCAACAAATAATTTTTCTTTTTCAAAAGTGGCTTTGTTATATTTTAGTACAGAGAAGATATTATTTTCCCATAACTCTTCATTATCACCGAGATTTACAAAGAAGAAGTTGTTCTGGTTGTAATGATCAAGGGCAGCGAGATAGTTCTTTTCTGCAAGTGCAAAATCATCAGAGCCATCTCTTGCACCTTTATGCTGATCTGAGAAAATGATAATTGATTGTTCTTTAGGATCAAAGCTGAACATACTGCCACTTTTCTTTCCGGGCTGGTCAAGCGATTGCTGGTACAATTTTGTAAGCGAGGCAAAAACATTTTCTCTTTTTGGTGCGGAAGAAAACCTGTTGACGATAAATAATACAGGTTTGGTAAGCAGAAATTTGAGTGAGCGTTTAATAACATTCATTGAAGAAAGTTACCGCAGGAAAGGTTAGGTTGCAAAGAAAAGTTTAGCGGGGAGAAACAAAGATTAAAGATATTCTCAATTAAGGGCTAATTTCTTTGTTTCCAGCGATAGTTCTCATAGCATCGCCTGTTGCGTCGCAATCCGTTCATCTGCAGATTATAATTTGAGCTGATTATAAAGTCAAAGGTTATTACCAAAGCCGGCAAAAGGGATTTATGCAAAAGCAGCATATAATTGCTTATTCTTAAAGCAGGCTTCTTTAAATATTTCACAAACAACAAATTTGTCATGTCTTATTTTGAAAGTTACCCCCCCCCCGCGCAAGAATTTTATTTCTTCATTTGCTTTGTCAAGTTCTTTTTTTGCTTGCTGCAGTTCACTTTGCAGAGAGATGATAATTGGGTGATTGGGTTGGTTATGATGGTTAAGTAATGTAACCATATCTGTTTCTAAAGCTGCTGGAATTTGTTTCAACCTTTCTAATGTTATGTTTTCTGTTTTACCGCACTCTATATTGCTGTATGCAGTAAGAGACATGCCAATAGCGTCTGCAATTGTTTGCTGTTTCAGATTTTTACTGATGCGTAATTCTTTAATGCGTTTTCCTGTTTGCTGCATAACCGTTTAGAGTTTATAGTTTGTTTTATGTTTTGCCGCAATGGAGATTATGTGCTGAGTGTATTTCAAATATATAATTATGGTTTGTTATAAAATTGCAAAGGCAAGAGAAATCTTTTTGTTCATAATTTTTTTGTGGTATAAATGATCGCAATGTTAAGGTGGTTTATTGCAGTTATTCCTTAATATCTAACACTTATTCCAAAAACCAATACACTTATTCCAAAAACGCTTACCGACAATATTTTTTTAATTGTTATAGGGCAGAAAAAAGTTTTCAAATTTCAAGTGCCACTTGAAATGTTGGGGTGCTGAAAATTTGGATGAGGGAAAATAAGCTGCTAATTTTATTTTTATAAAACGGACTTGCATTCTTCTTTTGTTAACCACCCAACCTAAACTATGTTTCTTTCCTTTCGCAATTATGAAAATCCTGCAATGGTAGTTATACAGCTATTAAAGCAGTTGCAGGTTAATGTAACTGGCGGCTCTGTAAACGAAGCTGTTTTATCTCATCCTGATTACCCCAGCATGCTGGCTATAAGCGATTGTTTAAAGCAATGGAAAGTGGAAAATATTGCTATACGTGCAGAGAAAGATAAGATTGAGGAAATACCATTGCCATTCATTGCATTTATGGGTCGGGAGTTTAAAACGGTTACACAAATAACAGGCGATGAAGTTTATTTTTTAAATGATGATAATAAAATACAAAAGGAGAGTAAAGAAAAATTTTTAAATAGTTGGAATGGAGTTGCATTAGTAGCAGAAGTGGAAGAAGGTGCAGGTGAAAAGGAGTACAATACAAAGAAGCAAAAAGAGAACATACAATCTCTGACAATTCCTGCAATCATTGGTTTTGCTTTATTATGGATAATTGTATCGTCGTTTTCTTTTGCAGCTTCAAATCTTCTTAGTGCCTTTGCATATTCAGCTTTACTCTTATGTAAACACACCGGTATTATTGTTTCCGGTTTATTGCTTTGGTACGAAATAGATAAATACAATCCTACATTGCAAAAAATTTGTACGGCTGGCAGTGGTAAAACCAATTGTAATGCTATTCTTAGTTCTTCTAAAGCGAAAATATTTTCATGGCTTAGCTGGAGTGAAGTTGGGTTCTTCTATTTTGCCGGCGGGTTTCTTGTATTAAACTTATACCCCCAATCAGCAAATATTGTTGCATGGTTAAATGTTGCTTCCCTGCCTTATATTATTTTTTCATTAGGGTATCAAAAGTTTATTGCAAAGCAATGGTGCCCGCTTTGTTTGGCCGTACAGGGTTTGTTATTTTTTGAATTTGTTTTTGGTTATACAGGAGGTTTTTTAACTATGCCGGCCACAGCATTTATTCAGATTGGCTTAATCTTCTTATTCCCGGTTATCTTTTGGTATTTTATTAAACCTCATCTTTTAAAAGAGCAGGAAAACAAAACAAAAAAATACGAGTTAGTCAGGCTAAAAAATAATAAGGAAATTTTCGATGCCCTGCTCTCCAAGCAAAAACAAATTACTCACAGCACTGAAGGGTTGGGAATAACATTGGGAAACTCAAATGCAGCAAATACGCTTATTAAGGTTTGTAATCCTTATTGTGGGCCTTGTGCTAAAGCGCATCCTGAAATAGAAAGGTTACTTGAAGAAAATAAAAACTTAAAAGTTCAAATAATATTTACTGCAACAAATAAGGAAGGTGATAGTAAAGCATTACCGGTAAAACATTTGCTCGCCATCGCAGAAAAAAATAATGAACCAGTTACAAAGAAAGCCTTAGATGACTGGTATTTAAGTGAAGAAAAAAATTACGAATTATTTGCAGCTAAATATCCGATGAATGGAGAAATAAAAATGCAGGAGATAAAAGTTGAGGCAATGGACAAATGGTGCAGGGCTGCCGATATTTCTTTTACACCAAGCATTTTTATTAATGGGCATCAATTACCGGAATTGTATAACATTAGAGATTTGAATTATTTACTTTAAAAATATTGTTTGCGCAAACAAGGGTTAAAACTTGTGCCCTGCCATAAATGGCCAAACAAGTATTTAAAAAAGAATAAATTTTAAAAAAAATGAAACCTAAAAAATTAAATTTTGCGGAAATAAAAAATGTACTAAGCCGCAATGAGATGAAAAAAATTATGGCTGGTAGCGGTAGCGGCGGTGGTGGTACTATTTGCTTGTGGGATAGCGATTGTGGGACAATAACCGTTACATGCAGTAATGGGGGATCAATTACCGCAGTAGGGCACTGTTATTACAATTCAGGGGCTCCTACTAAGACATGTCACTATGCTGGTTGTCCATCTTAAATAAATAGCTCTGAGAGAAGATGTAGTTTGCTGTTGATAGGTAAACTACGTCTTAATTTATTAAAAAATGCATCATTATGATTAAGCTTATTACATGTGCAATCTTATTATTAATTTTTACATCCTGTAGCACATATCAAATGTTAGAAGGAAAATCCAGACCGGTTTTTTTTTCTCCTGATTCTTCTGTTTTTAATGATCCAGATTTCCCTCAGCCAAGTATTACTTATGCTGATTTACTAAATATTAGGGGATATTCCCCTAACGTAGTAGAATTAAAAAAAGGAGAAACGGCTAAGGCCATTTTATATCAGCCTACTTTTTTTATAGCGTATGATAATTTCCTTATATATCCGGGGGAACATATTGGTATAAAAAAAGCAGAATACAATGAATATACTTTTTTTAAAGTTAATGGTAACAAGCGTAGAAATAGGGAACTGCTTTTTTTTAAAGCCTTTCATAAAATTGATCAATATCCAGCAATACCAAATATAGATAATGCCCCACTTGATATTATTCTGAATTTAGAACAGCAATTAAAAAGCGAAATTCCAAAAATTGCACTTGCATCCCGCCTCCGTTTTGATTCATTGATCAATGCCTGCCACGTAAGCAGAAAGTTTAATAAGTTATCCCAAGGTTATTTAAAAAACAGGTATGATATAAGCGTATTCTTCTTATACAAAAAATATAAAGACAGCTTACAAGCACACGATTTGTTTAAGGATAAGTGTAATCAGCTTATACCTTTATTTAATGACATAACAAAAAGGTCTGAATTTGATAATACTCAAATATTATTTAATGAGCTGGTGGATATAGTGCTTCCTTATAAGATTTCCAAAATTAACAACGAAGATGAATTTCAATCTTGCTTTAATGCTGTTTTAAATAAATTCAATGCTTTGGCAAGAGATTATCTTTTAAGCCGGTTAATTTACTATGCTAATATAAAGAGAATACAGGTTTCTCCTGGCTATATGGAAAAATATGAAACTGTGTGTTATGATAAAACCTATAAAAATTTAGTACATGATGTAATATCCCAGCAACAAGAAAATGATACTAAAGCGAGTGGTATCAGTAATAATAGTTTATTATCAGTTGACGGTAAAAAAATATCTGGGTTGGAAGATGTCCTGGTCAAATACAAAGGTGAATTAATACTTATTGATTTCTGGGCAACATGGTGCTTACCCTGTAGAGTAGAAATGCCATATTTGAAAAAGATAATACAGGAATATTCTGGAAATAAAATTACTTTTCTTACTGTATCAATCGATAGAGAAATTCAGCCTTGGCGTAAAGCAATAATTACCAGCAATACAGATGTAAACAAGAACTATCTACTGCTCAATCCCGAAAAATCGCCTTTTGCACAACAAAACAACATAAATTCTATTCCCAGGTATGTACTCATAAATAAAGATGGTAAAATTATTGACGCTGATGCCCCCCGCCCTAGTGACCCTAAACTAAAAGAGTTATTAAATAAATATTTGCAAGAATAATTTTTAAATGGATAAGTCAGTTGCTATAATTATCTGCTATTTTGGGGGATTTCCATGGTACTTTGAATACTTTGTAAATACCTGTAAATATAACCCTATCATTCATTTTTACATTATTACGGATAGCAATCTTGAGAAAGATATTCCACCAAATGTTATCATTTTTAGAAAGTCCTTGCAAGAAATAAAAAATATTGCTGCTTCAAAATTTGGTTTTGAGGTAAAATTGGAGCACCCTTATAAGCTTTGCGATTTTAAGCCTGCCTACGGCTATTTGTTTCCTGAAATAATTAAAGGATATGATTTTTGGGGGCATGGAGACATCGATGTAATCTTCGGTAATATCAGAAATTTTATTACTGAAGATGTTTTGGATAATAATGATCTGATTTGTGTTAGGCATGATTTTCTAACGGGTTACTTTCAGCTTTTCAAAAACAATGAAAAGATGAATACTTTATTTATGCAAAGTAAGGATTTTAAAAAGGTGTTCTCATCATCTGAACATTATTGCTTTGATGAAACAAACTTTGCATGGGATGCATTTGCCGAAGGCAAGCCACTTGAAGAGATGAATTGTGAAATTGAAAGTATGAACCATGTGGTAAGAAAATTGCAGGAAAAAAATGAACTTAAAGCTTATTTTGATTTTCATGTTATAGAGGGATTGCCTGGTAGATTAAAATGGCAAAATGGTACGCTCACTTATAAGAATAAATTCGAAATAATGCTTTACCACATGGTTTTGTTTAAGAAATTTTGTAAAAACAAAATGCCTCCAACCAGGTTTTCTTATACGGCATGGCATTACTTTATTTTTTGCAATACTTGTATTGATGATTTCCACCTGCTGGTTTATTCAGTACCCTGACCTTGTTTCATCCCCAGCAAAACTTACTTCATTGAATGCGCCGAAACCTGTTGTTTGTAAAACAGATGGTAAATTGGTAAAGCTGCTGGTAAAAGAGGGGGCAACTGTTAACAGCAATGATGTAATCGGTTTTGTAGAAAGCACTGCAAACCATGAAGAAGTTATTAAGTTATCTGTTTTAATTGATACTGTTTCATTGTTGCTTAATAAAAATGAAACTCTAAACCTCCCACACTATTTTAATAATAGTTATTCCGCGTTAGGCGAATTACAACAACCGTATCAAAATTTTGTGCAGTCTTATACTGTTTTTACCAATTATTTGCAAGGAGGTTTTTATCTTCAAAAGAAAGCATTGCTTGCAAATGACATGGAGAATCTTAACCGCCTGCACAGTAATCTGCTGCAGCAAAAAGAAATACAACAACAGGATGTTTCCCTTGCACAGAAAACATTCGACATGAATGATACTTTGAAGAAGTATAAAATAATTTCAGATCTGGAATACAGGAATGAGAAAAGTAAATTACTGAACAAAGCTTTGTCGGTACCACAAATAAACAGTTCACTGATAAGTAATGAAAGCCAGCAAATAGAAAAACTGAAAGAAATAAAAGAACTCGATAATACAATTGCACAACAGCAATCTGTATTTCAGCAGGCATTGAATACATTTAAAAGCCAGGTAGAAGAATGGAAAAAAAGATACCTTTTGATTGCATCGGAAAATGGCACTGTTTCCTACGCTGGATTTATACAAGAAAATCAACAATTAAAGAATGGCGAAACAGTTTGCTATATTAATTCCGCCAACAGCAGTTACTATGCAGCATTAACAATACCTCAATCAAATTTTGGCAAAGTAAAAACAGGGCAGGAAGTCCTTTTAAAGTTTAATGCCTATCCTGCTGCTGAATTTGGTAGTGTAGTTGGAAAAGTAGATTTTATTTCAGCTATTCCCACAGACAGTGGTTATATAGCAAAAATTAGTTTACCCAATGGATTAATGACCAACTATAAAAAGCAAATTCAATATCGCGATGGATTAACTGCCAATGGAGAGATCATTACAGAGAATATGCGGTTGCTTGAAAGGTTTTATTATAATATATACAAACAGGTAAAGAGATAGCTGAAGAAAGATGGTATGTTAAATTCTAAAACACTTCCACACTCCAGGTTCTTTCAAACGTAGCACCGGCCTGCAGTTTGTTAATGCCTTCTTTTTCTTCCAGTTTACCGCTTGCATTTACACTGTCTGCAATACCGCACCAGGGTTCAATGCAAACAAAGTCGGCATTCTTAGCAGCCCATATACCCAGATAGGGGAAGCCGCTGATATGCACTTTTATACCATGCGTACTTTTATTGCTGCGTATAAAAATATATTTGGATGCAAGCTGTTTAAAAACCAGCGTATCTTCATAAAACAATTCTTTTATCAGGGGAAGTTTATCTGTAACCTTCAGTAAAGGCTTGGTAAAATTTTCTATAAGCCCATCTGCAGAAAGCGGCCACCTGTTTAATGCTTCGGAGCGGCTGAATTGCAAATAATAATCATCATAAGATGTATTGTCTGTCATGGGCAGTTTAAATGCCGGGTGCCCGCCTGCAGAAAAATACATAGCTTCCTTACCTGTATTTTGTACTATGTAGGAAACATTCAGATCATTGTTGTCAAGCGTGTATTTTACAGAGAAGGAAAAATGAAAAGGATACATCATCAATGTTTGCTCATTGCTTTGCAGGGTAAACATAATGCCATCTGGCTTTTGCCAGCTTACTTCAAATTCCATATCTCTTGCAAAACCATGCCGGCCCATTTTGTACAATTGCCCTTTGTATTCATAGCTGCCATTTTTTAGCCCGCCAACAATGGGGAAAAGTACAGGGCTTTTTTTGCCCCAGAAAGAAGCATTACCACTCCACATAAATTCCATGTCAAAGTTTTTATGGGTAAGGCTTTGCAGTTCCGCACCTTTTGATTCTATGGCTACTTTTACTAATTTATTTTCTATAGTGTACTGCATAAATAATTAAGGCGTAGAACGGTAAAGAAATTTAAACATGGAAACTGGAAGATGCCATATTTATTGCTGATGAACGGATTGCGACGCAAGGGACGATGCCATGAAAAACAAAGCCTGTATTACTCAATCTGTATAAATAAAAAATTATTCCGCATCTTCCTTTATCACCTCATCCTGTGCATTGGCAACGATCATACTGCTCATTTTGCGCAATGGATTCCGGCGCATTTCCGCATAGCCCAAACGCATGCGTGCAATATCAATGGCTTTATATGTTGCTTCTATAAAAGAACTGTGGTCTGCCTTGCCTTTGCCCGCTATGTCAAACGCAGTGCCGTGATCGGGGCTTGTTCTTATTGCAGGCAGCCCCGCCGTGTAATTAACACCTTCGCCAAGTGCAAGCGATTTGAAAGGTATCAAACCCTGGTCGTGGTACATGGCAAGCACTGCATCGAATTTTTCATGCTGACCGCGTGCAAAGAATGCATCGGCGCTGTATGGGCCAAATACCAGCATATTTTGCTGTTTGGCTTCTTTAACAGCAGGCTTTATAACGGTATCTTCTTCGTTGCCAATCAAACCTTCATCGCCTGCATGCGGGTTTAGCCCCAGCACGGCTATCTTTGGTTTATCAACACCAAAATCTTTTTGCAGGCTTGCATGTAAAATTTTCAGTTTGCTCAGAATATTTTCCCTTGTTATGTATTGCGCAATTTCACTTACCGGAATATGCTCCGTAAGCAAAGCTACACGCATATTTTCTGCTACCATCAGCATTGCTGCATCATTTACTTCAAACACAGCTTTAAGGTACGGTGTGTGGCCGCTGTAATTAAATGTTTCGCTTTGTATATTCTTTTTATGAATGGGGGCCGTAACCAATGCCTGTATATTGCCATCTTTCAAAGACTGCACGCCCTGCTGCAAAGAGAGTAATGCATACTTGCCGCCCGTTTCATTTAATTGTCCCGGTGTTATCTGCACCTCTTCTTCCCAGCAGTTAAAAACATTGATCTGTTTGGGATTGAGCCTCGAAAAATCTTTTACGGCCTGGTAGCTGAAATTAATATCAGGCACCACTTTGCGGTAGAAGTTAATGCTCTTGTTGCTCGCAAAAATAACCGGCACGCAAAATTCTGTTATGCGGCCGTCGGCAAGACTTTTAATAATCAGTTCAATACCAATCCCGTTAAGGTCGCCACAGGTAAAACCTACCACGGGTTTTTGCAATTCATGACTCATGCAAATAATTTATCCGGTAAAAATAAGGATTATCAAATTAGTGAGATAAGAAGTGTTTTTGGGCCGGGCTGTGGAAATGCTTGTTGATCGTCTGTTGCGTCGCACACTTCCTCTGAAGGTAATTCTATTCAGTATGGTAAGGTCACGAAGAACACAAAGAACCACAAAGTTCACAAAGGCTGCTTCGTGTTCTTTGTGCAAGACTTAGTGCACTTTGTGTCCAACCTTCATCTGCC
>Ga0187893_10008315_pt1 | contig 16429 bp, 9 predicted proteins | sample MA1701074metaG_FD_139574 | JGI IMG/M metagenome (GOLD analysis project Ga0187893, IMG submission 139574) | White microbial mat communities from a basaltic lava cave in the Kipuka Kanohina Cave System on the Island of Hawaii, USA - MA170107-4 metaG ...
GTCAGGCGCGGCGTCACTTTCCAGTCATCCTGCGCATACCAGGCGTGGCTGCGCCACTGCTGGCCCACGAAACGATCATTCTCCGTTCCTCCTTCATATCCCTGGCCAAGGAGGAATGAGGCGAAGCCATTGCCGCCGCCGGTGGCGAGATTGTTGTCGTTGGGCACGCTGGTGGAGCGCCGGTCGCCCCGCACCAGGCCGCCCATAGTCTGCTGGCCGAAACCGTTGTAATGGATGCGCTCCCACAAGTAGCCAACCTTGAACGTGTGCTTGCCCTTGGTGATGCTCAAGTCGTCGCCCAAGGAGAAAGCAAAGTTCTCCGAGCCGTCGTAAACCCGGGCGTTCCAGGTGCTGTAGTCGGAGAACTCAGCGATCAGCAGGTTTCGTTTGCAGTCCCAGGCGCCTTTCAGGCAGATGCCTTTCTGGTCCCAGCCGCCGTCGGCCGGCTGCGCGAGGTGGGAATCCTTCATCATGTTGAAGCCGCCGAACAAGTGGTTCACGACAGTAGGAGTGATCACTTTGTCATACGTGCCGCGAAAGACATTGCTATTCTGCGTATCCACGCGATTCGTGTTTAGCGGATACGGCAGACCCGGGAAACCATCCGCTCCCGGCGTGCGCTCGTGCAGACCGTAGTTATAGAGAATACTGACGCGGTCATTCTGGCCGACGTTGTGGTCGCCCTTGGCGCTGATCTTCGTCCAAGGGTCCAGCGCAGTGCCTCTGTTATCAATGTAGTTGTTGCGCACATAATCGCTGGTCCCAGGCGCAGCGCCATTGTTGGGCCTGAGCACGTCCCGGACGACGTTCACGTAAGCCTGCGAGATCTGAGCAAAGCGTCCCTGCGGAATCATGTTGTTAGGAAACGGCTGTCGCGTGAAGCCGGAGCCAGAGGCCGTCGTGGTGGCCGGATCATAGATGGTCAGCGGGGCCCCGTTTGTATTCACCCAGTTGCGGAAATCGCCGTTGTACATTTCCGGGGTCGGCACGCTGAAGAAGGCACTGGTAGCGCCGGCACGGTTGCGGAACCACTCGCCCGCCGCAAAAAAGAAGGTGCGGTTGCGGCCATCATACAGCTTTGGCAGCCAGACTGGGCCGCCGACGCTCCAACCAAAGTCATGCTGCTTGTATTTGCCTTTCTGGTTCTCGAAGAAGCGCCGTGTGTCCAGCGCGTCGTTACGCAGGAACTCGTACGCCGTGCCATGCAGCTCATTGGTGCCGGACTTCGACGAAAATGTCATCATCCCGCCCTGTCCGCGGCCGAACTCGGCCTTGAACCCGTTGGTCTCGACTGCGAACTCGGTGATAGCATCTACCGACGGCGTGTTCACGTTGGTCCATTGCACCGAGTTGAACCGGCCGGTGAGTACGGATACGCCATCGAGCGTCGCCCCGAACGCGCCGCCCTGCCCGCCACCGACGTTGAAATTATCGTCGTTGGGCTGGTTGACTTCCGGCGTAATCAGCGCCAAGTCGAATGCACCTCGCATGGCGCCGCCCACAACCAGGGGCAGCTCGTCCACCATCTTGTTTGACACAGCCGTAGCGAGTTTGGCCGTCGAGGTCTGCAACAACTCGAGCGTCGCTGCCACCTCGATGGTCTCCGTGACCGCACCCACTTCTAGCTGTGCATTGATCGACACGGTGCTTCCAGCGGCGACGATGATATCCGCGCGCGTCGCAGCCTTGAAGCCTTGCTTTTCGATGCGAAGCCGGTACGTTCCGACGGGCAATGTAGGAATGCTGAAGTCACCCGTGCTGGTTGTCTGTGTGGAGAATGAGACGTTGGTCGCCGTATTGGTGGCGACGACCCTGGCCTCCGGTACGGAAGCCCCCGTCGTATCCGTCACCGTTCCATTGATGATGCCGCGATCGGTTTGGGCAAACGCCACCGATGCAGCCAAGAGAATTCCAAATACCAGGTTCTTGAAACCCATCACGATGCCCCCCTTTGGCCTAAATCACTGGTATCGTAACAGAGAGCGCGGCTGAGCGCCAGACCATCCCGGAGGGGACGCCTCAGGGAGTCCCCAGCGAGTTAACGTTATGCAGTTTCGAGGACAAGGCAAGCCACCCGTCGGGGTCATTTTCGATACCGACATGGGCAACAGCATCGACGATGCCCTCGCGCTCGCCATGCTCTACGGCTTCGACGGCAAGAGTGAGGTCCGTGTGGTTTCCGTCAGCGTCAGCAAGCCGAATCTCAAAGCCGCCGCGCTGTGCGAAGTGATCGGCCGCTTTTACGCGGGGGCCGTGAGTGGAGCCTTCGCCGCCTTTGGAAGAACCCTTCCAGTGGGATTGGCCACTGACGGCAAATCGGCCGAAGACACTCCCATGCTCACCCTGCCGCTTGCCCGGCGCGACGAGAAAGGCGCACCAGTATACAGCCATGGCATTCAAGGGCTCAACGACACGGCCGAGGTCCCGGCTCTGATTCGCAATGCCTTCACTGCCCAGCACGATCAAAACTGCATCGCGGTCTGCGTGGGTCCGGCCACTAATCTTGCCAAGGTGCTCACCCTGCCCGGCATCAAGGATCTGATCTCGAAGAAAGTGAAATTTCTGTCGATCATGGGTGGCGCCTTTTCACCCGGCGCCGAACCCGAGTTCAACATCAAAACCGACATCGCGGCCGCGAAGAAGCTGTTCTCGGAATGGCCCACGCCCATCGTTGCCTCGGGCTTTGAGGTAGGCGAGACATTGCTCTATCCCGCCTCAAGCATCGAAAAGGATTTCGCGTGGTCAATCGCGCATCCGGTTGCCGACGCCTATCGTGCCTATCAGCAAATGCCCTACGACACGCCGACGTGGGACCTGACAGCCGTGCTCTATGCGGTACGGCCGGAACAAGGTTACTTCAAACTCTCGGAGCCGGGGACGATCACTGTGCTCGATGACGGCCGGACGCAGTTTACGCCGTCGGCCGGGGGCAGGCATCGTTACTTGATTCTCGATCCGGTGCAGAAGGAGCGCATCCTCAACACCTATATTGAATTCGCCAGCGCCAAGCCTGTGCCGAGGCAGCGCTTCCGCTTCCAGCAACAGCAGCAGCAGCAGACTCCGCCTCCCAAGCCGCCGGAAGCCAAGCCGCCAGCGTAGCGGCATCACAACCCGCTAACCCCGATGAAGGCTTTTTATGAAGGCATGAGCGAGCGAATGAACTTTGACGGGGCGCTGAAGGAGTTCTTTGAGCGGCGGCGGCCGCGCCTATTGATGGATTTGACAGGGGGTGTGGCGGTCAAGGAATCCCTCAACGTAGAACTGCCTAGAGTCCACGACCGCAGAGCCGACCTCGTTCTACTCCTAGCCAATGACACTCTGCTCCACATCGAATTCCAGAGCACCAACCGTAAAGACATGGCCATGCGAATGGCCGAGTATTACATGCTGCTGCTGGCCAGGTACCAGCGGCGGATCCAGCAGGTGGTCCTCTCTGTCGGGCGCCCGAGAATGCGCATGGAGAATGTCCTGGAACATGGGCCCCTGCGGTTTTCCTATACATTGAAGGACATTCGGGAATGGCCCGCGGATTCGTTGCTGGCCAGCGATCGGTTGGCGGACCAGGTGCTGGCGATTCTGGGCGGTACATCGAGCGCGCGCGACGTAGTGAGGGGACTTCTGTCGCGACTGAGGCGTCTTGAGATCAGGGACCGGGATATGGCGATCGGGTATCTGGCGGCGCTCTCGGGGTTACGGCGATTTGAGACAATACTGATGCAGGAGGCGAAACGCATGGGCGTAGTTATTGACTGGAAGAAGAACCTGATTCTACGAGGAATCCACGACGAGGGGCGGGAAGAGGGGCGGGAGGAGGGGCGGGAAGAGGGGCGGGAAGAGGGGCGGGAAGAAGGGCGCGAAGAGGGTTTGCGGATCGCACTGCGAACTACTCTGTCGTCGGCTTTCGGAAAGTTACCCGGCGGGGCGGAGCAGCGGATAAGCCGGGGCTCCTCAAAGCAGCTAACCGCATGGCTCGCGAGGGTCCCCGCAGCCAAGCGGATCGAGGACGTTATCCGCATCCGCTAGGGTTGCTAAAGTCCACGCACCGCGCAGGGCGCTCTCAATTCAGGCTCGTCACGATTTCCCAGAGCAATTGAGCACCGGCGGCAAGCGATCGTAATCCGATGCGTTCATCGTTGCCGTGTGCCCGCGACTCCTTGTCCTCCCGCAGGAAGATGGGCGCGCCATAAACCGCCATTCCCTTGCTGCGCAGAAACGATCCATCGGTGGCGCCGCGCGACATGAACGGCACCACCAAGCTCTTGGCGTGGGACTTGGAAAACACCTTTTCCATCGCGAGGTACAGAGGAGTGGTCAGCGAACTCGGCTCGGTGGTGGGCATCTCTTGGCCTCCGGCCGAGATCACTTCGACCGCCGGGTCATTGATAAATTGCCGGAACCGCGTGATCACTTCCTCGCGCGTTTCATTCGGGAGGCGCCGCACGTCGACTTGCGCCACGGCCGCGTTTGGAATCACGTTGATTTTCACGCCGGCTTCGAGCATAGTCGGGGAAACAGTCGTTCGCAGGATTGCCTCTAGCTCCGGCTCCCGCGCGCGGATCTGGTTCGCCGAAGATATGGCGGTGGAAGGATCTTCTAGAGGCTCGAGATGCGGAGCGATCCACTTGAAGTCGCCGAGGGTAGAGATGTTGCGGAGGTATCGCCGCGTGGTCGTGTTCAATCGAACGGGCTGATCGGCATCGGTGAGCCGGGTGATCGCACGGGCCAGATGCACCACCGGATTGTCGGCACGCGGAAGTGAGCCGTGCCCGGCGTTTCCGCGCGATTCCAGCCGCACGCGGGTGGGAATCTTTTCCGATGTCTGCACCTGGAACACGCGTACTCCATCGGCTGTCTCCATCGCGTAGCCGCCTTCGTTGATGGCGAACTCGGCATCGATCTTCTTCCACGCGTTGGCAATCAACCATTGGATGCCGGTGGATCCAGCCTCTTCATCGGATTCGCCGAGAAGAATGACGTCGCGTAGCAACCGGCGGTTCCGCCGCTTCAGCTCAACCATCACGGCCATCTCTGCCGCCAGCAGGCACTTGTCATCCTGAGCGCCCCGACCCCAGAGGAAACCGTCCTTGATGATGCCTGCGAATGGGTCGACGGTCCACTGTGTCCGGTCCACAGGGACTACATCCGTATGCGCCATGAGTAGCAGTGGCTGTGCGTCAGTGGTTCCCTTCCAGCGCGCAACCACATTCAGCCGCGCCTTTTCCCTTCCTAGCAACTCGGCGGGAATTCCTTCCCGAATGAGAACACCACGTATATACTCCGCTGCCGGCGTTTCGTTGCCCGGCGGATTCGAGGTGTCGATCTTGATCAAGTCTACGCAGTAGCGCTGGGCACGCTGCGCGAGCGTCTCCTGTCCCAAGGTCGGCATCGCGGAGATGATCCACGCAATCGCGAGGCGCCTCATTGGGATGATCTTATCAGTGAATCCGGTATAATTGCCATCTTTGTGCCTGAACTGACTTCCCCGCCTGAAGTGCGGCGCCGTGTAACGCGCTTCGCCGCGCTGGTCGTGATCTACCTGGCGGTCGTTTATCTCATCCCGAGGCCCGAATCGGTCAAACCGGAAGGATGGCGCCTGGTCGGGCTCTTCTTTGCGACGGTGGGCGGGTTGATTCTCACGCCAATGCCCGGTGGAGCGTTGGTGATGGTCGCGGTTGTGCTGTCGTCGATCTTGGGAGGGCTCTCGATCCAGTCGGCGCTCGCCGGGTTCGGCGACCCGACGGTTTGGCTAGTGATGGCCGCGTTTTTCATTTCGCGCTCTCTGATTAATACGGGACTGGCTCGACGTATCGCCCTATTTTTTGTGCGCCTGGTAGGACGAACATCGCTTGGCGTCACCTATGCGCTCTCGGTCTCCGATATGATTCTGGCGAGCATCATTCCTTCCAACGGCGCGCGATCCGGTGGGGTGATCCTGCCGATTGTGCGTTCGATCGCCGAACTCTACGGATCGACTCCCGGCGCGAAAGCGGCCTTGCTGGGCTCGTTCCTGTTCACAGCGGTCTACCAGAGCATTTGCATCACCTCGTCGATGTTCTTCACTGGACAGGCAAGCAATCCACTGGCGGCGCAGCTTGCCGGTCAGGCCGGGTATCCGATCACGTGGTCGAGTTGGTTCGCGGCGGGGATTGTACCGGGAATTTGTTCGATGATCCTGTGCCCTCTGGTGGTCATGCGTTTGAATCCGCCCGAAATCCGGAACACGCCGGAAGCGGCGCAGTTCGCGTCGGTCCAGTTGCTGGAAATGGGGGCGTTGAAGTGGAACGAGAAGGTTCTTGCGATTGTGTTTGTGAGTGTCTGTGGATTGTGGGTGACTAGCGGGATTCATGGGATCGACATCGCCGTAACGGCGCTTGCGGGCTCGGCGGCGCTGCTTGTGACGGGCGTCTTGCATTGGGAGGACGTCAAAAGCGAAAAGGCTGCGTGGGACATCTTCATCTGGTATGGGGGACTCGTCCGGCTGGGGAAAGCACTGAACGACACCGGGGCGCCCAACGAGTTTGCCAAGGGGGTGGCAGCGGCATTCGTCGAAGCAAGCTGGGTGGTGCTGTTCGTTGTGGCCTTGCTGATCTATTTTTACGCGCACTATGGATTTGCCAGCATCACGGCACACATCCTGGCGATGTATCCGCCGTTTCTTGCCGTGCTCGCGGCTAAGGGCGCACCGTTAGGTCTAGTAGCCTATGCCTTCGCGTGTTTTTCGAACTTTGCGGCGGGTCTTACTCATTACGGGACAACACCATCGCCGATGTTTTTCGCGCATGATTACGTGAGTCTGCGGATGTGGTGGAAGGTTGGGTTCGCGATGTCGCTGGTGAATATTGCGGTGTGGTCGACGATCGGGTTTGGATGGTGGAAACTACTGGGAATCTGGTGATCAAGGTACCTGGACACTGACTCCCAATTGTGATGAGCTCTCTCCTGCAACGAGAACGACCTCGGCGGGACCGGGGGGCATTCCGGGCGGAAGGTTAGCGATCACGTGATAAACCCCGGCCAGGTGACCCACCGCCGCGCCGGCATATGCGATCTCGAGCCTCCGTCCCGCCAGCCAAACCGAGACTGGCTCCACAACTGGCGCCCCAGGATCCGCCGTGATCGTACCGCTCTCGAGAGGCGGCACAGTGGAGCCGAGTCCGACGGCGAAGATGGCCAGGTAGCCATCCTGGACCGAGGCCGAGAAGATGCCGGGCACGGGAGAACCCGCGTTCCGCAGCAGAATTTCGTTGGATCGCGAGCTGCTGCGGTCCACTTGCACCCGGAAGGTGGTGTTGTCAAACGGCAGGATGGCGGTGACCTGATTCGTCGAAGCCTCGAGCAACGGGACAGGGGCGCCATTCACGATGACTCTGGCTTGCTCACCGATGCCATTGCCAAAAATTGTCACGGCTTCTCCCCCAGTCACGGATCCGGCGAGGAGGCTGGCGGCATTGACGGTCATTGCGGCGGATATACGCAGGCCGGACGTTTCGGGAGCGAAGTATGCCAATGGAACGTCGTGATCGGAGAATCGCCGTAGCGCAAACGCACCGGCGGGAACTTCGACATCGGGAAGGTGCGCGTTTATGTGCGCTACCTGGTAGCGGCTTAGGCGGGCGGCCAAAGTGCGGTTGATGAGGACATGATCGAGCGCTTGCGCGTTGCCGTCTTGCAGGTACGTGTAGACTTCCTCGTGCGAATACATGTTTGCTGGGTCGATCAGGATCGGAGGGTCGCCCGCCACGAGCTTGAGAACATCCACAAGGCCATCGTCGAAGCCGAAGGCGTTGAAGTCCCCGAGTACGATCAGCCCGTCGTTCGGATTCGCGGTCTGAAGGCGCTGCGCGAGCTCATTTACGGCCACAGCTTGTGCCCGGCGCTTGGCCTGGACGTCTGGCGATTCGGCATTCAGCAACGAGCGCAGATGCAGGTTCACGGCGCGAAGGGTAGAATTTCCAATCCGCGCGGTGAGCACGAGCGGCGGCCGATCGTGGAGAGTCGCGTTGGCGCCGGATGGGGTACGGTATGTAGCGGACTTGCCTTCCTGCATCACTGAAGCTACGTTAACGCGCACTGTATCAACCAAGAACCCCACATCGATACCGCCCACGTCGTTGCCTTCTTCGAGGTATGCGCGCCAGGCCGATCCGAGCCGGGAGGCCAGGGCTCGCAGCGTGGCAAGATTCTCCACCTCCTGGACGGCGACGATGCCCGGCTCCGCGAGGGTGTCGCGAATGGCAATTGCAATCCGGCTGAGGCGAGCTTCGAACGCTTGCTGCGCGACAGCGACATCCGCAACGCCAGGATCGTCGACCGTGTCGAATAAGCGGCGCAAGTTCATGCTTGCGATGGCGTACTCACCAGTTTGAACAGGAAAGGCCGCAGGCGCCGAGGCCATCCCGGTGAAAGTTGCCTGTTGGACCGCCAAGGTATAAGTGCGCACACCATAGTCAAGGATGCCGCTGACACTGGCGGCGCGCTGGCCCATGAAGGCGGCCACGGGCTGAGCACCATCGAGCGCTCCAGTATCGAGACGCAATCGCTCGGGGTTGCGATCGAAGTCGATGCCCGGCTCACGGAAAGGGCGCGGAGTACCATCGAGGACCGCAAAGAAAATCCCGTTGTGACTGGCCCTATCATTGGCTTCGTCGAGCGATCCGCCTGAGGGGGCGATCACTCGCACGCCACCGGTCACCACTCGCATTCCCTCAAACCGTTCAAGCACGCTGGCTCCGCCGGCGGGGTAGAGTTCGGCGGTTGTGATGAGCACGGGTTCCGGCAACGGATGCCCGGAGCTGATGATGGCGATAGTGGAGTTGGTGAGTTCGGTTAGCGTGGGGCTGGTTGGATCCGTGGCGGGAGCAAACTCTGCGACAGTCCCGGTGACCCGCACCATCGCGCCCGGTTGGATATCGTTGGCCGGCCGTGCGCTGGTAAATACAAGAATTCCCTCGGATGTGGCTGGGTCGCCGTCATCGTCCTCAGAGCGGCTTTGTATGTAGAAGCCGTTGAACCGCCGAGCAGTGACGATACCCGTGGTCTCGACCTGTCTTCCGTTCAGCGGTGATGTGGCGCCATTACCTTGGATAGCGTTGATGGTGGCGGTTTGGGGAGGTTGTTGGGGAATCGAGCAATCGTTAGCGGGTGAAGTCGAGTTCCGTGGATTGGGAACGCCGAGGACGAAGTCCGCTGCATTGTTGCCTGTATTCATGCACCCGTTGTTGCGGCGAAGGGCAGCCGTGGTGTTGGAGAGCGTGGGTGCGGGCATGCCGCGCGAAAAATCGGCTGCGCCGTAGCCTGCCAGGTCCACGATGTCGCTGCTCTGCGGTGTGTTACCCAGCAGCGATGTAGTCGATCGGACAACTGCGACTTTGCCCGCTGTCGCACCCATCGCGATGGAGCCGGTCGCATCGGGAGAGGGCAAGTTGACGGTCCCGCCGGCGCCGGCGGCCTGTTGAACGAGGTAGTAGTTACCCGGCAGGATGACTCCACGGATCGGTGTGGTCTCCCAGGTGGCGCTCGTAGCTCCGGCATATTGCACAGACCATCCGGTAGCGTCGACGGGCTCTGGGCCGCGGTTGAACAGCTCGATGAAGTCATTGCGAAAGGTGGCGCCTGTGTTGCCGCCGCCGCCATAGATCTGGCTGATCACCAGATTCTGAGCAGTGGCAGAGCCCCATAGAAGAAGGCTCGCAGTAAGAATCCGCATGCCACTACTGTAGCTGTGGAGGGGCGTCGGATTTCATCCCCGCGCGGCGGTTGATAGCCGCCGCTCGTCAAGCTCCACAACGCCGGAGGCCCAATTGAAGATCGGGCCTGTTCTAACGCGTTCAAGAGGCGGTCGGGGAAGGATTTGATTTTGGGCGTGTTGATTGTCTACAATTGTTGATCCTCTAGGTATATGGGTAAACCGACTGATCTAGTCCAAGGAACGCTCGACCTCTTGATCCTCAAGACAATTTCGCTCGAACCTAAGCACGGCTGGGCCATCGCTAAGCGCATCCAACAGGTTTCACGGGAAGCGCTTCAGATCCAGCAGGGGTCCCTCTACCCGGCGCTCCACCGTCTGGAGCAACAGGCCTGGATCAAGGCCGAGTGGCGAACAACCGAGGCGGGGCGAATGGCAAAGTTTTACTCGCTCACCCGCGCCGGACGCAAGCAACTGGAGAAACTGGCAAGCTGGGCCCGGCTCTCGGCCGCTATTAACCTTGTCGTCCAGGAGGCCTGAGATGCGGACCCTTGACAAAGCCCGTATGCGGTTCCGCTCTCTGTTCCGCAGAAGCAAGGTCGAGGTCGAGCTCGAAGCCGAGTTGCGCTTTCACCTTGACCAGCTCATCGAAGAGAACATCGCTTCCGGGATGCCGCCCGACGAAGCCCGCAGGGCTGCCCTGCGCACGATCGGAGGCATGACGCGGTTCCAGGAGGAGTGTCGCGATATGCGCCGTGTTAACTTCATCGAGAGTCTCGCACAAGATGTTCGCTATGCGATCCGCAGGCTGGCGAAGACTCCGGCCTTCACCGGCGTTGTCATCGCCACGCTGGCGCTGGGCATCGGTGGGATCACGGCAATGTTCAGCGTCGTGCAGGCGGTGTTGCTGGCGCCCCTACCCTATGAGCAACCGGGCCAGCTCGTTCGCGTGTATCAGCAGGATCCGAACCGTCCGGCCTTGCCGTACTACGTGACCGGTCCGCACTTCTGGGAGATTCGCGACCACACATCCTCTTTTGAGGGCTTCGTTGCGCTTGGCAACTACAATGAAAAGGGCCTGGACCTGGCTCACGATGGCCAAGCCCACCGACTGCGTGTCCTGCGTGTGACGAGCGGCTACTTTCGCGCGTTGCGTTCCGGGCAACTGCGCGGTCGGGAGTCGAGCGGGAAGACGAGATCCGTGTACGGCTCGTTGTTCTGAGCAATCCTCTGTGGCGGAATCGCTTCCGCGGGGATCCATCAATTATTGGCCAGACCATTCATTTGAGCGCCGAGCCATACGTTATCATCGGCATCGCGCCCGCAGCCTTCAAGGACCCGGTCGAGGGCGATGTGGATGCGTGGGTGCCCTACAATCTGGCGTCCGATACGGATGAGACGAACCATTCTCTCACCTTGCTCGGGCGACTTCGGAATGGAGTGACGCTGGCGCAGGCACGCCAGGAACTCGCCGCACTGAGTCAGGCACTGGAAGAGCGCTGGCCCCGCACTGACAACACGCTAATTGTGCAGCCGCTCAAAGACGACTTGGTGGCGAATTCGCTTGGGATACTGAACATGTTGTCCTTCGCGGTGGCGCTGGTTCTGATGGTGGCCTGCCTCAACGTGGCAAATTTGTTTCTGGTGCGGGCCACAGGACGAGTTCGCGAATTCGGTATACGTTCGGCCTTGGGTTCCGGCGGACTTCGGATTGCCCGCCAACTGTTGGTCGAGAGCGTGCTGCTCGCCGCGGTTGGGGGAGTGGTGGATCTGGGCCTCGGCGTAGTCACGCTGAGTGCATTGCGATCGCTTGGCGGCAACGCGATTCCGAGACTGGGAGAAGTCGGGCTCGAACCAGTGGTCCTGGCTGTCACCGTGGCGGTGACGCTGGTCACCGGGCTGACATTCGGCATGAGTCCCGCGCTTCGGTTTGCGCGGATAAATCCGATTCAGGCTCTCCACCAGCAGTCGCGTTCGGCGACCGGCGACCGCGGGCAGGGGCGGCTGCGCAGCGGGCTGGCAGTCCTGCAAGTCGCTTTCGCCTTGATTCTTCTTGTCGGCGCGGGTGTCTTGACGCTCAGCTTCTACCGCCTTCGGCAAGTCGATTTCGGGTTCCGCATCAACGGCGTGCTCACTTTCGAGCTGAGTCTCCCGTCCGCCCGCTACAGTGGCTCCCAGCGCGCTGCGTTTCAAGAGGAACTGGCGAGGCGCATTGAGGCAATTCCGGGAGTGACTGCAGCGGGCGGTTCCTCTCGCCTTCCGGCGACAGGCGACTTTCATTCATGGCGGACCAGGATCCTGACTGGACCACGCGCCGGAACGGACTTCCGCATCGAATCGCAACAGAGGGTGATCAGCGGTGACTTTCTTGCCGCGCTTTCAATCCCCATTCTCGCGGGTCGCACGTTTGACGCCCGGGACGATGCCAGTGCCGTACCTCGCGCGCTGGTGAGTGCCCGTTTTGCTCAACAGGCCTTTCCTGGTATGCCATTCGAGGAGGTTGTGGGGCAGCGAATCAAAATACTGGCCTATGAGCGCCAGATCATCGGCGTGGTGGGCGACGTCGCGCTCGACGCTCGCGGCGCGGCATTCCCTGCCGTCTATCAAGCCCACCGCCAGTTTGCCGACAACCGAAACTGGGCGCTCACGCAGGTGGTGGCAACTAAGCTTCCGCCACAACAGATCCTCCCGGCGGTGCGCGCTGAAGTCGCAGCACTGGATCCGCAGATTGTGGTCCATCGCGCAGCTCCGCTCGCCGAGGTATTGGGACGAGGAGTGGCACGCGAGCGGTTTGCTCTCGTGCTGATGGGCGCCTTTGCCATCGTCGCGGTGGCGCTTACGGCTATCGGCCTCTACGGAGTTCTGGCGTATTCGGTACGCCAGCGGACCCAGGAGTTCGGGATCCGGATGGCGCTTGGCGCCACCGCCGTGCATGTGCGCGGTCTTGTGCTCCGCCAGGCAGCCGTTGTGATCGGAAGCGGCATCGCGCTAGGGATCGCAGGCGCGCTGATGGTTGGACGCTGGCTCTCCACGCTTGTGTACGAAACGAGCCTGTATGACCCTCATTTGTTCGTTGCGACTATATCCCTATTGGTGGTTGTTGCTCTCTTCTCCGCCTGGCTACCTACGTGGCGCGCATCGCGTGTCCAGCCGCGGATCGCGATGCATGACGAGTAACTATGCGTGGGTAAACGGATAATCGCGGGCACTCGTCTGTATAATGCTGTCCCTGACATTCAGTCAGTACGCAGTGCCGAAAGAGGTGAGATACGCGACGCACGAAGGGCCGGGATGAAACCGGCGGCTAGCGCGACAGCCAGCAGAATTGCAGCCGAGGCTGCAAGAGTCCACGGGTCATTCGGTGAAACGCCGAACAGCAGCGAGGCGAGAAGCGAAGAGAGCGCCGCCGCGCCCAACAGTCCGATCGTGACTCCTGCCAGGGCAAGCCTCAAGGTCTCACCGGCAACAGCGGCCCGAATCCGGCTGCCCGATGCGCCGAGCGCCATGCGGATCCCGATCTCGGGTGTGCGCCGGGTGACGGAATAAGAAATAACACCGTAGATGCCAATCGCTGCCAGGGCAAGCGCCGCGGCAGCGAACGCAGTCAGCAGGTTGACGAAGAAGCGGCGCGGTGAGACCGCACGGTCAACCATCTGCCTCAGCGGCCGAAAACCAGTGGTGGGCAAGTCTGGTGCGACTCCGGCTAAGGCGCCCCGCAAAGCTGGCGCCACGTCTTCAAAGCGACGATCCGTGCGGACAACTAGACTGGGCGACATCGTGCCCATCTGGAGCACGGGAAGGTAGAACTCCGGTCCCGAGGATTCCTCGACGCTCAAATGGCGAACATCGCCGACGACCCCCACCACCAGCCAGTCACGACCTCCAGTTTGTAACGTGCCAAGGAGCGGGTCGCGGTTGGGCCACAGGCGTTTGGCGAGCGTCTGGTTGATCAGTGCAACACGCCTGCTTTGCGCATTGTCGTGGTCGGTAAATTCCCGGCCGGCGATCACCGGAGTCTGCATCGTGGCAATCAAACCCGGGCCAATGATCTTGATCAAGCCTCCGGTGCCCTGTTCCAATGTCTGATCTTTTGCCCGGACGTACCAACTGCGGTTGCTGTCGAACGGGAGGGCATCAGTAATCGACGCGGATGCGACGCCGGGAACATCGCGAGCGGCAGAGATCAGACGACTCATGTAGGCCCGGAACTTCTCCGCGCCGTCGATGTTTCTGCCGGCGTCGACTCGGAGCGCGTAAGTACCACCGCTCTGAAAGCCCAGGTTGATATCAAGTACGTGGAAGAAGCTGCGGATCAGCAGGCCAGCGCCCACTAGCAGCAGACACGCCAGAGCAACCTCCGAGACCACGAGCGCTGAGCGCGCACCACGGAGATTGCGGCTTTCACTCGAGCCGCGGCCGCCATCCTTCAAGCTCGCTCCCAAGTCGCCCCGCACCACGGCAATCGCTGGCGCGAGCCCGAACAGAAACGCAGTGAGAATCGTCACGCTCGCGGCAACACCAAGCGCGGCAGCGTTGATCTCCATATTCCTGAGCAGTGCAATGCTGAGCCCTTCCAGATGGCGGACATACCAGACCGTGAGATAAGCGAATGCGATTCCGAGTCCGCCGCCGAAGAACGACAGTACGAAGCTTTCAGTCAGGAGTTGACGCGCGAGACGCCACCGTCCTGCACCGAGAGCGCTGCGTAGGGCCATCTCTTTACGGCGGGCAGCGCCGCGCGCCAGCAGGAGGTTAGACAGATTGACGCAAACGATCAATAGAACGAGACTGACGGCCGCCCAAAGCGTCATCATCGGCCGTTGCATGCTTCCGATCACCGACTCACGGAACGGCTTGACGATCGCGCCATAACTGCGTGGGTGGCCGAATTCCGGATGCTCCTTCTGCTGAGTTTCGATGATGGCGTTGGCCTCCACTTGTGCGGCTTCCAACGTTGCGCCGGGTTTGAGCCGGCCCATGATAGCCATCGTGTTACCCCACCTGCGGACAACGTCGAACACAGCGGGCATGAAGATCTCGATTTTAATGCCAGGCGCGAAGACGGCGCCGAAGTCGAACCTCTGCGGCATCACGCCTATAATTGTGGCGGCGCGGTCATTGACTACTAGCTGGCGGCCGATGACGCCCCGGTCAGCCGAATAGCGTCGCTCCCACAGGCTATAGCTGAGGATCACGGCGCCTGGGCCGTTCAAGCGGCACTCCTCCTCAGTAAACGTCCGTCCGAGATAGGGCGTGGTCCCGAGAAAGGGAAAGAAATTCGCCGGGACCATTACGCCCACCACGCGATCTGGCTCCCTGTCGCCCGTCAGCTTGTAGCTCGAGCGCGCAAAGAATGCCTCGTAGGTCGTGATCTCCTCAAACGTTTGCATCTTGGCCAGCACTTCATAGGTCGCCACGGTTGAGGTACGGCCCGAGAGTCCCGGCGTGTCGGAGTTGATAATCCAGGCCAGGCGCTCGGGTGCGCGGAAAGGCAGGGGCTCCAGCAGCAGAGTGTCGATCACGCTGAAGACGGTGGTGTTGGCGCCAATCCCGAGAGCGAGGATCAGCACAGCCACGAGCGTAAAGGATGGTTCCCTGCGAAGCTGACGTACCGCATAGCGAATGTCGGAGAAGAGAGTTTCGACGAGTGGCCACTGCCAGGTCTTGCGAGCCCGTTCCTCGAAGTTCTGGTCAATCTCTTTCGATAGGTCGTTGTTAATCGTTTTCATGGCGTTTCACAGTTGGACGTGACAACCGGCGGATTGCCTCGATCATTCCTTCAAAGTTCAATACTTTACTTTCCAGCTCCGGGCAACATCAGCGTCCTCACCACATCAGGCGTAAGGTCAATTGCATGACCCGGCCCGCACTACCCGAATTCCGTGTAGCCAGGACACCATCCCCGCCGATCCCGGTAGCGTTGTTCGGGTTGTTGAACACGTTGAAGAAGTCCATGTTGAAGCGCAGTGTCACCCGCTCGGTGAGAGGGACAAACTTGAACAGCGACGCGTCCTGGAACCATTGGCTCACACCGGGGAGAAATTGGTTACGCCACGGGTGCAGGCCGTCGTCAAACGTGGTCCGCTGCACAGTGCCATTATCCAGTCGAAGCCACACGGTGTTGGTGTCCCACACTGACTGCAGACTCGTTCCGACTGGGGCGTTCGCAGGCATCGCGGTCGATCCCCACGGAATGAGCGGTTGGGCCGCGGGCTTGTAGTTCGCCGGTACGCCCATCACCCCGTTCGGTCTTCCGCTGGCGTCGCGGCTGTTGATGCGGTTGGCCGGTATATATCCGTTCCACCAAAGATAGCCCGGGAAACAGAGGCCACTCCGGCAGTCCTCAATCGGGTACTTGTAGCCGTAGGTCTCGATGTTTTGCCCGGTGGTCGGGTAGATGTTGGTCGGTAGAGACCAGTAGTTCGTTCTCCAGCTTCCCAGTCCGGCAATCTGCCAACCGCCGATTACCTTGTCCACGAAGCCTTTCGCGCTACCCGCAAACTTTTTGCCGCGACCGAATGGCAAATCGGCGATCCAGTTCCAGCGGACCTGGTGTTTGGGCGTCACCGTGTCGCGAGCATAGTTCAGAAACCGGTTCCGCGCATCCAGATCCGCGGGTACCGCCCCCGGCATGAAATTGTTCGGATCCGCAACTGCCGCTGTTGCCGCGAGCGTGTTGCCCGTCACCCAGAAGATCTGGAAGGCCAGGCCGTTGTGATACCGCCGCTCAAACTCGACCTGGAA